>Ga0210003_1003470_pt1 | contig 12797 bp, 9 predicted proteins | sample LantaG_FD_182804 | JGI IMG/M metagenome (GOLD analysis project Ga0210003, IMG submission 182804) | Deep subsurface microbial communities from Baltic Sea to uncover new lineages of life (NeLLi) - Landsort_02402 metaG (SPAdes) (version 2) | ecosystem: Environmental > Aquatic > Marine > Oceanic >... | reverse complement strand
TGGAGGTCCGGCGGCGAAAAAGGCAAAGACGGCCGCAGGGAAGAAAGGGAAGGAGTAGTGAAAAAGTGTTTTTTTTTCTATTATTTTAGTTCAATTTTCAAAGAGAGAGAGAGAGAGAGAGAGAGAAGAGAGAAAGAAAGAGAGACTGCGTGTTTTTTTCAACTCGGAAATAAGGGGAGCGCGCGCTGCTGGTCGCGGGTTTCGGAGAGAGAGAGAGAGTGCAACGAAAAAAAAGAAAAGAAACGAAAATTTCAGAGAGAAAAAGAACATCGTTTTTTTATTTTTCCTCGAAAGCGAAAGGCCTCGACATCTTCATCGCTCCTTCTCCTTCTTCTTCTCTTCTTCTTCTCTTCGTCCGCGACCCATGAAGCGCCTCCTCGCGGCCGCGGGCAGGGCCGCCGCCAACGCGGGCATCAACGTGCCCGGAGGCGCCGGAGGCGCAGGCGGTTTCTTGGGGGGAGACGAGCAGCAGGGGCAGCAGCATGGGGCCTTTGACCCCAACGTGCCGCTCGCGGGGAGGACGATCGCCGTCGCGTGCTCGCTCGACCTCGACAGCGACGACGGGAACGATTCTCCGTCCACGACGCTCACCCTCCGCGTCGAGGAGGCCATCGGCTCTGGCGGGTTTTCCACCATCTACCGCGCCAGGGAGGTCGGCGGCGATTCCAAGGCCGTGGCCCTGAAGCACGTGAGGACAGGAGGAGGCAATGGAAACGGAAACAGAAACGGAAACGGAGGCAGCAACAGCGGCAGCGACTTTGACGGCCGTGCCTTGGAGGACGTCACGGCAGAGGTCTCCGCGATGCGCGCCGCGGGCCGCCACCCGCACCTGCTGCCTCTGCGCGCAGTGGGCTACGCCAGGGACGGCGCGCCCTGCGCTGCTCCGTCGAAGAAGAAGGACAAGGACAACAACAACAACGAGAGACCTCCCGACGACGCCTTTATCGTGACGGAGCTCTGCGGCGAGTCGCTCGCCGACGCGCTCCGCCGGGGAACGAATTCAAATTCTTCTTCTTCGAATGCTTCCTCGAGTGCTTCCGCGCAGATGTCCGTGCTGGCTGCGAGGGCCGCGGCGGCCGTGGCCGCGGCGCGCCAGGCCGCCTCGGCGGAGGGCCCCCCGAGCGAAGCGACTGCTGCCTCTGCCGCTGCTGCCGCCGCTGCAGAAACAGCGGCCGCGGCCGAAGCAGCCTCTCCTCCTCCCGACGCCAACAACTCTCCTTCTTCTTTCGCCTTCCCGATCCCGCTCCCCGACGCCCTGGCGGCCGTTGCCGCCACGGCCTCGGCCCTCTTCCACCTCCACTCGCTGACGCCGCCGCTGTCGCACCGGGACGTCAAGGCCGAAAACGTGCTCCGCCTGAGGAGCAATGCAGGAGCAGGAGCAGCAGCAGCAGGAAGCACCACCACCACCACTACCAAACCTCTCGAGCGCTGGGTGCTCTGCGACTTCGGCTCCGCCACCTCCTGGTCCGGCGTCGCCTCCGGCTCGGGCGCCAGGGCCCTGGCCGACGCCGAGGACGACATCCGGAGGAGGACCACGGCGGCTTACCGGGCGCCGGAGATGGTCGATCTCTACTCCCGAGCCCGGATCGGAACCGCTGCAGACGTCTGGGCCCTGGGCGTCATGACTTACCTTTGCGTTTCCGGTACCTTACCTTTCGGAGACGGGGACTCGCAGAGGCTGGCTGTGCTGAACGGGAGGTACCCGAAGCTGCCTGCCGCTTTGCTCGCGGCGGCACCGAGGGGCCTGGAAGGGTTCGTGAGCTCCTGTTTGTCGCCCGACCCGGAAGACAGGCCGTCCGCCGCCGAGGCGGCCTCGGCCGCCGCCGCGCTGCTGGAGGCCGCCTCGCCCAAGGCCGCCGCCGCGGTGGCCGCTTCCGTCGCCGCCGCTATCGTCGAGGCCGAGGAGGAAAAGATGAGGGCGGCGAAGAGGAGGAACAGGGCTGCCGCTGCCGCGTTTGCTGCTGCGGGAGGAGGAGGAGGAGGAGGAGGAGGAGGAGCAGCGACGACGACGACGACCACGGCGACGACGCCGACGATGGGTGCGGGAGTGCTCCCGCCGAGCCCGAGGGCAGCTGTCGCTCCGAGCGAGGCTGCGGCGACGACGAAGACAACAGCGACGACAACAGCGACGACGCCTCGCGCTGCTGCCAGCAACATCTCCCCGCGGCGGTCGACGCAGACGCCGCGGAGGAACAAGGCCGGCTTCTCGTCGTTCGACGCCGGCGGCGACGACGACGGCGTTGGAATCGGAGGCGGAGCGGCGATTGCCGACGCTGGGATGCTCCCAGTCGCGCCCGCGGTCGAGGCAGCCGAGGTCGTCGTCCCCACCATCGCTGCCGCTGCCGCTGCCTCTGCTGCCGCTGCGAAACCCGCTCCCGCTCCTGCGAGCGGGAGCTTCTGGGCGTCGCCGGTCGCCGCCGCCGCCGCCGTTGCCGCTGCTCCTGCCGCTGCTGCGCCTCCGCTCTCTCCTTCGTTTCCTCCGTCTGCCGTTGCTCTCGCCCCTCCTGCTCCTGCTCCTGCTCCTCTGCCCGCCCCGGTGCCGCAGAAGAAGCCGGAGCAGCAGAAAGAGCAGCAACAGCAACAACAACCTCCTCCTGCTCCTCCTTCCTCTTCGAACAGCGAGGAGGAGGTCGAGCGGCTCCGCCGCCGGCTCGAGGCAGCGCTGAGCGAGAATGCCGCGCTCTCCGCGAAAGCGAGGGAGCAGGAGAGGGAGATCGCGATGCTCCGCGCGGTCGCGGCGAGAGGCGCGCCGCCCGATTCTGTTGTTGAAGCAGCAGCAGCAGCAGGCGGAAGCAACAACGGCGCTTCTTCCTCTTCCTCTTCGTCGCTCGCGCCCTTTGCCGCCGCCGCGGCCGACGCCGGCTGGGCGACCTTCGGAGGAGGAGGAGGCAGCGGCTCCGGGGACCCTTTCGCCGCCTGCGAGGCCGCGCCGCCGCCGATCCCTGCTCCTCCTCCTCAGCAGCAGCATCAACAGCAGCAGGACTGGAGACTCTGAGAGAGAGCGAAACTTGTAAAAAAAAACAGAAGGTCGATTTTCCTTTTTTCACAACGTCGACGACGAAGAAAGGAAAAAAACAAAAAACTCGATTCCGATCGATCCCGGATGCGGTGCCTCTACGAGGTGCTCGAGGTGGCCCGCGACGCCGAGGCCGGCGACATCAAGACGGCCTACCGCAAGGCGGCCCTGAGATGGCATCCGGGTGAGCTTTGGAGGAGGCTGGAGGGCGGGAAGAGCTGGAATCGAGAGAGGGAGAGAGAAAAAACTAGTCTCGATCGATCGATGGCGGGTCGGCCTCTCTTTTTGCTCTCACACGACCTCTTTTTCAACCTCTTCTTCAACCTCTTCTTCTTCTCTCCTCCCTCTCCTCTTAAGACAAGAACCAGGACGACCCGGACCGCGCCTCGGCCCGCTTCAAGGAGATCCAGAACGCCTACGAGGTCCTCTCGGACAGGAAGGAGCGCAGCTGGTACGACAACCACCGAGACGCGATCCTCCGAGGAGGAGGCGAGGGAAATGGAAGCTCTGCTGCGAGCTCCTACCAAGCAGGCGGCGACGGCTTTGGCGGCGGGCAGCCCCCGGACTCGGACTTCGACCTCTTCCCCTACTTCTCGGCGACGTGCTTCTCCGGGTACGGCAGCGGTGACGACAAGAAAGGGTTCTACGCGGTCTACGAGGACGTGTTTGCCCGTTTGGCGGAGAACGAGCTGAACGAGAGCGAAGGGGGACGAGGGGGAGGGGGAGGAGGGACGCGCGGGAGCGGCAAAGGCGCGTCGTCGCTCAGGGAGCAGCGCTTCCCGGCCTTCGGGGGCCCCGACACGCCCTGGGAACAGGTTTCCAAGTTCTACGACTGCTGGGGTGAGGAGGAGGAGAGGGGTTTTTTTTTTTGGAGTTGGGAAGAGAAGAGAACAGAAGAGAAGAAAAGAAGCAAAACGAACGAACGACGAACGAACGAACGAACGACGAACGAACGAACGAACGACGAACGAACGAAGAATGAAAAAAACTCAACCTTCCTCTCTCTTTCTCTCTTTCTTAAAAAAAACAACAACCTCTCCCTCCTTTTCAGGTCCCGGCTTCGCCACCTCCAAGTCGTTCGCCTGGTGCGACGAGTACAACCCGACCTCCGCGCCCAACCGGAAAGTCCGCAGGCTCATGGAGGACGACAACAGGAAGAAGCGCGCGAAGGCCAAGAAAGAGTTCAACGAGACCGTCCGCGCTCTGGCGGCGTTTGTGCGCAAGAGGGACCGGAGGGCGGTCGCCGCCGCCGCCGCCGCCGCGGCGAGGCGCGCGGCGGCCGCCGAGGCAGAGGCGCAGAGGCGGGCGGCGGAGAAGGCCGCAACAGCCGCGCGGGCGGCCGCTTACAGGGAGCAGCAGGCGGAAGAGGAAGAGGAAGAGGAAGGAGAAGGTGGAGGAAACGGAGGCGGCGGCGGAAGCGGAAGCGGAACCGAGAGCGAGGAGGAAGAGGAGGAGCAGCTGCTGCTCGAGTGCGTCGCTTGCAACAAGCGCTTCCGGTCCGAGGCGGCCTTCGCCAACCACGAACGGTCGCGGAAGCACTCGGAGGCCGTGGCGGCGCTGAGGGCGGCTCTGGCGGAGGAGGAGGCGGCGCTGGCGAGCAGCAGTGAGAGCGAGAGCGAGGAGGAGGTAAAAGAGAGCGGAAGTGAAGAAGAAGAGAGCAGCAGCGACGGCGACGGCGACGTCGGTGGCGGCGTGGCTTCTTCTTCTTCCAAGTCTTCTTCTTCCTCCTCATCCGACGACGACGAAGATGACGCCCCCATCGATCTGACCGAGTTCGCCGCGCGCCTCTCTCGCAACGGAGGAGGATCAGGAAACGGCAGGAAGAAGGCGGCGGCGGCGGTGGAGGAGAGCGACGACGACGACGAAGAGGAAGACGAGGCAGAAGTAGAAACGACGACGACAACCGCTGCCGCTTCCGCGTCCGCTTCTGTCGACAGCGTCGCTGCGGAACTGGAAGAGAAAGCAACGCTCGGCGTCGACAAGACTGAAGAGCAAGAAGAAAAAGAAAAAGTCGAAGTCGAAGAAGTCGAAGAAGAAGAAGCGCCAAAGACGAAACTCGGACGGGCGAAGCTGAAAAAGGCAAAGAGGGCAGCAGCGCAGGCGGCGGCGGCAGCGGCGAACAAGCAGCAGTCGTCGCAGGGCACCACCTGCCGCGAGTGCGGCGACCGCTTCCCTTCGAGGACGCAGCTTTTTAGCCACTTGAGCGCGACGGGGCATCGGTAAAAATGTAAAAAAAAAATAGGAAGAACAAAATTACAGCAGGAAGAGGTTCTTTTGTTCTCTCTCTTCCTCCTCCTCGTCTCTCTCTTCTTTCCTTCTACTTCTCCTTCGCCTCCACCTCCTTCCGCTCCCCTCCTCCCGACGGCGGCGGCGGCGGCGGCGGCGGCGGCGGCGGCCTCAGGTCGAAGAGCTGCTCGAGCAGCTCCGAGGCGTGCTCCAGTGACGTGGCAACCGCGGTCGGCGTCGTCTCCGGGCACGCGAACGAGGCCCTCACCTCGTGGTGGTCCCCGCCTCTGCCGTCGAGCAGGATCGTGAACGCCCCGGCGCGGTTTCCCGCGACGACGTCGTCCGCCAGCGAGTCCCCGACCATCACCAGCTCGCTCGCGGGGACACCCCAGGCCTCGGCGCAGGCGAGCAGGGCCGCAGGGGAGGGCTTCGGGGGCTTGAAGTCGCGGGCGAGGGCCGGGTGGAAGGGGGCGAGGCGGCGGCGACGGGAGCGACGGTGGTTGTGGTTATGGCTGTGGTGCTTGCCGTCGCCGTGGCTGCCGTGATGGCTGTGGCGGTGCCTGCCGTGCTGCTGCTGGCCCTCGACGGCAGCTGTTCCCGTTGCCGTTGTTGTTGCCGTTACTGTTGCTGTTGTTGTTGTCGTCGTTACTTCTTCAGCGACGACGACGACGACGCTCTCCTCTCCTTCCCCTTCCTCTCCTTCCTCTTCTTCCACCAGCAGCAGCTTCTCATGGAACACCTCCACGGCGCCCCTGTTGTTCCTCGTCACCAGGCCCCTCGGCAGGCCCAGCGCGTCCAGCCTGCGCAGCACCGAGTGCAACCCCCGCGCCGGGGCCAAGCCCGCCAGCCCTTCGAGCTCGACCTCCTCGACCGCCGCGTGCGCGCGCGCGCGGGCGACGGGGTCGGAGATCGCCTCTATCGTCTCCAGGATGTCAGCCCCGGGCGGAACGCCTGCGCGCCTGCGCATCTCGACGAAGTCGATGACTGGCAGCGTGAGGGTGCCGTCCATGTCGAAGACGACGCCGCGGATCGTCGGGGGCGGGTGGGGGCGGTTTGGCGTCGTCTTCGGCGCTGTCGACGTCGTGGCAGCAGCGCTCTTCGTCATCAATCTCTTCGAGCAGCCGGCGACGCCGCCGCTGCCAGTAATTGCGGTAGAAGGAGCCGTCCGGTTCGCCGCCGAGACCTGCAGCGCGTCGAGGGCGGCCGCGTGGAGGGAGAGGAGGTGTCGGCGGGCCGCCAGGGAGGGGAGGCGGGGCATGCAGAAAGGGGGTTTCGATCACAATCTGTTCTTCCTCTTCCTCTAATTTCTAATTTACACGTCGGAGAAAAAGAAAAAGTCGAAAAAAATTCAAGACGCTCTCGCCAAAATGCCGCTCCACTTTTTCTTCCCTCCTTTTCCTCCTCCTCCTTTTCCTCCTCCCTCTTCAGCCAGCGGCGACACCCGCAGCACCAGCGCCTCCCCCGGGGCGTGCTGCCTCGTCCTCACACCCGCCAGCGCCAGCAGCGTCCTCGACGCGGCGTAGGACTCGCAGGGCAAAATGCCCCCGCTGCTGATCGGGGCCTCCCCAGGGCTCGAGGGCCTCCTGCCGTCGTTGTTCTCCTCAGCACCAACGGCATGAGCAGCAGCACCATCTGCATTCACCGCCCCCTGCTTGTCCTCGTAGAAGACCACCTCGCCGATCCCGGCCTGGATCAGCAGCTTGGAGCACTCGTGGCAGGGGAACATCGTCACGAACAGCGTCGCGCCGCTCACCGAGGCCGCGTTCTTGTTCAGGACCGCGTTCATCTCGGCGTGGCAGACGTACGGGTACTTGGTCGCCAGGGCGCCTCCGCTCGCTGCTTTTTTCGCCCAGGGCAGCCTCGAGTCGGCGCAGCCGCGGGGGAAGCCGTTGTAGCCTATGCCGAGAATTATCCGGTCGGGGCCCACGATGACGGCGCCGACCTGCTTGTTGGGGTCCTTGGAGCGCTGGGCGGACAGGAAGGCGAGCGCCATGAAGTAGTCGTCCCAGGAGAGGTAGCTGGTGATGCGTGGGGTGGGAGGTTTTTAAGAGAGAGAGAGACACAGATAGGGAAGTTGGAAGACGAAGTGAAGAGGTTGAGTTCAAAAAAAAAATAGAGGTTGGGGTCGAAAAAATAAAAAAAATAAAAAAAATAAAAAAAGAAAACCTTTTTCTCTCTTTCTCTTTCTTCCTCTCTTACCTGCTCCGAGGCCTGGTGTCGAAGGGGTCGCCCTTGACCGACGACGAAGAGGCGCCGGGCGGCGGGGCATTTTCCTTGTGCTCGGAGGAGCAGCACGGAGCGGCGGCGGCAACAGCATGAGCACTAGTGAGTTTCGTCTTTGCCGTCGTCGTATTCGTCAAAGGAGCGAGCAAAGTCTTCGCCTTGTGCTCGCCGACGCTGCTCTTTGTCCTCTTCTCTCCGGCTGTCAAGGCCACCGCAGCAGCGACCGCCGCGGCTCCCATCGCGGCCGACGCGACGCACGCCAGGGCCAGGGCCCAAGGGCTGGTGGAGCAGAGCAGCTCATTGTTGAAGCGCGAATCCATGTGGATCGATTGATCGATTGACGATTGGAGGGGCAAGTTTGGAAGATGGATCGATCCGATCGACCGACTATGAAAAAACGCAATTGCGCAGCGAGGAAGCTGGCTTTCCGTCTCTTTGGCGCTCGACGACGATGGAGACCCTCGAGAGCAAGCGCGCGTGGTCGCTGAGATAGAGAAAAAGAGAGACAGCGAACGAAAGAGAGCGGGAGGTAGAAAGAAAGTTGAGGTGTGAGTTTTCTTCTTCTTTTTTCTTTTTCTTCGTCAAAGCACAACAAGCGATCTCTCACTCTCTCCAACGCCTTTTCTTCTCTTCTCTCTCTTCTCTTCCGCCGCGTTTCTCTTTCGCTCGTTCGAACGCATTCAGAGACAACGGCCACGATGCATCACAGCGCAACCCTCGTTGCTACCATCTCGCGAAGAGCATAAGAAGAAGAAGAGAGGAAGAGCACAAGAGGACATCGCGTTTTGCGAATCCTTTTTTCTTCCGACAATGCCGACGACGAAGGTTTCGACCTCGACACGCTCGAGCCCCGGGATCCTCGCCGTCGCCATCCACGCGTCGTCGGCGCTGCCGCTGCTTGCTATAGATGGAGGAGGAGGAGGAGACGGCGACGTCCAAGAAGATTCCGTCAAGATCATCCAGCGCCTCCTCTGGGGCGGCGTGCGCGTCGCAGTGCTCTTTGACGAAGAAGGAGAGGAAGAAGGAGGAGACGAGGGAGACGAGAGGAGGAGGCTGCTGCTCTCGTCGCTCTCTTCCTCTTCCTCTTCCTCTTCTTCCTGTTCTTCTTCCTGCGCCCTCCTGGAAGAAGTCAAGCTCTGTTCCGGTCCAACGGTCCAGTGCTGGAAGCGCGCCCTCTCTGCCGCCGTCGAGTCGCTGGGGCTGCCCGCCGAGAGCGTGGCGCTGGCGGTGGGAGTCGTCGGCAGCGGAAGCAGCAAAGGAGACGACAAGGGGCGCCGCCGCCGCTGCTGCTCTTCCTGTTGCTGCCCTTCTCCTCTTCCCTCCGTAGAGAAACGGGACCTGCCAGATCCAGCCGAGGCCGCTGCTCGCGAGTTGGGGTGCCCCCTGATCCTCGTCGAGCCGGGGAGAGGCGAGGGGGGAGGCGGCAGCAGCGAGAACGGCAGCGGCGGCGAAGGCTCCGCTTCGACCTTGAGCATCGAACGCGCCGTCGCCCGGAGTCACGCCTCCTGTTCTCTTTCCCTTTCTCCCTCTTCTCCGAGCGAGCCGAGGGCCCTGTTCGTCGGCGTCTGCATGCGCGCGTCGCGCGAGGAGGACCTGCTCTCCCGCGGGATGCTCCCTCGCGTGCCGCTGCCGCTGGAAAAAGGGAGCAGCAGCGGAAAAGGAGGGGAAGAAAGAGGAGGAAAAGGAGGGGGAGAAAGAGGAGGAAAAGGAGGAGGAGAGGCTTCTGTTTCTTCCTCTTCTGCCGTCGCCGTCGTCTTTGAGAGAGTGCTCGCGTCCGAGCTGGAGGAGCGCTGCCTCCGCGCTCCGCCGCTGGACGCGATCCTGCACAAGGTCACGGATGAGCTCGGGGGACGACAACAAGAAGAAAGAGATGGAGGGGACGACGACGATAAAGAAGAAGAAGGCGAGGGAAGAAGATATCCCCGTTGGCCGCGGGCCGCTCTCTCGCTCGCGGCGCTCTCCTCTTCCTCTTCTTCTTCTTCTTCTTCTTCTTCTTCTCCTCCCATCGTCATCATCGACGACGTCGCGGCCGTCATGCGCCTCTCGGACCGGTTCGCGACGGCCGAGGCCCTGCACGAGGCCCTGGCGGGGAGCGGCGGCGATGGCGGCGACGACCCCGCGGTAGTGGTGGCGTTGCCGCCGCCGTCGCTCTGCCTCTCGGCCCGTGAGCTCGAAAAAGCCCTTTCCGTTCAAAACTCCTCCTCTTCTTCCTCTTCTTCTTCTCCCGCTTTTTCCGCGGCGCTCCTCAAGGCCGGCCTCTCGTTCCCGGTCATCGTCAAGCCGAGGGCTGCCTGCGGCGTCCCCGAGGCGCACAGGCTCGCCGTGGCCTTTGACGAGAGAGGGCTCGAAGAGGCTCTGCGGGCTGTTGCGTTTGGCGGCGGCGGCGAGCACGAGCGCGAGAAAAACGACGCCGACGAAAGAGAAGCACGCTCTTCTCGCGTTGCCGCGTCGTCGGGCGCCCTGATCCAGCAATACATCGACCACGGAGGCGTCGTGTTCAAAGTCTACGCCGCGGCGGGGACAACAGCAGCAGCAACAGCAGCAGCTTCTGCCGGGGAGACGGCGGCGGCGGCGGCGGCGGTGAGGGTCTTTATCGAGCGGCGCGCTTCGACGCCCGACCTCTTGACGTCGCTCGACAACAAGACTAGCTGGCTCTCCTTCGACTCCGCGGCGCCGCTGAAGAGCAGCTCTGTCCCTTGGCCTGTCTCGGAAACAGCAACAGCAACAACAGCAACAGCAGCAGCAGAAAAAGGAGAAGAAAAAGCACATCAAAGCAGCCTTCCTTTTCCTTCTCTCGACCCGCGCGTCGCTCGGGCGACGGCCGCGCGGCTCCTCTCCGGGCTCGGCCGCCTGTCGCTGCTGGGCTTTGACGTCGTCGTCGAGCGCGGGACCGGCCGGTGCTTCGTCGTTGACGTGAATTACTTCCCTTCGATGAGGGGCGAGGGGGTCCCGCGAGGCGTGCTCGCGGAGGCCGTGGCGGCGCAGGTCGGCGTGGCGCGGGAGAGGTGAGAAAAAGAGCGAGGAGGAGAAGGAAGAGGTCCAGCGAAGAAGAAGACGAAGAAAGGGAAAAAAAATCAATTTCTTCACTTTCGATTCTTCGATTCTTCTCCCTCTTCTCTCTCAACAACGGCGGGCCGCATGTCGCCGCGGCGGGGCCTCGTGCGCGGCACGCTGACTTACCTGCGCCGCGACCTGCGCGAGATCGTGGCGCCGACGTCGCTGCCCGACGAGGACGACGCTGATGGCAACAACAACAAGGGCGTCGGCGGCATCGGCGGCGATGCTTCTAGTGGCCGCTCTTCGAACCGCCTCGCCGGGCGCCTCCGCGCCGTCACCTCCGGCGTGAGAGCCTACTGCGACAGCTGGGGGAAAGCTCCGCTCGAAGCTGCGGAAGCAGAAGAAGAAAGAAGGCAAGCTGCCCACGAAGACGAGGAAGACGCCGCGCTGCGAGAGGCTGCGGACGATGCCCGCGACGCTCTCGCTTCGGCGTCGCGGCAGGCCGCCTCGGCTGCTGCTTCCGCTGCCGCTGCTGCTGCTGCTGCTTCCGCCACGGGCTCCGAGGCGCTGAGGCCCGCCCTGCGCCACCTGTACCGGACCAGGGCCGCGGCGTACCGCGACGCCGTTTTCAGCTTCGTCGAGGGGTACCGGGAAGGCGTCGCGGGGGTGGCGGCGAAAGAGGAAGAAGAGGATGAAGGAAAAGAAAAAGAAAAGCGAGAGAAGGCGCGACGGTCGAGCAAAGAAGCAACAGCAACGCCAACGCCAACGCCAACGCCAACAACAGCAACACCAAAGAAATGAAAACCAATTTGCCATTGTAACATTAACACACTGATGATGAATCGAGAAATCGTAAAAAGAAGAAGAAGAAAAGAAATTCACCGCAGCGCCGGCGTGACCCGGAAGGAGCGCACGGCCTCCCGCATCCCTTCCCTCCGTGCCTCCCACGCCGCGCCGCCCCTCGCCGACCCGGCCACCACGTAGATCTTGCCCGCGCGGGCCACGGCGGCCAGCGTCACGAACAGGTCCCCCCGTCGGTCCTCGAACTCGTACAGGTAGGCGGTCTGCGGCGGCGACGCGACGACGCCGGCGATGCTGCCGGTGTCCCGGGGCGGGAGCTCGACGCGCTCCGTCGCGGCGCGCGTGACGGTCACGCCGCGCGGGAGCAGCAGCGCGCCCACGGCGGCGGCGTCGCCCCACTGCGAGATGTCCGAGACCATCAGGAAGGTGGGCTTGATCCCGGCGGCCTCCCTGACGATGACCGAGAGCTCGGACGAGCCCAGGAGGTTGGTGTTCTTGTTGTCGTTGCTTGTGCTTCCGCTTCCGCTTGCGTTGCTTCCGCTTCCGTTGCTGCTGCTGCTGCTGCTGCTGCTGCTGCTGCTCTCTGCTGCAGTCGCCGGAGCGGTAAACCGCACCTTGACCGGGGAGTCAGGCGCCGCGACGCCCCTGCCCCGGGCGCCGCGCTCCTCGGCCGTCGTCGGGGTGTACCCGGCCTTGGCGACCTCGGCGAGGCCAAAGCCCGCGGGGACCGTGAGCGAAAAGTCGGCGGTCTCGAAGCGCTCCGAGCGAGACGACGAGGGAGGTGGTGTTGTTGGTGCTGTTGTTGCGCTTGAAGAAGTGGACGCTGTCGATGTTGTCTCTGCCCTTGCCAGAGAGGGCCTGCGAGAGCAAGAGAGAGAGAGAGGGAGAGAGAGGCATGGTGGCGGTGGTGGTGATGATAGAGAAGCAGGTGAGCAAGCAAGAGAGAGAGAGAAAGAGAGAAGAAAAACGAAAAACGACGACGAAGATAAAGTCTTGAAAGGGCCTCTCCAAGGCGTTTTTTCTGCTCTCGATTTGTATACCAGAGCGATTTTTGACGACACCATCAAGGGCTCACCGAAGAAAAACGAGCGAAAAAGAGGCTGCAGCGGCGGCTAGAGCGTCGCGGCGTTTGATCTGCGACGACGACGACCATGGTGATGATCGAGTTGATGCCTCCTCTCGCTTCTCCTCGGCAACGCTGTTGTTGTTGCAAGCCCGAGGAACGCGATTATTCTTCGAGGGCAGAGAGGAGATCGATGAGCTCCTAATGTCCGCAGAGCTTGGGCATCTCGATGCGAATCGGAGCCGCCGGTGCGCGAGCATGACGCTGGTCGAGAAATCGAGAAAGGGGGGGAGAGACTTCGACGAAATGTGAGAAAAAATTTCGCTTCGACGTCCTCCTCCTGCCCGTCGCATCAATCCCCCCCGCGTCCCGGCTTCTAGCGCCCGTTTTCTTCCTCTTCTCTTACCTTCAAACGACTCCAATCCGAAGAATCTCGCGTTCTAGCGCAAGAGAGGACGCCAACGATGCTTT
>Ga0210003_1003469_pt1 | contig 12799 bp, 4 predicted proteins | sample LantaG_FD_182804 | JGI IMG/M metagenome (GOLD analysis project Ga0210003, IMG submission 182804) | Deep subsurface microbial communities from Baltic Sea to uncover new lineages of life (NeLLi) - Landsort_02402 metaG (SPAdes) (version 2) | ecosystem: Environmental > Aquatic > Marine > Oceanic >... | reverse complement strand
TTTAAAGCACTGTCACTAATGACCCCATCATAATCCACTGCTAATATTTTCATTTTTAATTCTTCCTATCCCTTGAATCAATTTATGTAGTGTTGTTAAATAAATCATTAAAATTATACTATTTCTTTATTGAATTTTACAACTTGAATTGTGTGGTGGATGAGGACATAGTGTACAATTTTAAAATTATGCGGAATAAACGAGAGAATAGATCTTTGCATTTAGCATACTCTATTCCTAAAATATGATAAAACCGTAAAAAATTCTACATCATGCTATATTCTAATCATTTAAGAAGACATCGGGGAACCTGGACTTATCAGACCCCTTATGGAAAGCTAGAAAAAACTACCAAATTATTGAGTATTAATAACTCCCCCGTCACAGTTGTGTGACAGTCAACTATCTCAGTGACAATTATTATATTGTCAAAAAAAACTTCCTCTAAGAATATTATACAAAATATTTCTTAAGCAGTAAGAGCAGACTACATTAGACGAGTTTCGCAACCTTTATATGTTTGATAATATCTAACTCAATTAATATGTAATTTTAGCTCAAATATAATAAAGCAAACTAAGGCATAGTTAAATCAATTTTATAATTAAATAATTTAAACTCATTTTTTAATTTTCCCGTAAAACAATTACAATCACTTAAAATTTCTTTAAAATTATTAATTTGGTCTTCATTTTCAAAAATTATTTTAAAAGAATTATCAGTAAATTTTATTTTTATTTTATCAGGGTACTCTGTCACTTTATGATTTCTATATTTCCAGTGATTAGCAATATTAATGTTTATTTTATCTATATCATTATTATCCTGTTCATATTCAATAAGAGGTCTTCCCCACATGGATAATTCATCAGCTAATACCAGCAGAATGGCCATTGGAATTTCATTGCAACAATTACAATCAAGAAAATGTTTATGGTTTATCGATGAGTTTTTAAGGTGAAGATAATTCTCGGGATTAGTTAAATCATGAACTAAACAAGTCTCCGCGGCTAACTGAAATGCAATATACAATGACGGCAAGATAATTTGTCTTTGGTAAAGATCTTCCGCAATATCTAAAATAAACAATGACGAAGCAACCGAATGATTTAATGGCAAACAATCACGTATAAAACCAAAAAGTAGATTATCTTTTTGTTTGTTGGATAAATTATCAATCGACCGGTTTTCGCACTCTGTATGAAGATTAAGAATAAATTCTCCTAATAGACTTTGTTTTATTATTTCGGAACGTACCTTAGTAATACCTATAGAATCGCTACCTAAAATATTTAATTTAAAAAGTCTTTCTTCATAATTTCGTAAAAATTTATAGCCATACCCAAAATCATGAAAGATAGATGCTAAAAAGTATGCAGCAGTAATAATGCTTTTTTTTGGGATTCATCAAAGTCTAATCTCCTTTGTGTAATCCATCTACTAAAGTGATTAGATTTATTAAATTGCAATTTCATTAATTTACTTTCCATTTTGTTATTTTTAGACATTATTTTATCATATACAAAAGCTACTTTAAGCATGTGAACAAAATGATCCCTATAGTTTGGATTCTCTGGCTCAACATAACATAACCATTCTATGTACGCAAGTTGTTCGATATTTTTAGCTAAATTAGGCAATAATTTCCCAAATATTGTTGAATATGCAAGGGCACAATATTCCATTTCACGAAAATAGCTCCGTGGCATTACTTTTTTAAGATAGAAGAAAATTGAAAATTTATTAGGATATTTTTCCCCTTTTACTTTACTTGTCATACAATTTTCAATATCTATCATATCAGATATAATATCTAGCTTACTTCCCCCATTTTTTTTTATAATATATTTTATCCAAGCCCAGTATTCTTTATTAGAGAGTACGATTTCTTTTTTCATATTTTTATAAATCCAACAATTCTTTTATTCCATTACACCATCTTTTCATAGAACCAGAAGGAGTTTCTCCTTTATTTTTTTCTAAAGCTTGAATGGAAGAAATGATATCAAACATATCAAATCCCTCGATGAAAGGAAGAACATTTGGACCATGCTTCTTTAAAGAGTCTTCAATTTCATTAAGCACTTCAATTTTTATAGTCCGGCCATCTGGAAAAGTTCTTTCACGCTTTAAATTTTCAAATATTTTATGCAGCAAAAACACAGGATCTCGATTTTTTTTGATTACACATTTGTTAAAAATAAATTTAGGATTATTAATTTGTCTATTATGTCTTATATTTGAACAATAATCAGAATATGATGGTATTAATGCCCTATAATCCGTAGGATCTGAACTAGTAATAAATAAGCTTCTTTTATCATATTTGTCTTGATCTGATATCTCTATCATTGCACTTGAAAGCCCAAAAAGGCCTGGAGGACAATCTATAATTATTGTTTTGATACCTTTGTTTATGAATAATTTCAAACTGTCTTCCATTCTACTTTGAAAATAATGCAATTTATCTTCTTGTGAAATTAATCCAGCTATTTCCCAAATATCTCCAAGAATAGGACTAGACGGAACATAATATAAATCATTGTAATCACCAATCTTATGAAAATATTCTTTTTCAATATCGTTCTTGTTATTGTTTTCATATTTATTAAAAACTGAGGGTGTGGCCAAGAGAATGCTGTTTAAATACTTGATATTTTCTTTTGCGTTATTATTTTTATCAACATTATAAAATAAGTCAACAATACTAGTTCCGGTTAAATCACAATCAATAATCAACGTTTTTTGCTTATGTAAAATACAGGATAATCCAGCTATAGCTATCGCAATGGAAGTCTTTCCCGCCCCACCTTTTTGGGAATGAATTGTATAAATTATTACTTTTTGGTTAATCATGTTATTTCCTTCATTGCTATACATTATAAAGATCGTTCAATAATTTGCGTAAATTATCTCTGCTACCTGATGGCACAAAAGGGAAAATATATTCTAAACCTTGCCTTTTTTTGCGCAATAAATCTCTTATCTTCCTATCTTTGTGTTTCAAACTTAATAAGGGATCTAAAATATCATAATCACCACCAATCAAGACAGTGATTATTAAATATTCCGCCATCAAAGCAGTTGTTTCAATATCACAAGAATGATATTTGATTTTTCTAAATTGATCATAAAAAGAGACAAGCCATTGCTTACATCTTCTTGATTGAAGGCTTAATAAAATTTGCGAAAATGCCAAACACGAATAATATCCCCAGGGATTCTCAAATTGACTTACTTTTTCTAAAATCGAATTATCTTTTTTAAATATTTTTAATTCATCTGGAAATTCACTTTCTTTATGCGATAAAATAAATACTTTTAGGGAATTAATAACTAATAGGCAACCAGAATGGTTATTCGTATTAATATACTTAGGAAGATTGGGTAGTTCTTGATTTAAATATTTTTTTGCCGAAACAGAAAAGGCAAGTGAATTAATTTCTTTTGCTTGTTCAATCTTATTGTTAATCTTTTGTCCCAAATAGGAGAGAGCATCACCATAATACTTTTCTAGTAAAATTGGAACCGTGTCACACAAAGAATTATTCCATAGGAGCTGTAAGGTTTCTGAATTAACTGAAAGTTGACCGTTGCCCAATAATATATCATTAATTAGCTTTTCAATTATCATGTTCCTGATTTCTTCAGACAAAGCTTTAGCAGGATGCATAAGACCTTTCAGTATATTATTTTTATTTCTTTTTCTTGTGGAAAATAATGCAATAGTGGCGTAACTTAATAAATCCACTGTATTAAACATAAGGTATCGCAAGGAAGAAAAAGGATTGTTAATATCATAAAAATAATGCCTAAGCCGCATAATTTCAAATTTTTCTATTAAAGAATCTAAAATTCTTTTTAAATAATTAGATTTTTCTTCTATTGTTATTGTAAAATTCTCTTTCTTTACAATTTCGAGAATGCTATAAGTAGTTTTTTTAGCCATCCACCATGCAATTATAATTTTTCGTTCATCATCAAAATCTCTTTGTGAATTATTTTTTTGTGAATCAATATCGATATATCTAAGGTAATAACGAACAAGTTCTACCCGTAGTTGCCATATCAACCGCATAAATTCAATTTCTGAATTACTTGACTTGTCTTGTGTTTCAGATGACGATAATAATATTTTAAAATTAGTATCAAGAAACTCATAGAAATCAGCGTTGGTAAATTTTTCTTCAATACCCTTTATTTCTGATCGCATACCAAGTACAAGTTCTAATATAAGGAGCCGCGCAAAATGATCTTCCTTTACTTTATTTAACCATTTTTTAATAATTTCTAAATTATAATCCTCAATGTTTCCTTTTGTTAATATATTTGATTTTTTTATTTTTATACCTTTAAACATGCTATAGATTTCATTGTTTGCAACATAAGGAATAAAATAAACATTTTCTAAATACCAATCAAGAAACTCGTCCAAACTATTTAATTTTTCTGATTGCTTTTTAATTTTAGCTTCAATGTCATCCATCTTAAAAGGGTCTTCTAACAATAAAGGTAAATTACCATATATAGACTCTAAATTTGGTTCAAGAGCGTTATTAATTGCAATATTAAAAAATTCTTGTTTGTTTTTATCAGAGATAGGTGATTTAATCAATTGCTGAAACCAATCTTGTATATATAGAAAATCTTTAAGTAAAGTATTCCGGATTTCTTTAGTAGGGGTTTGCCAAATAAAATGTTTATCGGAAAGTACTTCATTTAATCTGGCTCGGATAAAGACTTTAGTATATTCAGATATATAATCTGCTTTTAATAATTGATTTACAAGTCCTTTACGTATTTCTAAGGAATCTGACATAATTAAATCATGACAAAGTGTAAATTCTCCTCCCTTTTGTTCGGATAATGGAATAAAAATAATAGGGCCTGGACTATATTCTGTTATATTTTTTCTTTCGGTATCAGTTTTTTCTAAAAATAAATCTAATACTTTCTGTTTTTCATCTTTGGACGAATTAATTGTGTATTGTAAAATCTCTTTCTTTATCTTCCTGTTTTTTATCTCTATCTTTACTCCTATTTCATTTAAGATAGGAATTAATTCCTCGTCAATGCTTCCTTCGTTTTTAAGAACACTTTCCCCATAAAAAGCTCTAAGTGCTCTTATTGCGATTAATCTTCCCACTTTATTATTTTTGTCTTTTTTCCTTAATTTCCTTGTATCTTTATTTACACTTTTAAGGTAAAAAATCAATTCGTTAATTCTTTTATCATAATCAAATCCTAAATTATCAAAAGTATATTTAAACAGTTTTTGGAATATTTCTGGTTTATCATAATTCATCGTTGCCAAAAATAATTTATTTACAATAAACCGTTCATTCATAGCGATTACATTTTTTCTAATATCTGGATTTAATCTTTTGGGACATTTAGGAAATGCTCTAAAAAATATTTGCAGGGTGATTTCTTCTTTATTGGTGAAAACCGAAGTTGTCCATATCTTTACCAATGCCTCAATCCATACATCCATCCATTTCAGATAATATTTTAAGCCACAAATCGTCGGGGGTTCTGTTGCCTCCCAACCTAATAGAAGCCCCTCATCTTCCATGCATGCGTTGCAATATTTAATAAGAATTTCAATAGGCTTGCCTAAAGGATTATTTTTATATTGCTCTAAATAATAAGTTATTACTTCCACTTTTGGAACTAAAAAACGATAACGCCATTCACACATTTTTAAGAAAGAACCTGCATATTCTTGAAGAGAAATTATTTTTCTATCATATAAATCACTAATCAATAAATCTGAACCGAATTGTTTATCTACAAAATTCTGAGTCCTTACCGTTTGGCTTAGACGGTCATCGGTTAACAGGGTTAATTTTTTATTTTCTGCGTGTTGAAGGGTGTCAATAACAAGTTCTTCATAATGATGGAAGTTTCTACTTTTATTCTTTTTAGATAAAGTAACGGGTAATACCTTAAAAAGTTTTTCTTTATTTGATAATTCGATATTTTTAATCTGATACTCCAAATCTTTCTGCCAAACTCCTACTTCATTTGAAAATTCAATTGAACGAACTGCATATTGAATATTTTGACAAGTAGCTTTTTCTACAACAATTTGAAATCCGGAATTACTAATATCGTCCAGCAATTCATGCTTTTCGGCGAATTCCAATGTAATTTCATCAAAAAGCAAACGCGATGCATTATCCAGTATTTTACTTACTCCTTTTTTAATAATGTCACCTTTGTCTTTAATCAATTGTTTTAACTCTATATATCGCTTTTCGCTTATTCTTCCTTTCCTGTATAGGTGTGCTAATAACTGACTAAATCTTAATATAATAAGAGATGAATTTTTAGGAATTTCTTTTTTTTCAAGATAAGCGGAAACCATGGGGATATTTTCAGTTTCTGCTAAACTAATACATCTCTCTGTTAAATTACTATTTTTTCTTTCTTTTGATAAAAGAGATTCTATTACCTTTATTGATGGATTCACTTCTATTTTGTTAGATAAACCTCGATATATCTTTTCTTGTGAAGCTTGATGGTGTTTGTATTTACTTCTATCAAGAAGCCAAATAGCTTTTAAGGTATTTGGATAGTAGATGGTTTCAAACCTCAGAGCTAATTTAGGTAAAAGTCCCAGTCTATGTAATGTTATTAAAGCAGTATAATCAATAATGATTTCTTTTGCATCTTCGGGGAATGTCATATACATTAATTGATTTCTTTTTACGAATTTTATCTTAAAACCATTTGTAACATATGTCGTAAACTCAATCTTTGCTTGCTCGGTTGATAATAGTTCTGTTTCTAAAGGTTGGGTTCTGTAAGCCCAATCAATATATAAGGGAAGGTTGTAATAGCTGCATAAAAAATGTCGTGGAATTTGTCCTGATTGATATTTTTTAAGCAATTCTTCTATCGTTTCCTTACGTTTTTTGATAAATTCCTTAATATCATCAATTTTTTTTATATCAAATATCTGTTCAGGTACTTTACCTTCTTGTCGAAGCTGCTCCAACTGCACAAGTGATCGGTTGGCTTTTTCTTCTTCTCCAATGCGGAAACCCAGATCAACATGTCGTGTTAATAACTCTGGTACACCTTTAAAATGATTCCAACATTTTTCTAATATTTCAAAGGCACGCTTTTCTTCTTCTAAAATACAGTGAATTTCAGTAGCTAACATCAGACATTTTGGATTCATATCTTGATCATAATTTATAAATGGTACTAATTTTTCCAATGCCTCAGTATATTTGTCCTGCAATACTAGTATTTGAGCATATTCAAAAGTTAATTCTGAATTATCAGGATGTTTATCTGTTAAAGATTCGAAGGCTTGTTCGGATATTTCAAAATATCCAATATTTCTAGCCGCTTGTGCTTTTATATGTATTACTTCTTCATCGCTCGAGTCAAATCTTTCAAGTTTTTCTACTGTTTTAATTATGCCGATATCATCTTGTAATTTTACTTGAACTTCTAAAAGTTTTTGTAAAGCAGGATAATCAAAAAATACTCTATTGCTTTCTTCAAGAAGTAGTTGTGCTTTTTGATAATTGTTCTGTTCTATTTCTGAAAGTGCTCTCATATATAAACAGTGCGCTTTTATCTGAGAAGAAGGATTCTCATTTTCAATATCGTTAAACATCTTTGACGCTTCAACTTTATTACCAATAGAATATTGATAAACCGCCTCTAAATATTTTTTCCATAAACTATCAGAAGGAAGATATTTATTAATTATTTTTCTAGATTCTGCTATTTTTTTTATTCTGAATCCAATTTCAAAAATATTTCCCGCTGCATTTTCTTTCTCTTCTTTTTGAAAACTACATTTTAAGACTTTTAATGCATCCTCCCAAGCACCATTATAATCCTTGATTCCATTTATTTTTAGAGAAGAGATTATTAACAATGCCCACGATTGTTCAGAGTAATCCCTTAAAAGCGCTTTTATTATTTTAATGATAATATTTTTTGGGAAAAATCTAACACGTTTTCTCACATATTCAGCAATTTCCGGGGCTAGAGGGATTACTGAAATAAGTTTTTTAGCTATTTCATCAGCATCTATAAACTCTTCTAAAAAATACAAAGCTTGCATTTTAATAAGTAGCGCTCTATAAGCATAATAATATTTTTTTAAATTATTTAAAATTTCATTACCGTTTGGTTTAATAAATATTTTATCTACATATTCCACTGCTTTTTCACATAGATTTTTCCCTTTATTCTTTAACTCTGATACATAAATGTCATTTCTAGTTTTAACTGCGCCTTTAATTGCTCTACGAAAAAAGGCATCTGCAATTAGTGCACAGACTTTATCATGATAATCCTTGTTTTTATAAGGAGAATTATTTAAAGTGCCACTTTGAATTTTTTCTTGAAAATCTATTGCAAATTCTTGATATTTTTCTTCTGCTTCGTCAATGTGACCTTCAATAATTAAAATATATAATGCTTCTGCCAACCAAGTTACCTTAATCTCATTCGAAGAAATAAAACGATATGCTTCATCAAACTTTTTAGAATCTATTAATAGGGTGAGCCAAATATTAATTGTTTTTTCATCTTTCGAGTTTGAAACAATTTCTATTGCTTCATTCACTTTTCCTTGAAAAAAATAAAGTTTTGCTGTTATTCTAGACATACGTTCTTTCAACTTTGATTTTTGCTTCATTTTCTGATAAATCATATTTGTTTTATCAAAATATTTTTGTGCTTCATTAATATATTTTTTCTCGCCTAAATTTAAAAATGCATCAATAAGTGTAAGAAATCCCTCTAATTTAGATTCATCATTTAGTATGTCCTGTTTTTCATTTAAGTAGTTTACTAATTCTTCGACATTCTTTTTTATTATTTCTTTTGTAGGCAAATGACCGTTTCCCCAGATTTTATTAGATAAAATTTTTATTTTTTCATCACACTCTTTGTAAAGCTCTTTTTGTAGATGTTCTGCATAGATTGACTTTAGGGTAAGTTGAGCATGAAAATCTTCAGGATTTTCCTGAAGCTGTTTTTTGAGGACTAAATCATTTATTTTCTCTAATATTTTACAAATTTCCTCATAATTTTTGACAACAATAATATGAAATTTTTTACTTTTAAATTCCTCATATAATATTTCAAAATCTTCAAACTCAACTTTATAATTCTCATAATCTTCTTCAGAAATATCTTCTTTGTAGGTAGGCATCTTTAAAATTACACAAGAAGGCCTTCGGAATTCCCCGAATCTTTTTAGTACATAGTTATCAGCATCTTTTAAACGTTGATCGGTAAAACTTGTTCCAATAAAAAAGATTGTATTTTGTACAACTTTTGAATTTAACCAATCAATAAATGAAGAATGCTGTAAGTCATATTTATTGTAATCTATTGAAGAAATTATAATTGAAGTGGCAGAATCAATATCCCCATGTAACTTTACAATAGTTTTATCCGTAGGATTAATGGTGGGGATATCTTTGTCGTGAATAATAACCCCTGGGATAATGCCTTCATCGCGAAAAGCATCTTCAAGCAAATGATCATAATTTGTGGTTATAAATAAATTAACATCAAATTTTACTAATGATTTATGAAGGGTTGTAGAGGAAGGAAGTTTTTTTAATCTCGATATAATTTCTTCCCGAAATGGTAAATATCCTATCTTCTTTTCAAGAAGACTTGCGATTATCAGCAAATCTTTTTCGAAAGTCTTTATTTTAAATTCTTTCCTAATCTCATTAATTAAGTCACCCCAAGAAGGTAACCCTGCAGAAATAGAGCATCCTGAGCCAACAAAAATTGTTAAACGCTTTTTTATCACTTCATCTGCTATATAAGAAATAGATATTTCTTTTTCTTCTTTAATTTTTCTTATAAAATTTTCTTCTTTATCGCTGTTATTTTTATTCATATATATATATATGTATACCTACTATTTTTAATATTTATTCTTAATATATCTTAAAAAAATAAACAAGTACGATTTCCATAAATGATATATTTGCTTATATAAATATAATTATTCTTGTTCCAAGATATTTCAAAATTCTTTTATATAAATACTTCGACAAAACTATTTACAAATCCTTCTTTTTTAAAAAAATAAAAGTTTGAAAAAAGACATGGGGTCTTTATTATTGGCAGTTAATTAAATTATATATCAAGAATAAAGACCTCTTTTCTTTTCCTTTCTTGAAATATGATAAAAATACATTGAAAAAGCTATTACTCTTTCAATAATGTAAAACTTTTATTCTATAAAATATATTTTAAAAAATAACAAGATTTTTTTCTATTTCAGGGTAAATATTATCGATTTGTTTTTGAATTTCAATAGTTTTATGCAAGGCCGTAACAATGCGGCAATACCGGGGTGCATCATCCATCATTCTACCTTTTCTGTCTTTCAGGTATTTATGCAAAACCCGATAACCGCCAATGTGATAATCCCAGGCCTCCGGCGAGACACCTTCAAAATATTTTTCTTCATTGATATAGATGCGCTGCTCATCTTCTTTGTAGATTACTTTTTCAATCCGGTCATTATCTCCGGAACCCTGATACTTGGCAATGGGCGAATCAAGCTCCGAACTTTTGAGTAAATGCAGAGCAGCTAATTCTTTGCCCAATTTTCCCATTTCTATAAATAGATCATAATCCGAAGTGAAGGGTACACGCGGAAAATCTATTTTAAGAAACTCTGCGTAAGTTTCACGATAGATATTGCTGTAAAAAATACCATAGATATAATAGAGGATTTCTTCGGGAGTGGGCTTCTGTTTATAGGCAATTTTAAGTTTTTCAAAAGTTATTTCATCAATATTTGGTTTACGTGTTTGGGATTTAGCCTTTGTTCCAAAGAGCATTAGATTCGAACCGTTTTTAGAATTATTTTCCTCTTTATTTGGGTAAAGGTAGAGCGGGAAATGGTAATTTGTTGTTTTTGAAGACAAAACGCCGTGCTCTGTGATATGCGATGTAATAAATGCATGGCTCCATTTTAAATTTAATTCCTCTCTTTTGTGAGTAATTAATCCAATATTATCTTCCAGCATGTGACCCATGATGTCAAGACGCATTCTTTCAATCAATGATTGGTGATAAAATATATATCTATTATCAAAGGGACGGTATAATATTTCTTTGATATAATTTCCATAATCATCTAAATCTTTTACTTTTTTTCGGGAATATTGAATTTTCCAGTTTGACTTATCTTCTAAATTATAAGCCTGTGCAATTATATCATCAGGTTGGGAAAGATTCTTAAATTGAAGTATCCTGTTTTTAAGTTCATTTTTCTTAAAATCGATAACAAACTTATCCCTTGAAGTTACAATACCGACACTGCTTATCGGAAAAATTTCATTGATCTTCTTCCAATCTAGGTATTTTTTAATTGTTTCCGTATCATGCTTTCCAAGGAAATAATAAGGGGTTTGAGGTTTTACGGGTAAATAGTTTTCTTTTAAGAATTCGTTTTGATCCAGCCAATCATATTTTTCCTGTCGCAGACCATATAAATCAGCATGATAAATTTTTGAATCTTTTTGTTCCTTATTTCTAACAAATAAAGCAATGGCTACACCCTGCCGAATATCAAAGACATTTTCGTCTTTACCGCCCTCAGGTGTGGTTTCTCTTTTTAAACTATTGCCGTGCAGATCAAGAACATAAATCTCATCAAAAGTTTTCATCAAACTCTGGCGCATCCCGCGAAAGGTGGGATTATCCAGATAGCCATGATTGGTGATCATGCCCACAATACCGAAACCGGATTTCTGGATTTTCCATTGGGCAAAGCGTAAAAATTTAACATAATCATCCTGAAGCCATTTGGGATTTTTCTCCCCCAGCGGCTCGCCGTCTACTTTATAATAACTCTGGCAGCCATCGATATCTTCCTTTAATAACTTTTCCGTCCACTCGTTCACATTGGAAGAAATACCACTGTAGGGTGGATTACCTAGAATCACCAGGATTGGCTGTTCTTTTTTTACTTCACCTGCCAGATGACTTTCTTCACTTAATGAACTCACCCCGGGAATAGAAATTTGTTTAATCTCTTCCATCTCTAATGTGTTAGTTAAATAGAGTTTAAAACGCTCATCATCTGCAAGATTATAACTAAGTTCATCCAGAATAAACCCTATCTTTAAATGACCAATCGCATAAGGGGCCATCATCAGTTCAAAGGCATAAAAGTCTGGCAGAATGTGGTTTTTAATCCAGTGATGTAAACCACCTTCACCGTATTTTGTGATATATTCTTGTGCTGCCAGGTGAATCGCTGCTGCAGGAAAAGTGAGCGTCCCACCTGCCGGATCAAGTAGTTTGACTTCTGGGCTGGCCAGGCCATCGGATAAATCGAAATGGGTTTTTAAAATAGAATGAATGGAACGGACGATATAACTGACTACCGCTTCCGGGGTATAGTAGACACCACGCCGTTCTCTGATTTCGGGATCGTAGGTAGATAAAAATGTTTCATAAAAGTGGATTATCGGATCTTTACCTTTGCCGGTACTGTAATATTCATGCAGTATCTTTTTAACATCGGTGACATGCAATAGTTCGGCAATATCTTCAACGATAATTTGCAGGGACTTGGGCGGCTCTTCCAGAGAAATAAACCGGAAGACATCACGCAGAATACCGATGGTATTCGGAATATAATCAAAAGCCAGTCGGCGATTAAATTCACCGTTTGCCCTGGTACGAGCAGCAAAAAGACCGTAGGTAATCGTCTGGGCGTAAAGATCGGCAAATTGTCTTTCGGTTAATGTTCCAATCAGATATTTTTTAAAGGCTTCAA
>Ga0210003_1003468_pt1 | contig 12801 bp, 13 predicted proteins | sample LantaG_FD_182804 | JGI IMG/M metagenome (GOLD analysis project Ga0210003, IMG submission 182804) | Deep subsurface microbial communities from Baltic Sea to uncover new lineages of life (NeLLi) - Landsort_02402 metaG (SPAdes) (version 2) | ecosystem: Environmental > Aquatic > Marine > Oceanic >... | reverse complement strand
AAGTTTTACCATCAATACTTACTAAACAAATGTATAATTCTGTATTGTGGGAAGATATAGTGTATTTAATGATAAATGAAGGTGCAAATACTTTCATAGAGATCGGTCCAGGAGATACAGTTACTAAGTTTTTAAATAGAATCAACGAATCAATAAAGGCAGAAATAGATGTATTAAATGTAGAAAATATTCCAACATTGAACGCTGTAATAAAATTATTAAAGAGGAATTAATTTATATTGAGGTGGAATACAATATGGAGGATATTGTAATAAGAGGTTCCGGAGGACTTGCAAGAGAAATTGCCTTTTTAATCGAGCGAATTAATCAAGAGAAACCAAAATGGAATTTACTGGGTTATATTGATATAAAAGATACGGGTGAAGTTAAATATGGCTATAAAGTTTTAGGTGATGATTCCTGGTTTGAAAACACTAAAAATGTTAATTGTGTGATAGCAATAGGTAATTCAAATGCAAGATGTAAAGTATATCAGCAAATAAGAAAATACAATTTGAATTTTCCTAATGTAATTCACCCTAAGGCTATAATTGGAAAAGATATTGAAATGGGGTATGGAAATATCATTACCAGCCCGTCTGGTTTTACTGCTGGAATTCATATTGGTAATTTTTGCTTATTTAATGGATTGTGTACCATAGGTCATGATGTCGTTATTAAAGACTTTGTTAGTTTAATGACCTTTACGGCAATTTCCGGCAATGTAATTATCAACACTAAATCTTTTATTGGCACAGGCGCCATATTGCTCCCTGGTATTACCATCGGAAAGGAGGCGATTGTTGGAGCGGGAGCAGTTGTTCTAAAAAATGTAAAGGATGGTTGCACGGTATTTGGTAATCCGGCAAAAATAGTATACTAAAAATGGAGGGTAAAAAACTGTGAATGAATTTATGGAGAAATTTAAAGAAGCTTTAGATATCAAAGATGAATTTGATATAAAGTTAGAACTGGAAGAATTTAAAGAGTGGGATTCTATGGGGTATATCTCTATCATGTCCATGATAGATGAAGAATATGGGAAAGAAGTCAATGCGGATCAGCTTAAGGCCTGTAAAACCCTTGCTGACTTATATGAGTTGGTTTCTAAATAAATTGACAAATTATTTCTTTGGAGAGTGAAGATATGGCTATTGGAGAATTAAGAAATGTAAGAATAAAAGGAATATCCTGTTGCCTGCCGGATAATAAAGTTTTAAATACTGATTATTATGAGAGATTCGGAAAAGATCTCGTTGATAAAGCTATCAAAATGATAGGAATAAATACAAGATATGTAGCCATAAAAGAGCAATGCGCATCTGATTTGGCCTATACAGCTGCAGAGAGATTGATAGAAAAACTAAACTGGGATAAAGATACTATTAAAGGTTTGATTTTTATTACCCAATCACCTGACTATAGAAAGCCATCAACAGCGTGCATCCTGCAATACAGACTTCGGCTTTCTGAGTATTGCGCTGCCTTTGACGTGAATTTAGGCTGTTCAGCATTTATCTATGGGATTTTTTTTGGTTCCTTAATGATGTCAAATAATGATATTAACCGAATGTTGGTTTTAACTGGAGATGCTGGAAGTATATACGTTTCACCGGAAGATCACTCGTCAATATTGTTGCATGGATCAGCTGGTTCTGCCATTGCTTTGGAATATGATCCGGAGATTAATAGCAGTATAAAGTATTCTTTAAAGACTGATGGCAGTAGATTTAAAAGTCTTTATACACCTGCGGGAGCTTCAAGAAATGCCTACACGGCAAAAAAAGAACCTTACTTGCATGATGATGGCATTATGAGGTCTGATTATCATCATTTTATGAATGGACTTGATATTTTTCAGTTTTCCATCACCAAAGTACCGAAAACTATCAAAGAATTTTTAAAACACTACAAACTGGATAATGATATGTTTGACTACTTGGTATTGCATCAACCCAACAAGTTTACGGTTGAAAAGGTAGCAAAAAAAATAGAATTCCCCTTAGAGAAAACACTCATTAATGTTGAAAAATACGGTAATTGTAGTGGGTCATCAATACCGTTATTGATTGTTGATAAGATAAAAAACGAGGCAGAGAACGGCAGGATACGTCTTTTAACTTCAGGTTTTGGAGTCGGTTTATCATGGGGAGTGATGGATTTAACTCTCGAACATATAACTATACCGGACATAATATATTCCAATGAATATTATACAGAAGGATAAAAACGTAAAAAAAGTACATTGCTAATTAATTTTTATAAAGGTGGGTTCAGATGATTAACTTAATTGATTTGACCGGAAAAACTATTATAATCACCGGAGCTTCCAGTGGCATAGGAAGAGAGACAACGATTCTTTTAAGTAAGTTGGGAGCCAAGCTTATATTAATAGCACGTAATAAAGAGAGACTAAGGGATACCATGAATCGTTTAGATGGAGAAAGCCATATCGACATAGTTTTTGATTTAACCAGTTTTTCCGAATACAGCAATCTGTTTAGTCGTATTTTTAAGAATTGCAGTAATATATCTGGTTTCGTTCATTGTGCAGGTTTTTCAAAAACAATACCATTGAGAAATATGAAACTAAATGATCTAGATGAGATGATGAAGGTCAATTATTATTCATTTATGCTGCTGGCAAAAGAATTTGTAAAGAAAAAAAATGTAGATCCTGATGGAGCAAGTATTGTAGCTATTTCATCTATAGCAGGTGATTTTTCTGTAAAAGGTAAGTCGATTTACTCTGCTACAAAAAGTTCTCTTAATATTAGTGTTAAGGCATTGGCACAGGAGTATGCCCAGTGGAATATCAGATTTAATACTGTAGCGCCAGGGTGGGTTAGAACCGAATTAACCGATAAAGCAGCACAAGCGCTTACCAGTGGACGCGTAGAGAAGGTTATCGAGAGCCATCCACTAGGACCAGGAGACCCCATAGATGTAGCTAAAGCAGTAGCCTTTTTATTAAGTGATGCCGCCAGGTGGATTACAGGAACAACGCTGATAATTGATGGAGGAGCTACTACAAAGACAGTCTAAGGACTCAAGTGAGGACTCATGGTTGGTGAAATTGGATAAGATTCTGTGGAGGACATATTGTTCTTTATATTCTGTTTCGGCCTTAGATAATAAAGAAGGGAAGATGACCTTAAAGAAAAAGTGATAAAACAGATAGAAGGAGAATGAGATTATGATTCGGATGAAGGTGTCTTTGTCCAGTCCGGATATTGTAGAAAAAGATATCGAAGCTGTAGTGGGTGTGATGAAGACCAGATTTTTAAGTATTGGACCTAGGGTAGTGGAGTTTGAGAAAAGAATCGGAGAATATGTAGGGATGAAGCATGCAGTAGCGGTTAATAGCGGAACCAGTGCGTTGCATTTGATTGTTCGGGGAATGGGAATTGGAGAAGGCGATGTGGTGGTTACTACTCCTTTTAGTTTTATTGCCTCCAGTAATTGTATTTTGTTTGAGGGGGCAAGGCCTTTGTTTGTAGATATCGAGGAAGATACTTTAAATCTGGATGCTGATAAGGTTGAGAAAAAGTTGGAGAGTTTGAGCAGGGAGGAATTAAAAAAAGTAAAGGCTTTGTTGGTGGTAGATGCCTTTGGACAGCCGGCTGATTGGGATAGATTTAAAGATATTGGGAAGAAATATAATTTGCTTTTGATAGAAGATTCGGCAGAAGCTTTGGGGTCGGAATATAATGGCAAAAAATGCGGTTCTTTTGGTGAAGCTGGAGTCTTTGCTTTTTATCCTAATAAGCAAATTACCACCGGTGAGGGTGGTGTATTAGTAACCGACAATGAGGAATTAGCTAAACTGGTTAGAAGTATGCGGAGCCAAGGCAGAGGGGAAAGCGGTGAATGGCTAGACCATGAGAGATTGGGCTATAATTACCGAATGGATGAGATGAGTGCTGCCTTGGGTTGTTCGCAGATGGAGAGGATTGAGGAGATTTTAGAGAAGAGAGCAAAGGTTGCGGGGATGTATGGGGAAAAATTAGCGGATGTAGAGGAAGTAGAGGTACCTTTTATTACAGATTATGTTAGCAGGATGAGTTGGTTTGTCTATGTTGTTAGACTGGATGGAAAAATAAATCGTAATAAAGTGATTAAGTATCTGAATGAAAAAGGGGTTCAATGTAAGCCTTATTTTACTCCGATTCATTTGCAGCCTTTTTATCGGAAGATGTTCGGATATAAGGAAGGAGATTTTCTAATTACTGAGGATGTGGCGGGAAGGACCATTGCCTTGCCGTTTTTTAATAATTTGAAGGAAGAGCAGATAGATTATGTGGTTGAGAAGCTAAAATGTGGGCTACAAGCGCAGGGAAAGAATAGTATTTAGTCGTTAGTATTTAGTGAAGAAAAGATAAAGAGAGAAGTAAGTTGCAAGGTGCGAGATATAAAGATGGTTTCAAGTTGCTAGATTTAAGGTGCAAGATTATTCAATTGACCTATTGACTAATTAGGATAAATTAACCAATCACTAATAAATTAATTCACCAAATGTTTATATTAATTATTAGTTAGAAGAAATGTTAGAATCTAGTGGAAGGATTAGCAATGGAGTAGCTTAATTAATAATAATTTCAATTTCCCAAAGCTTTATTTTTTAACAAAGCATTAAATAATCCGGTTAAGCCATCTTTTAAGCTATAATTTGGCTCCCAGTTGAGATAGGTTTTAGCACGTCGGATATCCATTCCACAATTTCTATGTATTTCTTTTGTGCCGTCATTTAAATATTTAATTGTTGAAACTTTCAATCCCATTTCTTTTGAAATTACCTGACATAAATTTGCAAGATGTGATACAGATATTGCATGTCCACTTCCGATATTAAGAATAATGTTTTGATATCCAGATAATGATTGCCTGCAGATTTTGGTTATAGCATTGGTTAAATCCTGGATATGAAGTAAATCTATTTTCTCTTTTCCTCCTCTATAAACTGATAAGGGTTGTCCTCGGAATGCTAAAAAGGAAAATTTATGTGGAAGCTCGTTCCAACGCATATAATTACCGAAACCATAAACACGTGCTAATCGTAGAATAATGGTTTGAGGTACCTTCCAACCATTATTTAGACATACCAGTTCTCCCATCCATTTACTAAGTCCGTAAGGAGTTTCTGGTTGCGCGGATAATGCTTCAGACCAGAGGGGAGGTCTTTCATTTCCATAAACTGCTTGGGAAGATAAGTAGATAAGACGTTTTACCCCTGTATTATGCATAGTTTTAATCAATTGATGAACACCCAATGAATTAACACGAAAGAACTCTGAAGGATTTGTTGGATCCGTTAATTGACGTATCGCAGCAGTATGAATAACAGTATCGACATCATCCAACGACCAAATATTATCAGGAATTTCGCCAACTACTACCTTTAGCTTTTTCGGATTTCCCAATAAATTAACAAGCTCAGAACCTTTTGATTTGCTTCTTACTGCTGCCTTGACTTCATTAATATCCGGTAATGAGAGAAGATGTGCTACAATATTTGAGCCGATATAGCCTGATGCTCCTGTTACCAATATATTCTTAGTTTTATCTAATAATGTATTGGTAAACAAAACTCCTTTCTTGGCTGTTAGAGTAACTTGTCTTACACTTTCAGCAGGTACAACAGCATTAGCAACATAACGCATACCTAAATATCCCGGAACATAAGATAGGCAATCATGAGCTTGTTGTTCTTTTCCCATAATAAAAGCCCATATGGCTGCTTCGACTTCTCTATAACCAAATAATGCTCTAAGTCCAGTGATACCAGTAAAGCGAGGATTCGCTTCAAAAAAATATACACCATTTGGCGTTAAACGTCCTTGAAGGTTAATTGGCCCTCGTAATCCTTCGGAAATTAAGGCAGATACTATTGGTAATCCCGCTTCAATTGCTGGTGAATTTGGGTCCGGGATAATTTCAATTGGAACGCCAAATTTAAGCCGGTTAACACTGGCGAACTTACCAAGTATCTTACCAGAAGGGGAAATAAAAAATTGTAATGAAATTTCATTTGATTGGTCAATCTGGCCAGATTTTAATTTGTTTTTATCATTCAGAAGTATCTTTTCTGGTGGTAGGTAGGTTTGCACAATTAATTCTTCTTCTGGCGGGATATTCAATAACTCTTTTTCATCATAACAAAGATGTGCTCCTGCTGAAGCAGACCCATCATATGGTTTCACGATAATTGGAAAAGTTAGTTTATTAATGTGAATCTGAGCCTCTTTTAATTTATAAGTGGTTACAAATGGTAAATTACGTTCCTTACAGAATTTGTAAAATAAATATTTGTCACGACATAATTTAATAACCTCGGGGCTGCTAATAACTAATTTACATCCTAATTTGAGAAAGTGATTTTGGTAAAGGGATAGAGTGGAAAGTTCAAGGTCCAAACCTGGGATAAGAATATCTAAATGCTCTTGAATACAGATAACGGTCAGCTTTTTAATATAAGAATCCTGTTCTGAAACAGGAGGTATTAAATAAGAAGAGTCTGTCCAATATAATCCAAGACTCATTGGGCGAACATCCATCCCGATACGTCTAATGTTTAGGTCTGTATTATTAAGAGATTGTAAAACTGATTGCCCTATACCTCCTCCTACTGCTGTCACTCCTAATTTGATCATCTGGTTTCACCATTTCTGTTAATTTTCTCCTATACTATATCTTTTCTGCCCTGCTTTATCAAGGAGAACTTTCCCTTTTTATAATGATTCTATTCAATTCCCCTTCGTGTATAAAAATTATTTATAAAAAAGAAGGATTTTTGAATAGTTTTGTAGAATATAAAGTAGATAATAAATAGTTGTAAATCAGGAAGTTAAGAGATATTATTAGTAAAGTAAAGTTAGGGTCCTGGATTCCCGCTTCCGTGGGAATGACGGAAAAAAGTGCGGGAATGACAGAAGGAGGGGCAGGAATGACAGGACAGAGAAGATTGAGATTGCCGCAATCGTTTCACTCCTTCGCAATGACAGAATAGACAGGCGGCGAGACGCCTGTCCTACGACGAGTCGGATGAATCCGACCCCTACATTAGGGATTGCAATTACCTTTAAGTGGGGAAGGGAATCTATGAAGAGATTTTTTAGGAGTTTTTTTTGGGTTGTTTTAGATATAGTTTTTGTAAATGTTTCTTTGATTCTTTCTCTGATATTAAGATTTGGGGAAGGTTGGGGAACTTATTTCTATGTTTATCAGGGATTAATTATCTATTTAACCGGATTCTTTCTTTTATTTGCTGTAATTTTTAAATTATATAGAAGAATCTGGAGATATTTGAGTATCAGCGATCTTTTTCTAATAGTGAAAGTTGTTACAGGGGGAATATTTGTTACGGTTTTGTGTTTAAATTGGATGAAGGGCATTACTTTTCCGCGCACAGTTGTGGTTTTGACCTGGTTTTTCAGTCTGGCCCTGGTGGGAGGAAGCCGATTGGTCTGGAGATTATATTGCGAGAGGAAGGGTGCTTTAAATAAAGGGCAAGAACGGATATTAATTGTGGGTGCAGGAGATGCGGGAGAGGTTATTTCCCGGGAGATAATCAGAAGGCCTGATTTAGGTAACTTAGTGGGTTTTGTGGATGATGATAAAGAGAAGGTCGGAAAGAGAATTCATAATATAAAGATATTAGAGAATGTTGAAGGGATAAATGATATTTTGGAAAAAGAGCAAATCAGTACAGTTATTATTGCCATTCCCACGGCAAGTGGTAAAGAGATTAGGAGAATTATTGATAATATAAAAAATAAGGAAGTGAAGATAAAGACCTTGCCCGGACTGTATGAGCTGGTAGATGGTAAGGTTAGTGTTTCCCGGATCAGGAATATCAGGATTGAAGATTTATTGGGAAGGGAACCGGTAGATTTAAATTTAGAGGAGATTTCCGGGTATTTGGAGGGTAGGAGAGTGATGGTGACTGGAGGGGGAGGCTCAATTGGAGGAGAGCTGGCACGGCAGATTTGCAGATTTGGGCCGGGGAGTTTGATTTTGTTAGACCATGGTGAGAACGGCCTTTTCCATATAAATCTTGAACTTGAGGAAAAATGGCCTGGAGTGGAAATTGTGCCGGTGGTGGCAGATATAAGGGATAGAGATAAGATGGATAAAATATTTAAGGAGTATAAGCCGGAAGTTATTTTTCATACAGCTGCTCACAAGCATGTCCCCATGATGGAATACCATCCCGATGAAGCAGTGATGAATAATATTATCGGGACCAAGAATGTGGCTGAGTTAGCAGAGAGGCATGGGGTGGAAAGGATGGTAATGATTTCTACTGATAAAGCTATTAATCCTACCAGTGTAATGGGGGCAAGTAAGAGAGTGGCTGAGATGGTGGTGAAGGATCTAGGAAGCAGGAAAGTTGGGGCAGAGGAAAGGTTAGGGGAAGGGGAAGGCAAAACTAAATTTGTAGCAGTTCGTTTTGGAAATGTGTTGGAGAGTAATGGTAGTGTGGTTCCCATGTTTAAGCAGCAGATTGCTAAGGGTGGACCGGTTACTGTGACCGATAGAGAGGTAAAGAGATATTTTATGACCTTGCCTGAAGCAAGTCAGTTGGTGATTCAGGCTGGAGCGCTGGGGAAAGGCGGAGAAGTATTTGTGCTGGATATGGGAGAACCGATAAAGGTGTTGGATTTAGCTGAAGAATTGATTCGTTTGTCCGGGCTTGAAGTTGGTGAGGATATAGAGATAAAGATTGTGGGGTTAAGACCAGGAGAAAAACTGTTTGAAGAGTTGCTGACTGAAGAGGAGAGAAGCGGGGTGCTGGGAGATAGCGGGCACGAAAAGATTTTTATTGCAAAAGTTGAAGAAGTTGATGGAGAGAAGCTGGAGAAGGATATTGGGGGATTGGAGAGGTTGGCGAAGGAGATGGACGCGGAAGGAATAGTGAGAAAACTGCAGGAGATGGTGCCGAGTTATCAGCCGAATAGAGGGATATTAAAATAGTTAGTTGATTAGATAGTTACCTGGTTAAGAAAATAGAATAAAGAAATTGAAAGATAAGATAGTATTGAGTATCAAGTGAAGAAAGGAAGAGAAGAGAAATACAAGAAAAAGTAGGGATAGGAAACAGTATATAACGAGGAAAGATAAAGAAGGTTACAAATTACAAGATTATTAAATTGACCAATTGACCGATTAAAATGCAAGATACATGATAGCGTTTAGCCTATAGCAGATAGTTGTGGGATGCAAGAGTAAGTTAAGTATAATTGGTCTGCAGGTCAAGAAAGAGAAGTTTTAAATATAATTTTGAAAATACTATAAGATTTTGATATTACATATAATAAGAATAAGATAAGAGGTTTAAATTCACTAAAAAATTATTTAAGATTAACACAGTAAATATAAATGAAAAGAGGGCTTAAAATGCGTAAATCATTTTTAGCATATATAGAAAGAGACCCAGAAACAGGTTTGTATGTAGGATCTGTTCCGGAAATTCCTGGTGCTTATACTCAGCTTATACTCAGGCTGAAACCTTAGATGAGCTTCAAAAGAATCTAGAAGAAGTAGTAGAACTATGTTTGAAAGAAATGGATTTAGAGGATAAAAAACAAATACCTGAATTTATAGGAATTCAACAGATTGAGGTATCAGCTTGAGTAAGCTTCAGATTGTTGATGCCAAAATAATGGAGAGGTTGTTGCTAAGGAAGAGTTTTAGCCCGTCCTTTAATTAAAGAAATATTAAAGGAAATAGAAGTTACTATCAGTGAATATAATGAAATTTTAAGAAAATTGTAGTTCAAAATGTTCACTAATCATTTTGTTTATTTTGTTTGTAATTTCTTTGTCTTCAATATTTCCTATTTTATTTATTAACCTTTTCTTATCTATACTTCTAAGCTGTATAATCATTATCTTGGAATTTTCATTTAAACCTGTTGATTTTTTTGAGACATATGCTTCAAATGGATAGACTTTTTTTGTATTAGAAGATAAGGGAGCAACAGTAACTAAAGGTGAATATTGGTTATGAATATTGTTAGATAAAACCAGAGCAGGTCTTTTCTTTTTTACTTCGTGTCCAACAGTTGGATCAAAATTGACTAGATATATTTCTCCTTTTTTAGGATATCCCATCATTTATAGTTCCTTCAAATTCTTGATTTTCTGTTTTTACTTCGGTGTAAGCATCTTTATATGCTTTTATTAGAGTTTGCTCTTTTTGCTTTTTGAATTGTTTTTTTAATAAGTCTGCAATAAACTTACTCCTTTTTCTATCAGGGATTACTTCTCTTAAAGTATTGACTAATTCTTTGGGTAATGAAATAGTTACTTTTTCTTGGGTAGCCATAATTTACCTCCATCTAATTAGGATGTCCATTTATTACATAATAACATTGTTATCTTTATTGTCAAGGGACATAATATAGTATCGAGTATCGAGCGAAGAAAGAAAGAAAAGGGAAACTGAGAAAAAGGGGACTGCTTTAATTTGCAAGTTTGAAGTAATTGAATTATGTTTAGAAGAAATGGATTCTGAAAATAAAAATATTTACCGATTTCTTCACATTAAAATGTAATTACATTATAATTACTATAAAAGCTATTAAGAAGGTGGTTTTATATGAAAGCAACTATAATTCCCATAGGTAATTCAAAGGGAATCAGAATACCAAAGGCAGTATTAGAACAATGTCATATAGAGAAGGAAGTTTTTTTGGAGATGAAAGGAGAAAATATTATTATTAAACCTATCAAAAAACAATCCAGAAAAGACTGGGAGAAATATTTTCAAAAAATGAAGGAAAACAAAGATGATCGACTAATTATTAATGATGGAGTTGATTTAGATATGGCGGATTGGGAATGGTAATAAGACAATACGAAGTTTATCTTATTTCTCTTGATCCTACCATGGGACATGAAATAAAAAAAGCCCGTCCTTGTGTGATTATTTCTCCTGATGAAATGAATAAAAATATTTCCACAATTATAATTGCTCCCATAACTACTCAATCGCGTTCCTACCCTACTCGTATCCCTCTTAAATTTATCGGGGAGGAAGCGTGGATTGTTTTAGACCAACTCCGCACCGTAAATAAGAAAAGATTAATTGAGAAACTGGGGAAGATAGAACAAGTAATTATAAATCAAGTAAAATCCATAATAAAAGAGATGTTAGTTGATTGAAAATGCAGCGGATAAAAAGGGATAAAAAGGAGACAGGCAAAAGGCCTGTCTTTTTTATTATAAAAGTAAACTAAAGGTGCCAGGCACCTTTAGTTTACTTTTAGTTGTTTATAGGGGCAGACCTTGTGTCTCCCCTCTTTACATTTTTAAAGAGGGGAGTTTGTGATATAATGAGAAAAATATTATGGTTTTTGGAGCAGGGTAAGGTGGAGTAGTAAAATGGTAATAACCAGAATAAGAGAGGAAGTTTTAAGTTCTTCGAGATTAAGTGATAGCCGGGGAAGATTTGGCGGAGTAGTGGTAATAGGTGGAGCTAATATTGATTTGAGGGGTAGGCCTGCCGGGGAGGTGCTGGCAAGGCATACATCCAATCCGGGCAATATAGATGTTGGTTCGGGAGGAGTCGGAAGGAATGTTGCCCATAATTTGGCATTACTTAATGTACCGGTTACTCTATTGAGTGCAGTGGGAGATGATGGAGAAGGAATAAGGATTTTGGAGGAGACCGGGAAGGCCGGAGTCAAGACGGAACAGATGATAATATCGGGAGAGCATCCTACCGGAATATATCTGGCCATATTGGACGAGAAGGGTGAGATGGAAGTAGCGGTCTCGGATATGCGGATATTAGAGGAAGTTACGGTGGAGTATCTGAGGTCAAAGGCTTATTTAATTAAAGAGAGTAAGATAGTGGTGATGGATACTAATATCCCGGAAGAGAGTATCGAATATGTGGTTGATTTGTGTAATAAGGTTAAGGTGCCTTTGCTGATTGAGCCGGTATCGGTGGAGAAGGCCGGGAAGTTAAGGAAGGTGCTGGATGGAAGCAGGAAAGAAAGAGAAAGAGGAAGTGAAAGCGAAAACGAAAGCGGAAGATGGGTTATTGATTATATGACTCCGAGTAAGGATGAACTGGAATCAATCTTAGAGGCGGAGGTGGGTGGCCATCAAAATATGGGTTTGGTACGGGCAGCAGAGAAATTGAAACGCAGAGGAGCAAAGAATGTGATTGTCACTTTAGGAAAAAGAGGGATATATGTTTCTTGTGGCGGGACTGGCGAAGGGAAGAAAGAGGATTGTTGGAGCAAGTTTATGGCACCCTACAGGGGCGAGGTAGTGGATGTAACCGGGGCTGGAGATGCGCTGGTAGCCGGCCTGGTTTATGGAATTTATAAGGGATATTCTTTGGAAGTAGCGGCAAGATTTGGTTTGGGGGCGGCGGCCCTGACTATTTCCGCAAAAGAAGCGGTAAGGAGAGATTTAAGAGAAGGGTTATTAAGAAGCAGAATAGAAGAGGAAGAAGAGGAAGAAGAGGGAGGAAGGTTGTTGTAAGGTGTTTATGGGTGAGAGCGGAAAAAGATTTTTTGATTTTAAAGATGAAGTAAAAGATGCTTTGAAAAGTGGCAAGCCGGTGGTGGCTTTAGAATCCACTTTAATATCTCATGGGTTTCCTTATCCGGAAAATTTGAAGGTGGCAGGGGAAATGGAGGAGATTGTAAGAGGATATGGCGTTGTGCCTGCTACTATTGCGGTTATCGGGGGGAAGATAAAAGTAGGTCTGACGAGGAGCGAATTGGAATTTATGGCAACTTCTCGGGATATTTTAAAGGCCAGTAGGCGAGATTTGGCAGTGATA
>Ga0210003_1003467_pt1 | contig 12801 bp, 11 predicted proteins | sample LantaG_FD_182804 | JGI IMG/M metagenome (GOLD analysis project Ga0210003, IMG submission 182804) | Deep subsurface microbial communities from Baltic Sea to uncover new lineages of life (NeLLi) - Landsort_02402 metaG (SPAdes) (version 2) | ecosystem: Environmental > Aquatic > Marine > Oceanic >... | reverse complement strand
GGTGCGGCCGCTGTCCGTATGACCGAATACCTCAGCCGCGACCTGACCATCGTGCAGGGGCAGGGATCGATCATCGAGACAACGTGGAACGCCGACGGTTGGGTGCAGGTCGCCGGGCGCGTCATCGACGACGGCATCCGTCAGATCGACTGAGCGGGCTCACCCTGCGCCGGTACCGCACGGTGCGCCCGCAGTGATTCGATCTCACGCTCGAAGTCCTCTGCCGAAGAGAATGATCTATAGACCGAGGCGAACCGCAGATAGGCCACCTCATCGAGTTCACGCAACGGCCCGAGGATCGCGAGGCCTACCTCGTGACTGGGTACCTCCGGGGAGCCCGTCGCCCGCACCGCATCCTCGACTTGCTGGGCCAGCAGATTGAGCGCATCGTCGTCCACCTGGCGGCCCTGACAGGACCGGCGTACGCCTTTGATGACCTTCTCCCGGCTGAAGGGCTCGGTGACGCCGCTGCGCTTGACCACCGCGAGCACCGCCGTCTCGACGGTGGTGAACCGCCGCCCGCACTCCGGACATGACCTGCGCCGACGAATCGCCTGCCCTTCGTCGGTTTCGCGAGAATCCACCACCCGAGAATCGGGATTACGGCAGAACGGACAGTGCATCACCGCTCCTTCGCCGCACCCGCAGACAACCGCTCCGAACGCCTTCAAGCGTACCTGCGCGACCCGCGGACGGCCCAGCCCCGGGCCTCTTGGCGTGTGCCTCACGTCATCGTTCCTTAGAGTGCTTGAGCAGCAGGACTTCTGGATTCTCTGATCCGGGGTCAGCTGACGGGTGCGATGAGCGTCTGTCCCGCGTCCAGCGCCGCCGACTCGAGTTCGTTCAGTTCACGAATCCGCTCGACGACATCTCCGACCGGCGCATCGGGTGCCACCCGGTGCGCCACCTGCCGCAGCGACTCACCAGCGTGCACCTGAACTACCGCCAGACGGCCTGGAATCTCGGTCTGGTCGCTCGCCGCCACACCGCCTAATTGGGCGACCAGACCCAACCACAATGTGATCCCACCGGCGATCAGCGCCAACACCACCGTGGTCGTGGGGGTGATCGGTCGCCGTCGATGCGATGCCCGAGAGACCAGCACACCCGTTCCGCGGTAGCGCATCGGCGCCCCAGTGGGCCGCGCTGAACGCGGCCTGCGCGTCGTTGCGGTCGGACGCAGGCGCGGCACATCAATCACAGTGCCCCGCGGCGCGGCCCGCACGTCACAGCGGGACTCGCACTCGAATTCGTTCCAGGCCTCGCGAGTGTGGAGGATAGTCATCTGCCTGCCCTTTCAGTCCCGGGTTTTCGCTCTTGTGTTCGAACCATACTCGATCACCTGTTCGATTAATAGAACATGTGATCGAACTGTTGCGAACGCTAATACACCCCACCGACATCACCTCCGCTCTCCCACATCGGGCCGGAACCGGACCCCCAACCCGACCCCAGCCCGACCCCGACCCCGACGACACGCCTCGAACACATGTTTGATTCTTAGAGCGGTAAGGGTTACATTCGGGCTCATGAGCGACGACAGCAGCGCCAGCACGGAGAGTGCCAGTGGACGGGGTGGGCGCGATTCGGTCCTCACCGAGCGTCAGCGATCGATTCTCGATGTCATCCGCGCGTCGGTGACCACCCGTGGATATCCGCCGAGCATCAGAGAGATCGGGGATGCTGTCGGACTGACCTCGACTTCATCGGTCGCCCACCAACTACGCACCCTCGAGCGCAAGGGCTATCTACGCCGCGACCCCAACCGCCCCCGCGCGGTCGATGTGCGCGGTTCTCACGACGGTTCTCGCGGGGCGGATGCGCGCGTCGTGGCCACCGAAGTGTCGGGTTCTGACGCGTTGCCGGAACCCACCTACGTCCCGGTTCTCGGTCGGATCGCAGCCGGTGGACCCATTCTGGCCGAGGAAGCTGTCGAAGACGTTTTCCCGCTGCCGCGTGAACTGGTCGGCGAGGGCTCGCTGTTCCTACTCAAGGTGGTTGGCGACTCGATGGTCGACGCCGCGATCTGCGACGGCGACTGGGTGGTCATCAGGCAGCAGAGCGTCGCCGACAACGGGGATGTCGTCGCGGCGATGATCGATGGTGAGGCCACCGTCAAAACCTTCAAGCGCACGCACGATCAGGTGTGGCTGATGCCGCACAACCCCGCTTTCGATCCGATCCCGGGCAATGACGCCACCGTGCTAGGCAAAGTGGTTACCGTCATACGCAAAATCTGATCCGAATACGCTGCCGCTAGTCGACTGGGAACGTTAGCCGACGGGGAACGCTAGTCGCCTGGGTTGAACCCGTTGGCGCGGGCTATTTCCTCAGTGGCGAACCATATCTCGGCCGACGCATCGTCATAGTCGGTGCTGTCGGGCGTCCAGTACAGACCCGACTGAGTGTCCGCCTTGATCGGATAGCCGTCGGGAATGTCGCTCGGATCATCAAGTGGCAGATGCAGTGCGGTCATCGAGGGCGTCGGTTCCTCGAAGTCGATTCGGGCGTGGCGGCCGGTGTCGATCGACGGGTCGCCGTCGACTTCAACCGACGGCGTGTCGTCGTGCCGGACGACCGGGCCACCTCCGAATACGACCTCGGCGGCCGTCGGAACTCGCGTCGGCGCGGTGTCGACGGCATCTGGGTCTTCCTGCTCCCCAGCGAGTTCCCTGAACTCGTCCTCGGTTTGGCGCGCTGCCTCGGACGGCACCGGTGCGCCCCAGAAGCTCAGCGGTCCCGACGGGAACTCCTCGGAGGCGGCTTGGGCCGCCGGGCCAGCTGAAGTCAACGAGCCGAGCCCCTCACGGGCATAGCGGTCGCCAAAAAGGGTGTCCTCCCGACGATCCTCGTCCTGGTGATCAATGCCCGGAAGTGCAGGTTCAAAGCCCCGATCGTCGTCCGTCGGAAGGCCGACATTCGAACCAAACAGGTCATCATCGTCACCACCACGGCGATTCCGCAGACCCGCGAAAACTACCAATCCCACCAACAGCAGCACCGGCACGACGGCCAGCAGCCACCACCAGGTCCACTGAAACGACTTGCCCGTGTCCGCTGTCGGCGGCACCGGCGGCATTTCCTCTTCAGGCACCTGGAGTCCGGCCAACTGCGAAGCCAGACTGGCTGGTTCGGTGCTGAACTTCTTCGTCGCCGAGTTCCAGGAGATGGTTCCACCGCTGAAACGCTGAGTGAGAACATCGCCGTTCTGAGTCTGGTCTGCCTTGGGAACGCCGATCTCCCCGGTAGCACCGCCAAGCTTGTCCCATGCCGCATTCATCGGGCCGCGGATGATTACCGCGCCGTGGTCGGGCGTCCAGAAGATCACCGGCTTGTCGGCCGCGGCAAATGTGCTCATCCGGCTCGCCGGCGCCACGCCGCCGTCCGTCTCGCTGGTGATCGGGAAGCCGAGGTCACCCTCCGGGCCCCCAACGCTCTCGTACTTGGCCAGTACTTGCCCGGTGACAACGTTCGCACCGGTGTCCGGATTGTAGAAGATCTTGCCGTTGACAAAATCTTGGCCCAGGCCGTCGGCCCCGATCGGATAGGGGTCGCCCTCTGCGGCACCCAACGGACCCAGCGGCCCGCCAGCCGCCCGCCGAGCGGCGTTGATAGCCGAGACGGGATCATCGGAGACCGTCAGTTCCGTGAGCTGACCGGCCAGATCTGGCGGATCGGTAGTGAACGTCCTGGCGCGGGAGTCATAGGACAACTCACCGTCGGTGAACTTCTGCGAGACGACCGCACCTCTGTACGTCGCGTCCTCGGCAGGCACGCCCAGCACCCCAGACGATCCACCCAGCTCGTCCCATGCCGCGTTGATCGGCCCGCGAACCACCCTCGCACCGGTCGCAGGCGTCCAGAAGATCACCGGGCTATCAGCGGCACTGAAGGTGCTGTTACGGCTATCCGGTGCACGACCGGGACCCTCGTCGATGGTCGGAAAGCCCAGATCGCTGTCGGCTGGACCGCCGAGCGACTCGTACTTGTCCAGAATCGCGCCCTGCATCAGATGTGCACCGGTGGCCGGAGTGAAGAACATCTTGCCCGAGGCAAAGTTCTGGGCGAAGCCGCTACCAGCCGGGTAGACGTCGCCCGACGTAGGACCCAGCGGACCGGAGTCACCACCGTTGGCCTCCCAGGCAGCGGTGATCGCGTCGTCGGCATCGGACTCGGGCGACGCCGTGGCTATCGGCGCCAACAGGAGCGCAGCAGCGACCCCCATCAGACCGATAGCCGCGCGACTCACCACAAGTGTGCGCAGCATTGGCTGCCGGATCATTAAGCCTCCCCGCGGTCGGCGGCAAGTTGCTTTCGACAATTCCCCTCGAAACGACGTTTCGAAAAGCCCTGCGAAATTACCGCGTGCGCCCACTTTGCGTCAGAAGACGCGAATTACCAAGCAACCTCGCCGTTTGAACGCAAAGATTATCGACTGAACAAAAAACTACCGCGTCATCGGCGGTCAGCCGAGGCACGTCCAGGCCCGGGGTCTATACACCGAGACTCCGGCCGATGATCTCCTTCATGATCTCCGATGTTCCGCCGTAGATCGTCTGCACCCGGGCGTCGAGATAGGCTCGGGCCACGGGATATTCGCGCATATACCCGTAGCCGCCGTGCAATTGCAGGCAGCGGTCGATGAGGTGGACCTGCTTCTCGGTCGAATACCACTTGGCCATGGCGGCCTGCTCGACGGTCAACCGGTCCTCGAGGTGTAGGCGGATGTACTCGTCGACCATCATGCGGACCACGGTGGCTTCGGTGGCCAGTTCGGCCAACACGAAGCGGCTGTTCTGGAAGCTGCCGATGGGCTTTCCGAATGCCTTGCGCTCCTTGGCGTACTGAACGGTCTGCTCAAGTACCGCTTCCATCGCAGCGGCGGCCATGATGGCGATCGAGATCCGCTCCTGGGGCAGGTTCTGCATCAGGTAGACGAAGCCCTGCCCCTCTTCGCCGAGGAGGTTCTCGGCCGGAACTTTGACGTCCGAGAAGGACAGTTCAGCGGTGTCCTGGGCATCGAGGCCGAGCTTATCGAGATGGCGGCCCCGCTCGAAACCCTCCATCCCGCGCTCTACCATCAGCAGCGAGAACCCGAGCGCCCCCTTGTCGGGGTCGGTCTGGGCCACCACGATCACCAGGTCAGAGTGAATACCGTTGGTAATGAACGTCTTGGAGCCGTTGAGGATGTAGTGGTCACCGTCTTTGACCGCCTTCGTCTTGATGCCCTGCAGGTCGCTGCCGGTGCCCGGCTCAGTCATAGCGATCGCGGAAATCAGTTCTCCGGTGCAGAACTTCGGCAGCCACCGCTGCTTCTGCTCCTCGGTGGTCAGTCTGATCAGATACGGCGCAACGACATCATTGTGCAGGGCGAAACCCAATCCGCTGTACCGGCCCGCGGTCACCTCTTCGGTGACGATGGTGTTGTACCGAAAGTCCGAAACGCCCCCACCCCCGTATTCCTCGGGCACCGCCATGCCCAGGAAGCCCTGCTTGCCCGCCTCCAGCCATACGCCGCGATCGACGATCTTGTCCCTCTCCCACTCCTCGTGAAACGGCGCGACGTGCCGTTCCAGAAAGGCGCGGAAAGACTCACGAAACAAGTCGTGCTCGGCTTCGAACAGTGTGCGCTCGTAGGCAATGACTGACGAGGCTGCCGACTTTGCCGCTGTATTGACTGCGGGGCCCATAGGGATCCCTTCTCGGCTGGTACGGGGTGGTTGGTACGGGCTATTACCGCCAACGTACCTCATCCAACCGTACGGTTGGTCGGGCGACCGATGGGGGCCAGCCCATCAGCACCGACAGCCAATGAGTAGCGCCCTTACGGCGAAGTGTGAGCGCGCCCGCGTGCGCCCGCGCCGCCCGCGCCTGCGCCGCGGGAGCCGCGCCGCCTGCCGCCCCCTGCGCCGCGGGTACTACCGCCGCCGCGCCGGTGCTCAGCACCACGGTCGTATCGTGGCCCAGTCACTTTCGCCACCGGGGCGACGACTTTCGGCGCAGCGCGCAGCGGCGCAATCTCGCCGACCAGTGCGTGCACTGGAGCGGAGTCTGCGGTGACCTCCTGGGCGCGCACGGTTATGCCTGCGCGACGCAGCAGTTGCTGGGTGTCCCTGCGTTGTTCGGGCAGCACCACCGTGACGACGTCGCCATCGCTGCCAGCCCGCGCAGTACGTCCCGATCGATGTAAGTAAGCCTTGTGCTCCATGGGCGGGTCGACGTGCACGACCAGTTCGACCCCATCGACATGCACACCTCGGGCAGCGATATCGGTCGCCACCAGCACCCGGGCTGTGCCGTTGGTGAACGCTGCCAGGTTACGGTCGCGGGCGGGCTGGGAGAGGTTGCCGTGCAGATCCACCGACGGCACACCAGCTTCGGTGAGCTGCTTGGCGAGCTTGCGTGCCTGGTGCTTGGTGCGCATGAACAGGATCCGACGTCCTGTTCCCGACGCCAGTCGGTGGACCAGATCCTTTTTCTGCTGCACTCCCCCGACGTGGAACACGTGGTGGGTCATCGCCGCGGGTGCCTCGGTGACCTCGTCGACAGAATGCAGCACCGGCTCGCGTAGGAAGCGTTTGACCAGCTTGTCCACCCCGTTGTCCAGGGTGGCCGAGAACAGCAGCCGCTGCCCGCCGGCGGGCGTTGCCGCCAGGATCCGGGTGACACCGGGCAGGAATCCGAGGTCGGCCATGTGGTCGGCCTCGTCAAGCACCATTGTGGTGACGTCGTCGAGGCGGACCAGTTTCTGCCGCATCAGGTCCTCGAGGCGGCCGGGGCACGCCACCACGATGTCGACACCGGACCGCAGTGCGCTGACCTGCTTACCCTGCGACACACCACCGAAGATCGTGGTGACGCTCAAGCCGGATGCGACGGCCAGTGGCTGTAGCACGGCGGTGATCTGGGTGGCGAGCTCTCGCGTGGGAGCCAAGACCAGACCCGACGGGCGTGAGGCTTGACTGCGGCGGCCTGCCAGTGCGGCCACCAGTGGGATCGAGAAAGCAAGCGTCTTCCCGCTGCCCGTCTTTCCCCGGCCCAGCACGTCGCGACCGGCGAGCGCATCAGGCAGGGTGGCGGACTGGATCGGGAATGGTTCGGTGATGCCGCTCTCGGTCAGTACGCGCACCAGTGGTGCGGGCACGCCGAGGTCAGCGAAGGATTGGGTAGTCATGTTTGTGTGCCTTTCCGGCCTGTTGGGGCAGCGTGTGCCCGGCAACCGCAACGGAATCCGTTCAGCGGGAGTGCGCACACAGTGGCGGTTTCGCCGTTAGTGGTGATTGAAATCGTTAGTGGTGATTGATCTAGTGGGTGGTCATTCGTCGACGTTCCAAAGACGTGGGCGGGTGTGTACTCAAAACCAATTGATCGAGTAGTCCGCAGTCGGCGTTGACCAAATGGTAGCGCACCACAGCGAAAGCGCCCTAGTTGTCGCGGTCAGGCCGTCGCAAACTCGCTCAGACCTACGGCCAGCGAGATTGGTACGTGTGCTTTCAACCTGGTGCCAGATGCGGTGTGCTCCATGGCATCTACCCGGCCGTCGGCGTGAATGCGATTAACGAGATCACCTCGACTGTAGGGGATTGTGACATCGATCACGACGTCACTGGGGGCGATCAACTCAGCCATGCGTGACTGCAGGCGGTCCAGCCCTTCACCAGTGTGAGCGGATACGAACACCGCCTCGGGTAGCGCCCTGCGCAGCTTTGCCAGCGCCAAGTCCCCAGCTGCATCGATCTTGTTGACTACCAACAATTCCGGAGCCGCCTGGCCCTCATGGTCGGCGACCACCTCGTTGGTGACCTGGCGTACCGCGTTGATCTGGGCAAGTGGGTTGGCATCGGAACCGTCGACGATGTGCAGAAGCAGATCAGCGTCGACGACCTCCTCGAGGGTGGACCGGAACGCCTCGATGAGCTGGGTCGGCAGATGCCGCACGAAGCCCACAGTGTCGGTCAGGACGAACTCGCGACCGTCGGCGAACTCGCCACGGCGAGTAGTCGGTTCGAGGGTGGCGAACAACGCGTTCTCAATCAGTACACCGGCCCCGGTCAGTGCGTTGAGCAGACTGGACTTACCGGCGTTCGTGTAGCCGATGATGGCCACTGACGGCAGTTCACTGCCCTTCCGGCGACTGCGCTGGGTGTCACGGACCTGCTTCATCGCACGAATTTCTCGGCGCAGCTTGGACATTCGCTCACGAATCCGGCGGCGGTCGGTCTCGATCTTGGTTTCACCGGGACCGCGGGTACCCACGCCACCGCCACTGCCACCCGCGCCACCACCTTGGCGCGACATCGACTCACCCCAGCCGCGCAATCGCGGCAGCATGTACTCCATCTGGGCGTAGGCGACCTGGGCCTTGCCCTCTCGGCTGGTGGCGTGCTGGGCGAAGATGTCGAGGATCAGCGCGGTGCGGTCGATGACCTTGACCTTCACTGCCTTCTCAAGTGCGTTCAGCTGCGCGGGGCTGAGCTCGCCGTCGCAGATGACGGTATCGGCACCGGTGGCCAGCACCACCTCTCGCAACTCGGCGGCCTTACCGGAACCGATATAGGTCGACGGGTCGGGCTTGTCGCGGCGTTGTGTCAGCCCTTCGAGCACCTCCGAGCCGGCCGTTTCGGCCAGTGCGGCCAGCTCGGCCATGCTGGCGTCGGTGTCTGCCGCAGTCCCGTCAGTCCAGACACCGACCAGCACGACGCGCTCCAACCGCAGCTGGGAAACATCGGCGAGCTCGGTGGACAGCCCGGCTACGCGGCGTAGCGCCGCGCGATCTTCGAGGGCGAGTTCGCCGCTGCTCGGGATATTGGGTCTCGGGATATTGGGTCTCGGGATATTGGGTCTCGGGATATTGGGTTCAGTCATGCACTTGCGCCCGCCACCACGCGTCGGACAGTTCGCCGACGGCGACCAGGATCGAGGGGCCCCGCAGATAGCTCGCGGAGTCGGTGATGGTTACGGTGACTTCTCCACCGGGAACGCGCAACCGCAGGACGCCGGTGGAAGCCCCCTGGTAATTCAGCGCGGCATACGCGGCGGCCACGCTTCCCGTTCCACAAGAACGCGTTTCTCCCACTCCCCGCTCATGTACACGCATGGTCACTGCACCGTCGACCGGGGCGGTCAGCACTTCGACATTGACCCCCTCAGGGAACTGCGAGGTGTCGAATTCTACAGGTGCGGCGACGTCCAACGCGGCGAGGTCGGCGTCCGTCAACGAGGCGTCGACGCAGGCGAGGTGCGGATTCCCGACGTCGACGGACAAGCCGCTGAACCGGCGACCACCGACCACCGCCGAACCGCTCCCGACCGGATTGGCCTTACCCATTTCGACGGTGACGTCCGCCCGTAACCCGTCGACGGTGTGCAGTTCGACCAGTCGTGGACCGGCCCGCGAGCCCACGACGAATTGGCGACGACGCTCCAGCCCCTCAGACCACAGGTAGTGAGCAAACACCCGGACACCGTTGCCGCACATCTGCGCCACCGACCCGTCGGCATTGCGGTAGTCCATGAACCAGTCGTCGGCAGTGACGCCTTCGGGGAGGTCATCGAGAACCCCGCTATCCCGCGCCGAACCGGCGACGGTGACGCGCAGCAATCCGTCCGCGCCGAGTCCACGCCTGCGATCGCAGAGGGCAGCGACCGCCGCCGGCGTCAGGTCGATCGCGGCGGGTACGTCGAGCAACAGCACGAAGTCGTTCTCCGTGCCGTGCCCCTTGGCGAACTTCACCTGATCAGGATACGTCGCGCCACAGCCGCAGCGCCTGGTCGACGTTTCTGGAGGCTGCGCCGTCGAGCCAGGTGATCCGGTGGTCGCGGCGGAACCACGATCGCTGTCTGCGCACGTAGCGGCGGGTACCGATCAATGTCGGCTCGCGGGCGTTGGAGCCGTCGCCGCCTGCGTCCAGGTCTGCGATCACCTGGGCGTAGCCCAGCGCACGCACCGCGGTGACGCCGTCACGCAGACCAAGGCCGACTAGGGATCTAACCTCGTCAACGAGTCCGTCGGCGAACATCTTGTCAGTGCGACGAGCCAGTCTTTCGTCGAGCAACTCTGTGTCCCAATCTAATCCGATAATCGCGGCGTTCCAGCGCGGCAATCCGATACGGGGCGCCGACGCGGCGAACGGCTGGCCCGTCAGCTCGACAACCTCCAGCGCCCGCACGATACGACGTCCATCGGTGGGAAGGATCGCCCTGGCGGCAGCAACGTCGATACGGGCCAGCTCCCGATGCAGTTCGGCCACGCCGACATCGGCCAGGCGCCGCTCCCAGGTAGCGCGCACCACCGGGTCGGTGGCTGGGAACGACCACTGGTCGAGCAGTGACTGGACGTACAGCATCGACCCGCCGACCACCAGCGGCAACGCTCCACGCGCCACGATGGCTTCGATGTCGGCGGCCGCAGCCTGCTGATAGTGGGCGACGGTCGCGGTTTCGGTGACGTCGAGGACGTCGAGTTCGTGGTGTGCAACGCCGCGGCGTTCGGCGACCGTCAATTTCGCGGTGCCGATGTCCATGCCGCGGTAAAGCTGCATCGCGTCGGCGTTGACAACCTCTACCGCGATCTGTCCACTGAGTTTCTCGGCGACGGCCAGCGCCAGGTCTGACTTGCCTGTTCCAGTCGGGCCGACGATCGCCAGCGGCCGCAGGGACGTCACCGACGCCAGACGCCGACGAAGTAGCCGACGCCGTAGGGCGCGCCGCGGTAGAGCTCTGTGGCCGACAGCTGCGTCGCGTCGGTCAGTCCGGCCAGCACCTGGTAGGCGACCCGGCCCACGATGCCCTCAGGCAGTCGGGTCAGCGCCTCCCGGTCCCCGGCCGCGAGCGCGTCATCCAGGGCCGCCTGCACCGCTATCGATTCCGGGTCGTAGCCACCTGGCGCCGGTGGGCTCAGGGTGTTGGCGCCATCGGCCACGATCAGCAGACCGACCGGCTCGTCGGCAACGTCAATCTCCGCGCGCAGTTGCCGGCCGAACACCAGGGCCGCCTCGAGGTCGTGGTCACTGCCGTAGGCACGCGCCTGCACTCTGGCACCTGGCTGCGCGAGCCCGCGCAGCCATGCCGCAACCAAGACGCACAGCGGCAACTGCGCGGCAGGACGGCCGGACGCGATTGCGTCGCCGGACAGCCCGACCCGGACGTCGGCACCGTAGCCGGCGAAGGTACCGACCGAGTCAGGTCCGGCCACAACGTCGGCGTCCGCGGCGCCGACGCCGATCCACCGCGGCGGCAGCGCAGCCACCGCCGACACTGCGGCGGCACGCAGGTCCGCGGTCTCGGCGGCCGCCGCGGCTGCGAGTTCGGGGACCATCACAGGGGCCGATGGCACGATGGCGATAGCGCTCAACACGCCACCAAACTAACTCTCGCCTCTCATCGTGGCCCCTCGCGCCTTTCATCGTGGCCTGACGAACCGCGGCCACTCAGGCATCTGCGCGGGTGGCAGCCTGCCCGCGCGCCAGCGCCGTGGTGGCCGCGACCATCACCGCCACCGCGACGACGAGGGTGAACCAGCCGGCCTCGCCCGGCCGCAACGTCTCACCTAGAACGACCACACCGAGCGCGCCCGCCACCATCGGCTCGGTGACAGTCATGGTCGGCAGCGATGCCGTCAACGCACCCGCGCCAAAGGATGCCTGCTGCATCGCCGTGCCAGCCACCGCGACCAGAGCCCACGCATAGAGCTCCGGGGTGCGTAGCAACTCCACCAACCCGTCCCAGCTGGTCACGTCCAGGCGACCGACCACAGCCTTGGTCAGCACCGCGAACAACCCCCACAGCGCGCCAGAGACCAAAGCGAGCAGCACCGCGCTGATCGGCCCAGGCCACAGCTGTGCCCCCACCAAGCACAACGCCACCAGCGGTCCGAGGACTGCGGCCACCGCTAGCCACGTCTCCAGCGAGGCGCGGGACTGCCCGACGGTCGGGTTCCCGACCGTCACGATCACGATTACCGCGCCGGCGAGCAACGCGGCCCACATCAACTCCCATCGGGTGACCCGCCGATGGGACTGGCGGGCGCTGATCGGCAGCGCGAACAGCAGCGAGGTGACAAGCACGGCCTGCACCAGCAGCACCGAGCCCAGACCCAGCGCGGCAGCCTGTAGCGCAAACCCGGCGGCGGCCACGCCGCTGCCCAGCCACCATTGGCGGTCACGCAGCAGACGCAGAAACAGCGTGAGGTGGCCGACGGGCTCATCGGTCACCTCGTGGGCGGAGCGCTGGTGGATGACATTGCCGATCGCGATGAAGAACGCAGCGGCGAGGGCGAGCAGTGCGGCGATATCCGTTTTCGCCATCTACCACCTCCCAGGTTTTCGCCCCGAGCCTAGATACCCGGGGCCAAGGCGTGGGCATAGCGCCCGGCGACCTGTTTCAATGGCACCTGTTTCAATGGCATTTCAATGGCACCTGCAATTTCAATGACACCCGCAACGTCCGATAGCGTCCGGCAGCGTCCGATAGCTTTCCGCGTTGAGTCAGCTACCAGGCGCCGCGTTGCGCGGCAGGTGCGCGGATATCCGCGCGGAGGGCAAGAGGAAACGGTTATGACGAGCACCGAACCAGGCGGTCCCCAGGACTCCCAAGACGACGCTGCGCCGGAGCCGGGGCCGATTCGGCCGGGGCCGATTCGGCCGGGGCCGGGCTCGATTCGACCCAAGCCGGGCTCGATTCGGCCGGGTGCCGCCGCCGCTGCCAAAGCGGCGACCGTCACCACGGTCGCGGCCAGCGATCCCCACCGCTTCGGACGCGTCGACCCCGACGGCACCATCTGGCTGATCACTACGTCCGGTG
>Ga0210003_1003466_pt1 | contig 12801 bp, 9 predicted proteins | sample LantaG_FD_182804 | JGI IMG/M metagenome (GOLD analysis project Ga0210003, IMG submission 182804) | Deep subsurface microbial communities from Baltic Sea to uncover new lineages of life (NeLLi) - Landsort_02402 metaG (SPAdes) (version 2) | ecosystem: Environmental > Aquatic > Marine > Oceanic >... | reverse complement strand
CAAATCGTGGGAGTCAGATCCACAAGCGTATGTTGAATCTCGGCATACTTTTTGAAACGCTCATCCTGATCTACCGTCGCCAGCGCGTCTTCGATAGCGGTATCGATCTCAGGTGAACCGAGCCACTCAGTCTGATCAACAGAGCCCTGAGAATTGGAGTGATACCGTTTTTCCAGCATCGAACCAGCCTCATTGTAGCTGGAGGCCACGTAAATGATTGAGCCGTTCGGGGTAGTCTCTATGGTCTGCGAATCATTGATCATTACACCAAAAGGCTTCTTATTGATCTCAACATCGATTCCAATGTCAGCTGCGTTGGCCTGGAGCAATAGAGCTGCTTTTCCCTCATTGGGGACTTCAGCACACCAGGACAGTGTAAATGGAATATTCTTCTGGCCGGCGTATGCTGACTTGGCCATTTCTTCCTTAGCTTTCTCTAAGTTGTAACTATACTGGAAGGTCTTGACATGACCCGGTAGTGTCTGAGGAACTGGACCAACCGATTGGACATAGTTTGGAAAGATATCGTCAACCACCATGCCATAATCCATCACCCAGGATATCGCCTTTCTAACATGGATGTCATCTGTTGGCGGGACCTTGGTATTAAGCATGATCTGAAGGTTTTGGTTCGCGTAAACGACAATAGTCTCAACTCCTGGAATTTCACGGAGAGCAACATACGCTTCCGGGGGCAGCATTTGAGGGACAATTTCTGTTTCTCGATTCTTCATCATTGTACGGAGAGCTACCTCGCCGGGGAAGGAAACTTCTCTAAAGAAATCAGGAGCATTTTCTCCCCAGCCACCCCAGTAGTCGTCAAACTTTTCGCCCAGCAGGGATTCTTCCATCTTCATTTCTTTGACCATGTACGGACCGCTGCCAGCGTCGTTGGTTAGAAGCCACTTCTTACCATAGTCACCCATCTCCCCATACATCGTGTCAGATTTATCAATGTTTTCCATGACCTGAGATTTGTTGAGGATGTAAAGATTTGGCAATGCAAGGATAAATGGGCCAAACGGCTTTACCAACTTGAACTCTACCGTGTAATCATTAATAGCTTTGACCGATTCAATACCAGCAATAATTCTGCCTTGAGCATCTTTGCTCCTCAATATGTATGACCTACCCTCACTAATATTGAGGAATCGCTCAGTACTGAAAACGACATCTTCTGCAATTAGTTCGTCACCGTTGTGAAACTTGATACCTTTTCTGAGGTGAAAGGTGTAGGTAAGGAAATCATCAGAAATGTCCCACTTCTCGGCCAGGTGGGGTCTTACTGATCCGTCCAAGTTCGGGAATACCAATGGGTCGTATAATTGGACCATCGCCATGGTATCAGAGTAATCTGATCCGACTGCAGGATCGATGTATGTTGGCCAGTCCATGGAAAAACGCACAATGCTCTCCAAATTGTGTTCTACAGTAGAAGCTGCGGCAACTCCGTTTACAGGGATAGCCAATAAAGTTGCCAAAACCATCAAGTAAACCAATAGTTTAAGATTTTTCATATTATCTTTCCTCCTAATAATTCTTAATTTAAGTATCTTTTCCATTTAACTGTGTTTTTTTCGACTCAACACCTCCTTTCCAAACAAAAACAAAGTCTATTATTGCAGCATTAAGCTGTTGTAATCGTTTAGTTTTTCTAAAATCCACTGGACTAATCTTGTTTCATAGTATATCGCCCCCCTCCCCCCAAAAAAAACTGTCAAGCATTTTTTTGGGAATGCTGATTAAGTTTTCAAGCTACATGGGTAAGTAATTTAAATATGTTTTTGATATTATCAAATACTATTTGTAAAGTATGGGTACTCTTTGAGTAGTAACCATAATAGCCAATCGAAGGTTTAGTCTACCTATTTTCTTATAACACATCCCATATGTTTCTTTCTTTATTAGACGGATACATATACGTCTTCTTGCTATGGGTTAATCTTAAAGATATAAGCATTTCCAGATACCTTATAGAAACTGATACGGGATAAATTACAGGAACATTATATCCTTTTTTACTTAGTCCTTCACGTAAAGCCTGATCTACTCCAATCATTCCCGTGCATCCAAGAATAATACAATGTGCACTATCTTTTTCTATAGTGTCTATTGATACTCTAACCAATGCGTTTTTTAACTTCTCTTTATTTGCTAATTCTAGAACAGGAATATCCACGGACCTAACAGACGCTAATTTGCTTTCTATGCCTACACATTTAGCTATATCGTAAAACAAGGGTATACTACTCTCCGTAACAGTTACTACAGAAAACTTTTCTGCTAAATCTGCTGCTAAGAGCATAGAAGTTCTGCAAGGTCCAACTACAGGGATATCAAGTTTTTCCCTAGCTGCTTCTACAGCAGGGTCAAACATGCAACTTATAAATATTCCTTCATAACCGTCTACTTGGGCTTTTTCACAAAGTTTAATAATCCCAGGAGCACATAATAATTCATCATATCTGCTTTCAATCGAAGCTGTTCCATATTCAATGCCCTCCACATCTATTTTTGAGATATCAAAACCTAAGCTTTTTACTTCTTCTTTAGTTTTAATCTCAAACTCTTTTGTAGTTACCGGAACTACAATTTTAATTTTCATATAATTACCTTCCTTCCTTTAATACTAAAGTTAACTATGAACTCATAATCTTTTCAATAGGTTTATGTTCTATATCAAAACCATAATGAGAGGGTCCTACTACATCAATACCTTTTTTATTATCAAATGCTTTTCTCTTCCTAAGCCCGATAACTATAACTTCATCTCCTTTTTTAAGCGTAGGATTCATTATCGGTTCTCCAGTTTTTGCATCTATTACCTCTATGATGTCAGGACTAGTTACATATGGCTTATTATCTAGCCATGATATATGGTTTTCATTTTTAAACCATATCTTAAACTCATGACCAGAAAATTTACCTGTTCCACTAATGGTATGGGTACCCCAGAAATAACCCTCTCTATCTTCCCATTCTTTCTTAGTGACCTTACCTTCGAAAAGTACCCAACCATTTAGAGCTTTCGCGATCTCTATTCCAGGGTTTTCCCCTTTTTCTCTGGCTTCTCTTAAGACTTTACCAACTTTAATACTTTCACTTACTGTGCCGCGTATAAGTATTTCTTTTAATTCTTTTCCTGTCATTACAAAAGCAGTTTGTCCTACCAATCCAAAAGATACTGTACTTATAGCTTTGCCCATTGCTTCTGCACATGCATGATTTCTTACTTTTTCAATAAATGCTACATTACCCCATTCATCAACGCTAGACATAGGATACAATTTCTTCCCACTTAATGAAGCGGTGGTCTGAGTGATTTCAGGAATTGCCCTTCCGGAATAATCGCCATCTACCAACTTTTTGCCTAGTCTAGCAGCAGCATCTATAGGAGCAGGTGTATTAATTCCTCCAAGTTCTATAGGAACAATAGCGTCAATTTCTTTCCCGATAAATTTTTCTAAGTATTTCACTGCTTCTGGAAGCACCCTTTCAATCTCTGTTTCTATGAGATCCATTTTTCTCATTTTTTCTTTGATTTCAGGTGTATGTGGCGCGATTGAACCCATATAAAAGCATGTACATACTGTTGCGTCATCAGCCAGTTCATCAACATCAATTATTTCTATCTTACCAACATCCTGCAAGGTTTGTTTTAAGAATTTTAGTCCTTTTTCAGAATCTCCTCCACCCCCAGTACCGAAGAAGGTTGCCCCTCTTACAAGATCTTCTACCTCTTGCATCTTGGTTATTACTTTTGACATTATTAAAAACTCCTTTCTTATTTAATTTATTTTTTAAACAAAATATTGATAAGTATCAATCATATTATTAAAAAGGCCACCCTCGATTCACCGGGCTTCCATTTAAGGTTTAGCTAAGCAAAGTCACGGGTTGCTTTGCTTACACTCAAGTACTTAGCAATGATATCCGCAAACAGATTGTTTATGGCACTCCAAAATTTAAGAAAACTTACAACTTCTTCAGTGGGTGTGAAAGGGTATTTTCCAGGTTACTTGACCTTTGTATACAAAATCCAAGTATTTAGAGGACTTCATCGGGCCATCTCTAATCGCTGAACTATTGCCCATCTCACTGCTTTTCTTATAACCTTGACTTACTGTTAAAACAGTTAATAAAGAAAGATAAGATTCGTTTCATTAAATCTTTCTTTCTTAATATTTAATTTTTAAAAAGCAAGTTTTTTGGAAGCTTGTTATAAAGGGATTGCTTATACTAAATTAAAGTATTCCAAATAAAGATTTACTTCATTAAGTATACCATGGTTACAAAAATTCAGCATAGATATATAATTACAAAAATTAAAATGGAATTTTGTATTTGATGCACAACAATTTAAAAGGTGTTTTCTTTTGATTTTGATAAAAACAGTAACGATAAATACGATCGTACTTATTACCTCCAATCTTTGTCGGACCCTCACTAGGATAGACCCTAAGTAAAATCATTAAAAAATTGGCGAATCTAAATTAATCTTTGATATTTTAAGAAAAAGTTAACTCCAATATAAGTAATAGGTTTCCTTATATATCAAACTTCATTATAATCTGTCTTTCTTTTCTTGAATTGAAATCAAATAATTTTTTAAGGTAAGAAAAGTTCCAACAAGTTCTTGACGTAGGCGCCTTCTATCCTTTATTAAGAATTTTTGAATACATTTGTATAGTCTTTATTTAAGAAATTAACTATTTTTAAAGTCTTAAGACTAAAATATATATTAAATAACATTTCGCCATTCTCCATGCCTATACCAAGGATGTTTCTAATCTTTTCTATCCTGTATCTTACAGTATTTCTATGAACAAACAATTCTTCTGCTGTTTTGCAAATCTTTTTATCATTTCTAAGATAGGCTTCCAGAGTAGTCATTAATTCAGTTCCGTGTTGTTCATCTTGCTCAATAAGAGCCTGTAAGTGATTTAGAGCAAAATCCTTCAATTGATTTTTGTTGGATACATCCAGCAGTAACTTATATATTCCTAAGTCATCAAAATTGACAACTTTACCGGAACCTAGAATTTTATTTCCTAAATTAAGGGCATCCAGGGCTTCCCTGTAGCTCTTTGAAAAGTCTTTTATACTTTCACAATGCCTGCCAATACCTATATTTATTTTTATACCATCCAAACTTGAAGTGACTTCTTTTTGAATATTTGATGCCATTTCCTTTGTATATGAGTATAAACTATTCAAAGATTTTTTATAACCCTTGGGTATACTTATGATTACAACAACCCTATCGTTCTTATCTGTAACTATTGCTTTAGGGTCTATTCCCCTTACATTAATTTTAACTGTATCCAAAAAAATGTTTTTAAACTCCTGTATATTTTGTATATTTTGTTCTTCTTTCCTATAGTTAGATATTGAAATACTTATTACTATCACTACATGCACACCTTCCTCTAAATTCCAACCAAAATAACGACCTCTTTCTTGTAGTACATCCGGGTTGGAATCATTGCCTTCCAGCAGGTCATTAATTAAATCTTTCATCATGCGTTTTTTTATCTCTTGGATGTTTTTCTCCTTCAAAAAATCTAGAGCGGCAACAATTGCCCCCTGTTCAAGGACTTTTATATTTAATTCGTTTACCAGGGGGCAACAACCGAACATTACTAGAAAACCATATATATTTTTTTCAATAACAATGGGGGTAACTATAAATCTTTTTCCCTGGCTTTCCAATATCTTTGTGAATGGTGAATTGGTTTTTTTATATCTCTCAAATTCTTTCATCAGCTGCGACCAAATTATCAAATGGTATATTTTTTCCTTCTTATCAGAAAAGGCAATCATCCTATTATTGCTGCTAAATATTGCTATGGGACATTCCGTCAATTCACAAAGTTTACTACATATGGACTGCATACCTCCACCCTTTAAGATAACATTAGTCAAACTATTATGGATTGTGTTTATGGTCTCAAGGGTTGATGTTTTCTCGCTTAAAATCCTGCTTAATACCTGGTTTATTATATCTACATATGGCACTTTGGGAGGAAGCTCGATAATGGGAAAATTCAATTTCTCTGCAAGCTTAATTAATTTCCAGGGAATGCCATTAATAAATCTACCAGGTTTTATACACAGAGCTGCAGCTTTAACATTAGCAAGTTTTATAATTAAATTCTCCTGGGCTTTTATATTATTTTTTATTGCAAAGTAAGTGGTTAAAAGCATTTGACTTTCTCCCACCCAGTTTTCTGCATCAGGAACTTCAATTACGTCAACATATTTTACAATATTGAATTTTCCTTTATCTCCTGATATTAACTTTGCTCCCTTAAAAGCTGGAAGTTTTAGTGCTTCTTCTACCGTTATTCCCATATATACTATCACCTCACAAAAGAGTGTTAACTAGTTTAAGTAAACTTATCAAATTAATTATTAATATACCGGAACTCCTAATCCCCTACACAACCTGACCAAATATGGATGGGCATAGTTTCATTTTTTTATAGTTTCTTGGTTTAGAATTATGTCTGGGTTTAATACTATCCCGTACGATATGTTATGCGCCCTTCCATATCTTGCCTTCAAATTGGGTTCTTTGATTACCCATCCCCATCTCGATACAGCAAAATACCCTTTAATTTAAAACTTAAAAAACAGCTATTTTTCTTATCTATATAACTATTTCTACAAATTTTTTAAAAATCCTCTTTTTTTTATTAAAAATAGATAATATTTTTGTTTTTTAGCGAAATACTTTGCAAATTGATTAGTTGCCTTGCCAAATTAGTCGTTAGTGAATAGTGAATAGTCGTTAGTCTTAAATACAAGTTATGAAGTGCAAGTTTATTCATTCTGCCGGTCTACCAGTCTGCCAGCCAGTTTAGTCGCCCTTACTTTTTCTCTATATAGTCGAAACTCATAATTTGTAACCTGTAATTTGCAACCCCTCTCTTAAAACTTCCATCTCTAACCTGCGCATACTAAATACTAACGACCAGCGACTAACGACTATTTAGGCTTGATAAAAATACAAAAAGGAATATAATTAAGAAAAATTTCCAATTAGAGGGGGATAATGTTGAAAATAAAAGAAGTTATGATTCCAGACCTAACTTCCGTATCTGCCGATACTCCGATAAAAGAGGCCGTAAAGATTATGAGCCGACAGCGAATGGTAGGGTTGCCTGTTGTAGATAATGATCAAAATGTCATTGGAATAATCACGGAAAGCGATATTACCAAGGCTTGCTTGCCTGGCTACTATAAAGAATTACAAAATTCATCTTTTATCCCTGATTTCGACCAGTTTTCCCAGCAAGCTAAAAAGATTGCCCATCTGCCGGTAAAAGAATTTATGACTACTACAGTCTATTCACTAGAAGAAGATACCAGTAGGACCCAGGCAGCAGATTTGTTATTTAGAAAACATCTGAGAATAGTTCCGGTAGTAAGATCGGGTAAATTAGTAGGGATATTGACCCCTTCTTGTTTATGTAAACATGCTATGGAAGAAGATTAGATTAGGAAAGGAATAATTAATGAAGCAAACGTTTATAGCTTTAATAATATTTATAGCTACTCTTATATTTGTTAGCCTGGAAAAGATTAACCGCACGGTAATTGCCTTAAGCGGAAGTTTTCCTTTCTCTTAAAATACTAATTACATTAATCTTTTTATTATTCTCGTCAACCTGTCACACTCTTTCCAAGAACCTTCAGCAGAAAATACAACAGCACCCTCTGTGCCGTCAATCCCCCCATAACCAATTACTATATAGCCTGAAATCTAATTATAGTTTTAATAGCATCTATTTCGGTAAACACCCATCCCATTAAAAGAGGTATTAACCCCATAGATATAGATATTGCCATGGCAATGCCCGGTTTTTCTCCACCTGCTACTGTTGTTGCCCGGAAGATTTTACCTGAAATTATCTTTTCTAAACCCACAGGAATTATATAATAACATCTTCTAATCAAACCTAATATTAACTTGCCAAGATTCCCTTAAGAATCTATAGAATTAGCAGATATCAAATATACATCTTCTGACCCCATGGCCAGTGCCATTTCTCCCAGTATTTCATCAACATTATATATATTTCCCTTATGTATTAATATACTATGGGGCACATTTGTGCATTTACTATATATACTTCCTTTTGTTCTAGAAGAAGATATTCTGCCGCTTATCTTCGGCTTTCTTTAACCAATTTTTCAGAAATTACTGATACAGTAGCACTCCTTCTTAATTGAATTTCCCCTGATTACATTACCCTATTAATTTCAGGTATGCGAATAATACCTTCTGCTATAAGCCATTTTCCTTCGGAAACTGTAAGGGTTAAATTGTGTATCATATATTACTCCTTAAGGGTCTGTAAATGGCACAACCCACCGTATAGTTTATTTATCCGTTCAAACTCCTGTTCATCGTAAAATCTGCAACATTTTTTCCCAAAACTCTTTGCAACTTCAATGCAAAATCTACCAGCTACTTCTATATCTGTTAGATGGGTTGCACCTGTTGCACATCCAGGAACGGCAATTTCAGTTGTAATAGCAACGCCTACAACGGGGGCTGAGGTTGCAACGGATGGCTGGAGAATACTATTCAAATGATAAATGCCATTTCCGTAAGGAGTTATATCTTGAGTTGTAATGGGAAAAACAACAGGAAATCTCCCAGTAACAATTTCCATTATGTTCAACAAGTCTTCACTAACCCTTAAGATATAACCTTGTTTTACTGTAGGAGATATGGCAAAACCTTTATGATTTATTACTCTATTACCTTTTGTAGCGTCAACAGAAAGTATGGCATCCATTTCACCATCTACTTCATGTTTATTCATTGTAAATATGTCAATAGGAGAATCCATAAAGGGAACAGGGTCATGGATCCTTATAGGGGCATTAGGAGTTATATGAGTTGCTATTATCACATCCCCGTCCAGATAATCCCTCTGAGTTGACATTTCTAAAAGTTTTAAGGCAACACTCAATACAGTAAGGGCACCATCTCCATCAGATACAAATCCTATCTTTTCAGGATAGGCACCCAAGCCTCCTAGCCTCCCAATTATTCCAAGAGTGGGCACATCTCCACCTTTACTTTTTCCATTTATACCGGGAATCTTTACCTTTATAAAATCCGTTTCCCCTTTTTCTCCGTAAACAGTTTTAACTAAAATATTCTTTTGATCCCTTTTATACAAAAGCTTTTTAATTGTTTTACCATTTACTTTACTGCTATCTAAAAGATCAAAAAGCTCTATTACTTGTCTTAACACATTTAAACATCCTTTCTAAAAGATATAACTTATAAGAGTTTTACTAATATTCTCTTCTATTCTTTTATAAATACCCTTATTAAACCTTTTAATTTTTTCCTTGGGTATTTATTATGGCTATTCTTTGACATTCTTTTATTTTATCTGTAGTTAGAGGAACAGTACCTCGCATTGAAAGGATTATAGCAATATCGGGAAAAGTAGCAATACGTTATTCTTCTTTCTCCAAAGTCATGTACTCATTCCAGAAAGTCATAGTGTCCCTATACCACCGCCTTCAACAACCTCTCCTATATCGAATCCACTCTTTGTCTCCAGTCTTACCTTTACAACTTTACCCCAGGTAACTACTACCTCATCACTAAGGTCATTAACTACAACTTAGGCAACTTTTTTTACATCTTATTCTAGCCTTTATTACTTCTTCACCAACCTATATGGCATGGATTATAGCGTCTGTAGTCCCTTTTTTACCACATAACTAGTTTTTACCTGATTCCTATCAACAGCCAAATTCTACCGGCTTCTACCGATAGATTCCTTATTACGTTATTGCAGAAAATATATTACCCTCAGCGACAAGCTCTAATTTCCTGCCTGTTTTCAGGTTTCCTCCTGAAGGCTGCCTGGATTGATATATAATCTTCCATCTGGATTAAACCCATTGCTCCTATAACGCTGATGAGGATGGATCCCCCCATTACACGGGGTATTAAGAATGGAATACCCAGTCCAGCTAGTTGAAACCATCTATTAACCGTTGTAGATGCGCCGTTTTCACTTGTAATAATTTCATCTATATGGCCGCCCAGAATGTTTATTAACATCTCCACAACTCTAACATAATCTGAAGGTTAAATATCTTTCCTTGGCAGCAAGAACCCCTTCGGCGGCTACCGTAATAATCACGGCTTCCTCAGATATATTTTCTATTGTAACGAGCTGTGGCTAGCCATAATCCAGACAGGGTCCCCAGTTCAAGATCGTTATCTATCCAAACCTCCACAGCCTCCTATCAAGATAGCGCCTCCATATACTGCAGCTCCAACTATCCCTCTGATTAATTCCATCATCTTCACCTCTATTTAACTGTTTCAACAAACTCCACATAATCACTCCTTCTGCAATCACTGGATCCACTACGGGTATACCTACTCTCTTCTCTATCCTACTCGCAGCATTTACTGTATGTAGTCATTCCGGTACACGCTAAGGCTATAATCTCTACTCCTAATTGCTTAAGCTTTAATGAAGATTGGATTATATTTTCTATCCCCTTGGGAGTCATTAGCTCGAGAGTATTTTTAGCATCTACCGTTTTTTCTGCTATGAGGTGCCTACCTAAAACTTGTTTCATTCCTTCCGGAGTTGACTTCGTTAAATTTAGTACCCCAACTTTTGCACTATAGCTTAGAGCTATAGATGCTACAGCTGCGCCTGCCCCAACCACAGGTATCTGTAATACCCGCTTTGCTTCTTCTACGCCCGGGTCTCCGGCACAGCTAATTATTATTCCATCTTTACCCTTTTTCTCCATTTCAACAGCAAGATCTAAAACTTTAGGAACAGCCTTAAGATAGGTTTCTTCTAAATGCACGCCGGTGTACTGGTCAGGAATACAGTTACTTTCAACCTTAAAAGGAAAATTGTTGCGCAAAATAATGTTACCATGGAGATTCAGAAGCTCTCTATCATTTGTTGTAAGGACCCTGATTAACCCTATATTAAAGATTTTCATTCCCAGTCCTCTAATTCCTTACTTTTTAAATTTTAAGTTACTTTCATTTCCCCTATTACATTTAAAGTTGATGAAATACTTACATTATTATATATGTGGTAATTTTATCAACTTGCAATTATCCAACACAAAGTAATTATCAAAATTAATATTATTTTACACCTCGGTAATTTTATCATATAATAATGGCCTTCTGTCTTTTAGATATGCTATTTCTGTCCTGAATCTTTCTTTATCACTCAAATTAATAGTTGCCACTACAATCTTTTCTTCATCTTTTGGTAATTCTATAATAATAGTACCTCGGGGGTTACATATCTTGCTTCTCCCAAAAAGATGTAATTTACTTTCAGTACTTACCCCGTTTACACCCACAACAAATAATAAATTCTCTAACGCCCTCTGAGGGAGGTTCAAATCCCACATATATTCATCCTGGATTCTCCAAGCTGAAGGAACAAAAACTATTTCTGCGCCTAATAAACATAAAGTTCTACATACCTCCGGAAAACCAGCATCGTAACATATCATTATACCAATTTTGCCATATTTAGTATCAAATACTTTAATTTGAGACCCTTCTTTAAAATATAAACGTTCGAAGGAATAAAGATGAGTTTTTGCATAGCTGCCACACATATTGCCTTCACCATCAAATAGGATTGCTGAATTATATACCACATCAGTTGAATCTTTCCTCTCACTAAATGGCGCAATAATAAAAATCTTATTTTCCTTTGCAGTATTTGATATTCTATCTACTATATAATTATAGTACCTTAACCCAATTTCAGCATTTTTCTCTGCAAGTATATTCATATTATACCCTGTAGAGAAAAGCTCAGGCAAACAAACTATATTAGCTTTCATTTCCACTGCTTCCTGTATAAATCTTAGCGCCCTACTCACATTTAGTTCTACATCACCCAACTTAGAGTTCATTTGGATAATTCCTATATTAACTTTCCTACTCACAAATTTACGTCTCCTTATTTTTTAACGCCTTTATATAATTTTTATATATACAAAGAACACTCAGAAAACCTGCTTTATAATAAAATAAAGTTAAATATTACTTGCAAATTGAATCCGTGTTTTTACAACTAAAAATAAGTTAAGCAAAAAACAATCTGCAATTTATTTAAATATAACTTAATCGTTTATTAATATAATAGTTTACTTAACAACTTCTTCAATTGGCTTATGTTTAATATCAAAGCCATAATGAATAGGGCCTACTCTATCTATACCTACCTTGTTATCAAAAGCCGCTCTCTTCTTTACCCCGATAACTACAACTTCATTTCCCTCTTTTATAGCTGGATTAGTTATAGGTTCTCCTGTTTTTGAATCAATGACTTCAATGATATCAGGACTTGTCACATACACTTCTCCGTCTAACCAGGTAATATGATTTTCATTCTTAAACCATATTTTGAACTCATGTCCCGAAAAATCATCAGTGCCATTAATGGTATTTGTTCCCCAAAAATAACCCTCCTTGTCTTCCCAAACTTTTTCCACAACTTTTCCTTTGAAGAGCACCCATCCGTTAAGTAAATCAGCTACTTCTTTAGCCGGATCTTTGCCTGATTCTGCTGCTTCTCTAAGGACCTTGCCAACTACTAAGCTTTCTGTGATTGTACCTTCAATAATAATTTCTTTCATTTCCTTGCCTGTCATTACAAAAGCAGTTTGTCCTACCAATCCAAAAGATACTGTACTTATAGCTTTGCCCATTGCTTCTGCACATGCATGATTTCTTACTTTTTCAATAAATGCTACATT
>Ga0210003_1003464_pt1 | contig 12804 bp, 25 predicted proteins | sample LantaG_FD_182804 | JGI IMG/M metagenome (GOLD analysis project Ga0210003, IMG submission 182804) | Deep subsurface microbial communities from Baltic Sea to uncover new lineages of life (NeLLi) - Landsort_02402 metaG (SPAdes) (version 2) | ecosystem: Environmental > Aquatic > Marine > Oceanic >... | reverse complement strand
AGCAACTTCTTCTGTTTGTCCACGAAGAAGATATTTAGTTAAGTACGCACTGAAATAAGGCTGTACATTATTTCTTTTACAAATTCCAAAACCAGATTCTATAATATTTACAACTTTGTTACGATCAATCTGACCGTCTTTGTAGATCGCCCAAAGTCTTCCGTTATGAATAAAGTTATGACACGAATGACATAATGCAACGATTTCACGAAGTTCGACTCTACCAGTTGACCAATCAATTTCAAAATCTTCATGTGCTTCTAACCACTGATGATAATCTGCCTGCGCTTTTGGAATACCACACGCAAAACACCTATAATCATGTTTTGCGTATGCTTCTTGTCTTCGATTGTCCCACCAGTAACTTCCACAGATAGTTCTTGGGTTTACTCCATGTAAAGGCTTTGGGATATTGGGAGATGCTAAGAGGTTTGGTCTAAAAAAGTTTTCCATATTATTCTCCAAACAAATCGCTCAAAGCACAATTCTTTTTATCAATTACATATTGAACTCTATCTTTCGCAATCTTATAATATTTTTCTGAAATCTCAAAACCAATAAAATTTCTTTTAAGTTTTATCGCGGCAACTCCAGTTGTTCCTGATCCAGTGAAGGGGTCTAGAACATTATCACCAATCCATGAAAGCATTTTAATTGCTTTTACTGGAATGTCAAGACTGAAGTTCGCCATTGTCAATCCCCTAGTTTCTGCGCGATATCCCCAAACACCGGAAACATATTCAACGAATTCTTCTTTGGTTAAATCAGTCTCGCCTTTCTCTAACTTTTTTGGACTTTCTTTATAAGCCAATAATAAACATTCTTCAGCATTATGACAATAAGGCATAGATGGAGAAAGCCAACTTCCCCAAGCAGTAAATCTTGCTCTTTGAGTTGCGATTTCATTGAGTCTTATCATCCCGAACCACTTAAAACCAATTGAATGCATCTGTTGCCAATATTCAGAAGAAATGAAAACTCTTTCATTACTGGAATGTTTCATATTCACTTCAAATGGGATATTGATAGCAATTCGGCCATCTGGCTTCAGAACTCTAAAACATTCCGAAAGCCATTTATTAACCCAATTGAAGTAATCTTCTTTGGGCATAGAATCATTCCATGCGTCATATTCTATAGACACATTGTTAATAAGGCGGAGAAGTCACAATCAGATCGACACAACCGTCGTCTAATTGAGCAAATCCATCCAGAATATCACAATTCAGGATTAATTTGCATTGACTCTCCGCCAATTTCTCCTTTAAATTCATTTGACCCCTTTTTAATTCCCGCTAACAATGTCAGCAAAGAAAATTGCGTGAGTGATAGTTTCTTCTAATGTATTATAAATTGGAGCAATTGTTTCTTGGTCTGTGTTTTGTTCTTTGATTACAGCTTTCCACATAATATCCAAGTAATCAATTCTATAAGCATCATCTGGCCTACCATAAACAACTTTTCGCAAATCTCTACCAATCCAATAACCAAGTTCCCAATTAGTAGTAAGTCCAATCAATTCTCGAGTCCTTGGAATCCAAAACATAATACAATCTGCTCTTTTCAATCCATTATATTCCCAAAGAGGAATCCAGTCTTTTCCTTTGTCAGATTCTGTCTTGGAAGTAAACTCAGGAATAATTAAAGCACCATCAAATCCTTGTTTTTTGAATTCGTCAATTGCAGCAAATCTCCAAGAAGTCAAATGTGTTTGATTGCCTCTGACTGTTGGTCCTGCTAAAAAGATAGATGGTCCTTTAAAACTTCTTACTTCTTCTTCAGATTGTTCATACCTAAATTCTTTCATTTACCATTCCTTATATTCTGAAAGGTCAAGTTCTTCTCCACATCCACAATTAATTTTTACAATCAATCCGAGACTAGTTGGTGTAAAACTAAAGGTCAATCTTCCACCGATTGCACCACTATTCTTTTTTAATTTACAAAAATGTTGCGAATCCCATTCAATGTATTTTTTTAATTGTTCTGTATCAAGATCAAAATTCATAAATTATCCTTAGTCATTTCATTGATTTCTTTTTTAATTATACTGTCATCTATGATCGCATCAATACATTCTTCTTTATTTTTATAAAACCAAATCCATTTCCCAACTTCATAATCCTGTAACTTCATCATCTCACTATCATGAGCTTTACATATTTTAATTTGGTTTTCGTGTCTATAAACAAAATATTTGATTCCATCAATATCATCTGTTACTATTCCTTCATTTTCTTGAAGAATGTAACCAAATGTTCTTGCCCAAATTGTTAAAACTTGATTATCATTCATAAATTCACCCTTGTTTTACTTTCTTCCCAACCTTGAGTTGTTATCTCAAGAAACTTTACTTTCCTTCTAAAATCTTTCCAATTTCTACAACCCGCATAATAAGCGACAGATGATTGTAAATTCCCTATAATGCTATTAAGAACTTCTTCTGTTTCTCCATTGTAAGGAATCAAACCAGAAACACCTTCGATTGAAATAACTGACTTTTTGCTCTTGAGTTTCTCGTTAGCTTCTTTTGATGCCATTCCACTATATCTAACAAAAGTCTTTCCATTAACATCAACTTTTTCACCACTAGAGAGACTTGTTGCAGCTAACATTTTTCCTACCATAACCATATCAGCACCCGCCGCAATCGCTTTACAAATATCACCAGCACTTTCTATTCCACCATCTGCAACAAGATAAGCAGACTCTTTTACTTTAGCACAATCAAAAACAGAAGTCAAAGTCGGAACTCCAAAACCAGTATTCAATCTTGTTGAGCAAATACTCCCACCACCAATTCCAACACGAATGAAGTTTGCACCAGCTTCCTGAAGTCTGGCAAATCCACTACGAGTGGCAACATTTCCAGCCATAATACTAATAAGAGGATTAGTATAACTTCTAATATACTTGACTGTTTCAACAGCGGACTTTGTATCTCCATTAGCAACATCAACAAGAAATCCAAAAGATTCAAGTTCTTTTTTTTGGAATCTAATTAAAGCATCAATCCAATCTTTCCATTTAGCTACAATTCCAACTGAAATAAAACAATGAGATTCGTTGTTTAGTTTGCATTCTTTATAAAACTGAATTTGTTCTTCAACAGAATCAAACCAGCGATGGATTGTGGTCGGAAATCCCATTTCATCCATTAAATGAATGAGTTTCGGTGAACATACTTTATCCATCGGAGCATTAATGATAGGATAAACACCAGCCATTGTAGAATAATCATAACGAATATCTGCATCACTAATATGTTCAAGTTCTGAATTCCTTGGACAAAGAAGAACATCATTGTAACTTAAAACTCTACGAATATCATTCATAATTAATCCTTTCAATATCAAAATGCATTATTCACCAAACAAAGTACTCAATCTGCAATCTTCATAAGAAGTTTCTGAAAGTCTTTTTTCTGCAAGTTTTATATAATCCATAGATATATCAATTCCCAAATAATCGTGTCCTAATGCTTTAGCGGCGATAGATGTCGTACCACTACCAACGTAAGGGTCGAAAATTAGTTTATGGGAATTTTCCGTATATAAAGATTTTATAATATTTGTGGGAAGTTCAATTGGGAAAGGAGCTGGATGTTCTTTTACTCCACCTTCTGGTTTGAATCTCCATATAGAAGTCATTTTAGCGAAATGTGAATTTAACTCTTCGCCTCTATCATTTAAATGTTTTGGTTTATAGAGCCAATAAATTCTTTCATCAACATTCCAAAAACGCCATCCACGAATATTTGAAGCAATGATACGATCCCAAACTATTTCTTGACGAATAGTCCATTTAGTTTTACTCAACCAAGCAAAAGGAGAAATAGCATTACCATCAATATATCTTACTTTGTGATTATAAAAACAATGCCCACCATCTTTAGTAATATCATGTATCAAATTTAAAATGATGACTTGGTTATTCTGATAATGATCTTCGGGAATACTATCAATTAGTGAATCGTATATGACTGCTTTAGTTATCTGTCCTGAATTTTTATTTTCCCCTTTATTGTACGGTGGACTTGTAATAGTACAATCAATTATTTTTTCTTTCCATTCCTTGATTATATGTTCATTATTACCCAATATTAGTTTATTTACCATTATCCAAAACAACTCCTGTTAAAAAATTGAAAAGCTTTTTAGTAAACTTACGTTGATAATCATTGATATTATCAGCAACATAAATTATTTTTGCGGATTTGTAGTGAATAAAAGACCATTGACACGATCTAATATAGTGATTAGTTTCATCACCATTTGGTAAATATTTATTCAACTTACTAAGTAGATGATTTTTGAAATCCTCATTATTGAAGGGGAAATGAATAATAAACATTAGTTTCCCATCAACAAATCCTGACATTATCATTTGGACATCATCTTCTTTACATTTATTGAATTTTCTCCAAGTAAAATCTGTAAACGTGCCACCACCATCCAATCTCGATTTATTATCCAAAATTACATTTTGTGGCTTGACTTCACAAAATACTCCATCTTTACTTCCATCATATCCAAGTTTATCAGTGCAATGATTAAAACCGGAAATGACACAAGAAATCATTTCACGGAGAAAAGATGAATTTTTATCATTTGTATACAATAGAAGAAGGTCTTTTAAAAGCTCTTTGCAGTTTTTATCCTCGAGAAACTTATTTAGTTCGCGTTCTCCTTTAGTCATATAAATCGAACAAACTTCTTTTATCATTCGACAACTTCTACTTTTAATATAAACATATTTTATTTATCTCCTATAGTGCCTTCTTTCTTTTGTGTTGAATTGTTAGAAACATTATTTTTCGTCTTCTATTAATAATTATAACATTTTCTTTGTGAATAGTCAACTACCACATCTTCGATTGCCCCATTTCTTTCATTCTATATCCTCTAATGTTTTTTTAACTTTTTCATAGAAATCATGTCCAACTGCGGCAGCATTCAAGTCGTCAATTTCAGTTGCTTCTAATTCGTCAATAAATCCTTGAAGATTTTCTTTTAATGTATCATAATTTTCTTTCCAATGTGTCATTCTAGACTTCGTGGCGTTCAAGTCATCCCTTAAAGCTTTACAATCGTCACAAGGAATCTCTTTAGCAATTTCACGAATTGCTGTAATAATATCACCCATTTTTGGATGTTTAGAAATTTCCATTATATCTCCTTATTTTCATCTTCATACGGTGTAATCGATTTGTTTATATCATCAATGAGTTTCTTCTGTTGAATATTCAAAGGTCTTCCACTATCATCAATAGCATTCAAAATTATCCTTGTCTTATTTGCATACTTTATTGCCCATTGTGGGTCTGAGTGAACGAAGTCCGAAGTATTATTCTTTCTATCACAAAGTTTTATTGTAAGTCCATCACTAGACATTACAGTTGTTTTATGTGCCATGTATTCAGTCTTTTTATCTCCACTATCAACAGACTTAGGATTTGTTAATTCATCTACAAGTTTTGCGACCACTTCTCCAAACATTTTTCCAATTGTCTCAATCTTTACGTCACAATCCTCAACAACATCATGAAGCCACGCAGCAGCAATCATTTCGGAAGTCCCACCGTGAGCTTCTACTTCAGCTGCAACTGCTGATGGATGTTGAATATATTCTCTTCCATTGAACTTTCGTGTTTGTCCTTTATGACATTTAGTAGCAAAATCTTTTGCTTTTTCTATTAGTTCTTTTCCCATTATAAATTTGTTGAAAAGCATGATCCTCCCGTTAATATTTTATTCTATGTATAATCTTTGATTTTAAATATACCAGAATGGTTTGCCATTTTTCCAATAAGCAATATGTCTTTTATCTCCCATATAGTAATTACGATAAGCATTAACAGCATCTTTATTTTTGTAAACATCTGGCATTGCTTGAGCGAATGGAGTCAATCCATAATCTTTAATTTTCGGATAAGGAAGAGACATAACAACTTCAAATGACTTATGATTTTGTTTATGATTGAAACGTCTTTTCCATTCTCCATTAAGTTCAATTACAAGTTTACGAAGCCATAACCAATTTGATAAAGATGCTCTTGTCCATATCCCACAGGGGTGATTTTGATAACATGCCTTATATCCAACATCCAATCCAGATAATCTACATGATGTTGATAGCATCTGGGCTGACTCAAGTATCATTTTCACGCAATGTTTATCGCATGTATATTTAGCACATTTTTCAATATCATAATCAAGTATAAAAATATTCATATTTTATTATATCATATTTAAAATAGTTTGTCAAGTTTTATCCATGAGTTGAGTTAAACTCTTCATAGAATTTTCGGATACTTTTAGGAATTCTTATTTTGGAATTTCGTGGCCAGTTAAAATACGAAATCAATTGGCTTCTTTTCTCAGTTGCCATGTAAGCATGAATCTCTTCAATAATGACTGAATAAGTATATCCCCGATTTAGCAATGCATCATTAGCGTCGTCATATAATTGACAAGGAATCTCATTAATGAGTTCAATCATTTTCGCTCTATAATCAGGATATAGAAACCAATTGGCATGTGCGATCTCATGTGCGATTGCGTCTTGATTCTTTTTTTCTTTACATGCACCAATTACATAGAATCCACCTTCTAAATCAGTCCTTAATCTATTGATACCCTGAAAGAGAGCAATTTCCTTTTTTGATAAATCATAAGAAAAGACTTCAAAGAATTTTCTAAAAAATGTTGAAGGAATGTTAAATCCGGCCCAATCAGTATAATAAGTGAACGCACCTTTATCTTCAGCATAAATGTCCATGTACTGTTCAAGTTTAAAGTAATTGCCACGAATTTCATCGTATGGAGACTCGTAGAACTCTTGTGGTCGCAGAAACATTGAACACATATCGTACTGCGTGATGGCTTCAACAAGGAAAACATTCTTTCGGATTTCTTTGAATGTGTAATTCATTTCAAACCTTCCTCTGTTTTAATTACTGCCTGAATATGTATTTCGCGGAAATTCGTAGAATGCGAAGAACCTGCACCAGCACTAGAAACAATAGGATAACCATAAAGAGTCCAACCCTCATCCAAATGTTCTTGGACTTTATTAGACAAAGATAGACCACTTGAACCTTCCAAAATTTTATATTTCATACATTACTCCCGTGACATTTTTTAAACTTTTTTTTACTACCACAAAAACAAGGATCATTACGACCAATCAGTGGAATCTTTTTTATTTTATTGTTACAGAACGCACGAAGAAGTTCACCCAATTCAGGATCAACTTCTTCAAGTGGAATCGTCTTGCCATTGAATTGCATTAATTTTTATTCCCAATTCCTTTCTACTTCATCTTCTGGTGGAGGTACCCATTCAGGATCAAAATTTTCATCAATAACATACATTGGAGGGTCTGATAATGGAAGTCCATATTGATTGGGGGTGAAAGTAATTGCGTGTCTGTTAGGGTCTTTCATTAATTCAAACTTCACATCGTCAGACTTATCATTAATAAATATCGGATCAATTCCACTTTTAACTATTGCTAATTTTTGGTTAAGTTTATTTTTGGCTTGAGTGACAGCAACATTGACAATCTTTTTAGGTTTATTGATTGGAGATTTTGTTGTGCCTATATGCTTCATAATAGTCGCATGAACTGTTTGCACAGTCATATCAAGTTCTTCAGCAATTCTTTTCTTGTCATTTGATCCAAGAGAAATTTTACCTTCATCATACAAATCACGGACTACTTCTGCTTTAGAACCATATTCTTTTTCTTTGTAAAGAAACATAAAAGCTCCTTATTCTGTCTTCTGAATACCAGCTTGTTTCATCAACTTGTTAGTGGCAACCTTACCAACAATCAATTCAAGACTCAATCTCCCTTCTTCAATTGCTTTTACAATCAATTCATAGAAAGGTTCTGTTCCAATTGACTTTTCAATATCAACAAACTTATGACCATCTTCTCTCTTGATAGTGGTATATCTTTGACCAGAATCCAGATACAAAGCCATCTTATGGTCATCAATGAAACTCAAAAAAGCGTCCTGACCGAAAAAATTTACAACTTGATTTAAATCGATTTGATCTAAAATTTCTTCATGATCAGCTTCAACTGCAGCATTAAGTAATCTCAACTTCATAAGAAATCCTCCTAGATATATCCAAGGTTTGTAATTCATTCAAACAAACAAAAGTACAACCTCCAATGTTTCTCACAAAAGATTGGTGGTGATGTCCAAAAAACCAATAATTAGGTTTACAGTAATCCAACATAGCGTCCATTGCTTGGCCAGTTCTTGTGGGAATAACTCTTGATCCATACAAATGCGAAAGTATATAAGTTGGACAATCATGTGAACAAACAATAGATGGCTTCTTTTTAATATAAAATTGGACTGCTTCATCAAGTTCTTGATATGAAAGTTCTTCTTCTTCCCACCAATCTACACCTGGAGTTCTCCAATCTTTGTCAATTGACCAAGCTCCACTAATATACATCAATTCAGTAAACATTCCATCCATATAATCACCCTCAAGGATGCCATAATCACCAATATAGTGTTTACTTTTTCGGCAAACTTTGGGATTGTCATGATTTCCACGCAAGAACTGATGAGTACCCTTTACTTCAGACAGATCAATGTCTAGTATACCATAAGGGAACCCTAGTCCAAAGTCTCCTAATTGAAGAGACTTTTTTGCACCAGACGACTTTAGAATATCAATATAACCATTCCACCTTGCATGAATATCACCTATTAATAGCATCCGTTTATTTCTCCATTATAAATATCTTGTCTCATCAATACACTAAACTTCCCTTCATTAATTTTTATTAAAGAAAAAGAAAAGAATAATATTTTCTAATTTCATCTTCTTTGAGACAATAGACCATTCTATCAATTTCATCCGGCGTTGCAGCACGACTGATGTTATATCTATCTTCATATGCATCTACCTCATCATCACCGTCATAAACACAATGTCCACCAATATGAAGATACAATTCATATTCATATTCCATCGCAGAATATGGAACAAAACCTTGGTCATAAAGGTCGGTAAAATTACAAAATTCACTTTGTGTTGATTCATTCCCTTTGTATTTAATTGTTTCGTCAAGAACAATAGACATCAATTCAGCAACATAATTTGAATTACATCCAAAGTGATCACGATTGATGTACTTTTCAACCCTCAGTGCCTTTAAAGAAAGGTTAGAAGGTTCTTCAACAACTGGTCCTTTAGATGTTACAAGAACATTATCCTTGTTTAACGCAGTTTGTTTTTTAACAAATTCTGCAACGATTTCACGCATTTTTTGTAGTTTCATAATAAACTCCTTTCAATGGAATATTTTTTTAAAGTGAAGACTTAATCATCACAAAACCAGGTATGACACCAATATAAGCAGAAATTAACCCAACAAAACTAGCAAACAATATTCGCGCAGCACCAATTGCAATTCCCAAAGATTCAATTGGTGTTGATTTCAAAGCCTCAACGACCTGAATAATACCTCCGATAAACATAATCCAGACACCAACATACGCCCCAAACGCAATACCTGCCAAAACCAACAACAAACCAATCACAATCTTCATAACAATTCTCCTTAAAAATGTTTTAGTAAATTATTAAAATCCGAGAGCTTCCTTTTCTTCGTCTGTCAATTTGCTCAATGCTCTTTGACGAATATCTTCTTTTTTGTAATAATAGAACCATTTGTAGTTGTCAAGACTTCCAGTATAAATTTTAACTTCTTTTATACCAACACCTGAAATAGTGCCAGAGTAACCTGTTGCTTCATTTTGTTCAACATATTTAGCAACATTTAAGTTTGAAAAAAATCCTAACGAAACTGAACCATTAATTCCTCTTTGTTCGGTTTTATCATAAGGTTCGTAGACCTCATAAACAGTAATTATATCCAAGTCTTTAATAATCATATTACATATTCTCCAATAATTCATCAATTGTTTGTACACTATTGAGTGCAATTTTGAGATTAGTTATATCGTCTTCTTGAATAACATTTTCTCTTTGTGGTCGATTATTCATTATAGATTGATTATTATTCTTTTGGGATTCTATCTCACATCGAAAATTACTCATTGCTTTTTTAAACATTTCACCAACTTCTTTAAATGTCTCTTTGCTCCATTCATTCAAATCATCCGGTACATTTTTTCCAAACATTTCCATATATGTTTTATCTCCCTTTATATTTTAATATAATTCATTCCAAATGATCTGTCAAGACTTTTTCGGTAAATCTTTTTCTTCAGTTCCACGATAAAGTTTAGTGGCAAATTTGACTTCCATCTTTCCATCTTTACGTCTAGTAACAACTCCACTTGAACAATACCAATCTTCGAAAATATTTCCAACGACTGTTGGGTCTTCCCAACATTGTATCACATCACCGCCCTGTGGAAATACATCTTTCATATCAAAGCCACGAATAAACAAATTTTTATAACCATTTATACATGAGCAAGGATTGCCGTGTTTATAATCAGGACTTATTAATAAGTGATCAAGAGGTGTATACTTCTCATATTCTTCTTGACTAATTCCCCTATCTTCTCCTTTGAAGTCTTGAACTTTAAAATCAATGCCTTGTTCAATCCACCATCTTTTATTACTAACAATTAAGTCACGATATTCTTTTATCATTAGTTCTTTAACGTAAACAGGAATTTTCATTGACTTGACAAGTAAAACATTTTCTATGAACTTCTCTTGGAGTTGTGGTTTCTCCATCATAATTCTTCGATGAAAAGTGAAACCAATGCGATGAAACATTGAGGGTTTAAAATTCCAAAGTCTCTCCATTGTTGAAAGATCACCAACACCATTGGTGAGAATATCAATACGCTCTTTATCAACACTGTTGAGTATTTCAAATACATCATCCGAATTTTGATTACAGAAAGGTTCACCACCAAACAAATGCATAATAAAATCAGTTCCATCGCTTAGATGTTTGTCCCGCCACTTCTTGTATTCTTTAAATGAAAAGGGGCGTTTGTCTCGCCACTTATCCCCGCCTTCACCAGTATCAACTTTTTTGAAGAATTCTTTATTGTAACAATAAGTGCATCTTAAGTTACAATGAAGTGAGATTGGATAGCCTATGTAGTATTTCATGTTAGTCTCCTAACATATTTTTAGACCACTCAATCATATCATCAATATTTCCAGAGTTATCATCAAAGTTTCCATCAAAGTCTTGCCAAATAGCTTCTACACGTTTATCATCACCTGAAATTGTAATAGAAGATTCTCCTTTTTCAAGAACCCAAATATTTTCTTCCTGACAGGTAATTTCAAAACCTTCCTTTTTAAGTCTGTTTTCTATTTCCTTTGTGAATTTCAAAATTCTTCTCCTAATGCTTTTTTGTTTTTAAGTTCTAAAACTTTTTTATTACTCCAACATGGTATTGATAAAGCTAAGAAAAGATTAAATGATCCTACAATGAAAAATATCCAAGAAACAGTAATTAATATATCAATTTCCTCAAATGATTTTTGGGAGAAATCATCAAACCGAATCATTACAGTATTAAACCAACAAAACAAAGTCAAAATATAATGTTCTGTTTTTCTTGAAACATGCCCAATCATTGAAGTTCCAAAAATAAATATCGCAATTAATATGATTAATAACATTAGAATAGTCCCTCCCCGTCATTTTCTTTTTGTAAATTTTCTAAATCTTCTTTAGTTAAAGTTTGACCTGAATCAATTTTCTTTTTAATCGCACTAAGTTTTCTAACGATATCTTGTATTTCTGGTGAAAGTTCATCGCTCATTTTTTCAAGTTCGTTAAAAAGCATTTCGGACACGTCATGTTTTGCACGAGACTCAATGCTATTGATGAGCTTCATTCCCTCATCTGGACCCAACTTCTTGAGTATAGCAGCGTGATTAGTTTCATTCAAAGTTGCTGTTGCCTTATAAAGAGCAATCTCTAAACTTTGACCATTAACAATGTTCATACCATTAAAATCAGCAAATTCCTCTGCATCTGAAATAATACAACTCTTTATATTTTCCATCATTTGATTTAATAAGTTCGTCAATTCCTGTGGCCATTGTTTCTTCATCATAATTTAAAACCCCTTTGTTTAGATTTACTACTGTTATTTTAATATAACATATTCTAAAAAATCCACAATATTTTTATTAAATTTTTTCTAATGTATCTAAAATATCTTTATCTTCTTTTAATCGGAATCGAATTAAATGTTTACCAAAACGAACATAATAAGAATCAATCAATTCGTTTTCCGGTGTTAATTCGACTTCACCTTCAGTACCGGGCAACAAATCAAGGTCGTTGAATAATTTATCAATCGGTAAAAAATTTTTTAGTTTAACTCTTGTGCCTTTTGTAAACATTTTAATCTATCCCGATAGAACAAGGGTCAGTATCAATTATCACTAATTTTTTTCCGATCATTCCAATATTACCTAAATGACTGTCGTTCCAGAAAAAACCTTTATCTCTTGCGATCTTGCGGAGTTTTTTAACCATTAAACCTTTATTTTTGAAATCTGTGTTGGCTCTTTGAGTAAAAAAACCAAAAAGTTTTAATTGTTTAAATATCAATCCATCTTTATAAGCAGGCCATTCAAAAACAAATATAAAAGGATTACCAACTTTTGGTGTAAGATCATCTCTGTAAAGTCTTTTCTGCCACTTTAAAGAATAATCTCTATCATACTTCCTTGGATATAGTTTAACTCCGACGTCAGATGTCAGAGGAATAAAGATACAAGATATTCCATAATAATCTTGTTCCATTAAACCAATAAG
>Ga0210003_1003462_pt1 | contig 12811 bp, 12 predicted proteins | sample LantaG_FD_182804 | JGI IMG/M metagenome (GOLD analysis project Ga0210003, IMG submission 182804) | Deep subsurface microbial communities from Baltic Sea to uncover new lineages of life (NeLLi) - Landsort_02402 metaG (SPAdes) (version 2) | ecosystem: Environmental > Aquatic > Marine > Oceanic >... | reverse complement strand
GATTGCTCTAATGACTTACTATAATCCTATTTTTTATTACGGTTTAGATCGTTTTGTGGCAGGTAGCAAGGCCGTTGGCGTGGATGGTCTTATTGTTCCCGATCTACCTTTAGAGGAGAGTAAGGAATTGCGGGACATTACCGAGAGGCTTGAGATAGAATTAATTTCGTTTATAGCTCCTACTAGTACCTCGGAAAGAATTGATGCAATTACTAAAGTGGCTCAAGGTTTTATTTATTGTGTTTCCGTTATGGGAGTAACCGGGACAAGAGAAAATCTTTCTTTGGATGTAGCGGAAATGATAAGAAAAATTCGTCCCTATACAGATGTTCCTTTGGCTATAGGTTTTGGTATTAGCAATGCTAAGCAGGCTAAAGAGATGATAAAATATAGTGATGCAATAATTGTGGGGAGTGCAGTAGTTAAGATAATAGAAAATTATCAAAATGATTTGGCAACAATGTTATCCCAGGTAAAAGATTTTGTTAGGTCTTTGAAGAAAGCTATAACATATAAGTAAGTAAAAAAATAATCCTTTATCTAAATATCTAAAGAAATTTCTATCGAAATTTTTGCATGATTTCTAACTATGGGTATAGTTTTAAGTGAAGCTCCCCCAGCCTCGCTTGCCTGGTCTTCTGCCACCGAACATGGTTTCATCCATTTCGATCTCTCCAGAGAGCGGTTGTAGGTCTTTAATGGTATCTCGGTAAATGGTTTTTCTTGCAATCCTGAAACATCGCTGAATGGTCAGCTGGCTGTAAGGAACTTGAAATCTTAGACGATAAGCAGGGACACCTAAACAGAAATACTCAATCAATCTCCCTTTCCAATAGGGAGAGATTCGCTTCTTTTCCCAGATATTTTTAGACGATTTTCTGGTTAGGCCACACTGACTACACCTGATTTGACTGGTGGAAAGTAACCACCATTTTTTACTGCCGCAGCGAGGGCATGTTTTCATGCTCTAAATATACTGTAATATTAACAATTTTTCAATGTTCTAAGTGCAACTTAAGTATAGTATTACCTAATTTAATATTCAAAGATACTCTTAATCACCTCCAATTTCATCATAGATATTTACATGACAAAAATTCCTTAATATATAAGGGTCTGTGTCTTGCCAATACAAAAGAGAATCGTTAAAATACAAATTGACTCTAGATAACAATTCTATACTCTTAAATCAATCTATTGGCCCCGGTGAAATTCATGAAAAATCATTGGTGTTGAAGGGAAAATTGAATTTGGTTAATCTTTAATTGATTTGCTAAATCAAGTATATTCACAATATATTGGAAGTCCGCTTCTCTATCTGCATATACCGTTACTTTCTTTGTTTTATTTTTTGTCATGCATTCATATAAAATATCCGAAAGCTTCTCCCATTCTATTTTTTCCTTTTCTAAAAACACTTGCCCTTCTTTTGTAATATATAATTCAATTTCTTTTAGGCCCTTTCCTTCTACCGTGTTGGTCCCGGGTAATTGTATGGTTGCCTGCACTTCGTTCATATTGATGGTGGATGCTACCATAAAAAAGATTAACAATAAGAAAACCATATCGATCAAGGGGGCTAAATTCATTTCCAAATCTGCTTTTTTAACTCGATATTTTCTCATAAGAGACTCCTGATTTTCTGACATAATTGATTAATTCAATTTCCCGTCTCTCCGTATGAGTTACCATCTGTTCGAATTTACTTATAAAATAGTAGTAGGCACCCAAACTGGGAATAGAAATGATCAAACCAAAGGCGGTGGTAATCAATGCTTCGGATATGCCTTCAGCCAGCTGTTGCGCCTCCACATTTAATGATAAATAATGAAACGTTTTTATCATGCCGGTAACGGTTCCCAGTAATCCCAGAGTCGGGCTGATTTTTCCGATAAAATTCAATAATCCCAAATGTCTTTCGTATTTGGGAAATTCGTGCAATTTGGCTTCATCCATCTGCTGATACATTTCTTCAACACCGTCATTTAAATGGTAAACACCTTTTTTTAATATTTCCCCAATCGGGTTTTTTATATCATGACAAATTTTTAGCGCCTCATCTTTCTTATTCAGCCGGATATTTTCCTTGATGGCCACCATATAATCATCCGATATTTCTTTCGGAATGCGATAGTATTTAAAGAAACGTTCCAAAATAATCGCTAATGCAATAATGGAAATAAATAGCAGTGGGTATATGATGGTTCCCCCTTGCTGTAAAATGCTATACATTAAAATTACCTCTCATTTTTTTATTTTATTTGGAAATTAATAGGAATCAATACCCAGCTTTCCCTTTGTTGATTTCCTTTTTTTGCCGGTTTAAACTGACACTGCCAGAATGATTTAACGGCAGTTTGATCAAAAGCTTCATACCCCGATGACTTAAAAATTTGAATTTCCTGTACCTTGCCTTCCTTGTCAATAAGTATTTTAAGAATGACCTTCCCTTCAATATCCCTTTCTCTTAAATCTTTTGGATAGACGGGGCGTTGAAATTCAAGCAACTCAGGCGGATTTACATTATCCGGATAATTATTTTTGGTAAAATCAAGGGTATCATCAATCTCCGGATTTTTCTCCGTTTGGCCTTCATCTTTATAATCAGCCTCTTGGGAAGCAATATTAAAATCTTCCTGAACAGGTTTTTCTTGCATTTTTTCAGCAGAAATCATTTTATTGGATAGCAGCTCTTTTCCCGGTTCTTGTTTTATTTGTTGAATTTTTTCCTTGATCTCAACCAGACTTTTAGGTGTCTCTTCTTCTATAACTTGAGGCGTGCTAACCTTTTGGGTAAAATCTCCTGTTATCTCTTTTTTATCTCTATTATCCTTAATTATTTCTTCAACCAGCAACTCTCTTTTAACGATTTTTTCTTCCAGGTGCTGAATTTGTTTTTCCGTATCGCGATTTTCAGTATTTTGAAAATCAGGAACTGATTTTAGATTCGGAGCTCCTGAATTTTTAATCGGAGGGGAAAGATCTGTTTTTAATTTCAAGGTTACGCAGGCAGCAGAAGATCTCTCTATTATTTTCTCATTGGATGAAACCTCTAATAAATAATTAAAACGACTGATTAAAAAGAAATGAATAAATAAAGACAATAATAAAGCAGTCCATGTAGGGTTAGGTTTTCTTAATCTTTTCATCTTCTTATGGAAGGTACCATTCCATTATTCCGTTAAATTTCTTAGGGCAAGTCCTATTTAGTTGGACTTGCCCTAAGATTGATTTAAAATTCAAAACTTACGCCTGCGGTATATGTTCTTCCGTTGACCGGATATCCGCTGACTATCTCCGGTTCTTGGTCTAAAATATTTTTCACGGAAAAATCAAGTTTAACTTTTCGATCACCCTTTTTATCCAAGGTCAATTCTTTCCCTACATTCAGATCAATCAGGCAATAGTTCGGCAAATCACCCGGCCTTTCGGTAACAGCATAACCCTTTAATTGCACAGATAATTCATCCTGGTGGTCACCGCTCTTATCATAATATCCAAATCCAAAACTGTATTTATGATGAGGTTTGAGTTGAACATCTGTATTTAAATCCACAGCATTCAGGTAGGTATATCCAAGATCGGCTCTTAAATGATCACCCAGATCCTTTTCCAAGACGACTTCTATTCCGTCAACTCTTGCCGAATCGATATTGGACGGTATCCAAATTCCATCGTCTCCGGCAGCCCAATTGATTAGGTTTTTAACATTTTTTCGGAAAAGGTTAAATTCTCCTCTACAATCGCCCTCTTCATTAATATAGCGTAAACCTGCCTCATAAGCCCAAGCAGTTTCAGGGATTAAGTCAGGATTACCGGACACATAACTTGTAGATGGCCAATAGAGATCATCGAAAGTTGGAGCCCGATAGGCCCTACCAATCGATGCGTGTAAATTTATTTCATCTGCCATTCGATAAGAAATTCCAACACGTGGATTTAACTGCCCTCCATAAATTTCATTATAATCATAACGGGTTCCCAAAGTCAGTTTTAAATCATCGAGATCTTCAGGCTGCCAGACTTCTTGCACAAAGACTGCACCGTTCAATGCTTCATGATCCCCAATCTCATTGCTATCTACGCGGTCCAGAATGGCTTCTGCCCCCCAAGTGAGAACATGCTGCTCATCTGACCCTTCTCCATCTAAGCTAAAATCATAATCTGTGCAATTAAAAGACATGCCGGTACGATTCGTTTTATGGATACTCGGACCGGTATAACCCCACTCGTCAGGATCATCATAAGTTAACTTATGGTAATTATTATAAACCACTACAGAAATATCTTTATCTTCCGCCTTTCTCTGCCAGCTTGAATTAAAGTTTAAACTCTGGTCGTCTTGAACCGCCTGCGGACTTGGATAAGTCAGTGAACCCGGAACTTCCCGTTGGTAACTATTGTACTGTAGCGTAAAATCCATATTGGTCTGTTCATCTAACAAAAGGTTCACTTTTCCTAGAAGATTGATTTCATCCATTTGGCTGTTTTCCCTTAATCCTTCAGTCGTTAAGTATTTCCCAAAAAGAAAATAATTTAAATCTTCATTACTCCCCTGATAGGAAATTTCATAATCTTGCGTTTGATAAGTACCAAAATTTGCCTTAACTTCTCCTATAGATTCACCTTCGCCCTTTTTTGTTATAATATTGATTACCCCACCCAGGGCGTTGGCACCATATATGGCAGAAGCAGGTCCTCGGTAGATTTCTATTTTTTCTATTATGCTGGCGGGAATTTGTCCTAAATCAATTTGTCCGGTTTGAGGATCATTCATCGGTCGTCCGTCAAGCAAAACTAGGACCTGTTCGGCAGATGATCCGCGGATACTGATACTTTTAATTCCAGCAGCATTTCCATAGTCATTAATTTCTAATCCAGCGACGGTGCTTAATATATCGGCAAGATTCTCTGCTTGAGCTGCTTTAATTTCTTCTTCATTGATGACTTCTACACTGGCAATCGAATCCAACGCTCTTTCCGGATATTTAGAGGCAATGACAACAATTTCATCCAGACTGAATATCTGATTTTCATTTCCTGAGGCTAATCCTGGTATTACTGTAATGACCTGAATTAAGGCAATGATGCCTATGATAAGTAAAAAATATTTTTTGTTTTTCATGAATAAACTCCTTTCCTGTAAGATATAAATTACACTTTTTAAATCTTATAAACATAATTAAAAATCTATTTACGTATATGTAGACCTCCTTTAAATTTTTATAATTAAAAGTTAAATATAGCATTCGTAATTAATCGAAAAATTGCAATGCTCGACCATCACATGTCGCTTACAAATAAAAAAGGCTGCTTCCTCTATCTAAATAGGAAACAGCCTTAAAATTGACGGATAAATGCTATAAAATAGCAACTGCTCTACCCCTATGTCGGAGGATAGTCAAACAGACAACCAAGGCAAGTCTTCTGGCTCCCGGTCCTTTAGAGCATATCATCCTTCCCGCCTTATCAGGCAGTGAATGACACAAGGTTATGCCGGTTACAGATACGACAATAGCAACGGTCTTTCACCGTTTTCCTTTTTAATTCTTTCAAAACCAAAATTGTTGACTATATTTAATTTTTATTATTATAACGTGGACATCATCTAATTACAATCATTATCTTTTTTTGTTATCTTTTTTGACAGCGTATACAATTTTGGTTGCTATTTGCTCCTTTAATTCTTTTCTAAAATTAAAAATAATTCATCCTATAATTGACTTTTTAGAGTGGACTCATTAATTATAAAATATTCAATTCAAAATAAGGAAAATCGCACCAAAATAGCAGAGATTTTAGGTATAGGCCGCAGAAGCCTACAGAACAAAATTAAAGAATATAAGATAAATTTGTAATAAATTTGCAAGAAAAATTATCTAAGATTTTTAATAATTGAAAGAAAAATAGTTAAAAAAATTCTTGTTTTTCGTCAAATGTTATGGTATTATAAAAAAAATATAATTTTTATAGTCTTCAGGGCAAGGTAAGAAGGTGCAAATTAATTGCCTTTCAATTCCTGACCGGCGGTGATAAGCAATTAGCTTTAAGCCCGCGAGCCTAAGCCGATTCGGTGAGAATCCGAAGCCGACAGTATAGTCTGGATGAGAGAAGACCAGTTTAACCAGTTTTAAAAAACTGATTTTATGCCCTGAAGTTTTCAGGGCATTTTTTTATGCTATTTTAAGATGATTACATGGAGAATGATTAATGAACAAGGATAACTTTTTTATGCAAAGGGCTTTGAGATTGGCTAAAAAAGGGATGGGGACTACCAGTCCTAATCCAATGGTGGGTTGCGTGTTGGTAAAAAATGGTGAGATAGTAGGGGAAGGTTTTCATAAAAAAGCTGGAGAGGCTCACGCAGAAATCATAGCTTTAGAGTTGGCAGGTGAAAGAGCAAAAGGAGCTGAAATCTATCTCACATTGGAGACTTGCAGTCATTATGGCAAGACTCCACCTTGCGTGAAAGCTATAATAAAAGCCGGAGTAAAGAGGGCAGTAATTGCAATGCAAGATCCTAATCCTTTGGTAGCAGGTCAGGGTATTAAGAAGCTAAAGAAAGCAGGGTTAGATGTAACTGTTGGGGTGATGGGAGAAGAAGCTAAAAAAGTAAATGAAGTATTTATTAAATACATTACTACGAAGAGGCCATTTGTAATAGGAAAGATTGCTCAGTCCCTTGATGGTAAAATAGCTCTTTCTACAGGTGAATCTAAGTGGATTACCAGCGAACCGGCTCGAGTAAAAGTCCATGAACTCAGGAATTACTGTGACGCTGTTATGGTAGGTATCGGCACAGTGCTGGCTGATGACCCACTTTTAACTTGTCGATTGCCGGGAAAAAGAATAAATTTGACAAGAATAATTGTAGATTCAACCGCAAAAATACCTCTTGATGCTCGAATACTTGGGTGTAGTGAAGGAAAGGTAATTATTGCTACCACAAATATAGCCGATAAGATAAAAATAAATACTTTAAAAACAAAAGGTTTTGATGTAATAGAGACAGACGCTAAAGATAGAAAAGTAGATTTAGTTCAGCTTTTTGGTATTTTAGGAAATATGGAAATAACCAGTGTTTTAGTGGAAGGCGGATCTCGTCTTTTGACTTCTTTAATAAAAGAAAGCCTTATAGATAAGCTTATAATATTTTTGGCACCAATATTCCTCGGTAAATCTGGATTGAGCTCTATAGGCGACCTTTTTATTAATGAATTAAAAAAAGCTCCTCGATTTAGATTTCAGTCTATTGAGCAAGTAGGTAATGACCTTATGTTAGAAGCTTATTTTATGGATTGAAAAAGGAGAGATAGTTATGTTTACCGGAATTATTGAAGAAGTGGGCATTATTTCTCAATTAACTAAATTGTCCACGGGAGCTATTGTAAAAATTTCCTGTCAGAGGGTTTTGGAGAATTTTAAAATTGGAGAGAGCGTGGCAGTGAACGGTGTGTGTCTTACTGCAAGAGACATTCAAAAAGATGCGTTTATTGCTGATGTAATGCCCGAAACCTTAAGAAGTACTAATCTAGAAAAATTTTTTGCAGGGCAATATGTGAATTTGGAAAGGGCTTTAAAAGCTGATGGGCGTCTCGGGGGTCATATGGTTTTAGGTCATACAGATGGTACTGGGCGGATTATCAAAAATCACTCGAAAGGTAACGCAATGATTTTTCAAATTAGCTCTTCTAAAGAGTTAATGAAATATATAGTTTCCAAGGGATCAGTTGCTATAGATGGTGTAAGTCTGACAGTGCAGAGCGTAGGAAGCCAAAGTTTTACAGTTTCAATAATACCTCATACTTTAGATATTACGACTCTACAATATAGAGTCTCGGGTGATATGGTGAATATTGAGACTGATATTATTGGAAAGTATATAAAAAAAATTTTATTAGATATGAAAGATATTGACAATTCTTCTGAAGGAGGAGCAAATAAAGGCTTAACGATTGAGCGTTTGAAGTTATATGGATTTAGTTCATGAAAGTTTATAAGAGGAGGTCTTAATTTTAATAATATTTATTTTAATAAGATCTCATAAAAGGGGATAAAATTTATGAGTAAAAAATTTATTAATACAATTGAAGAAGCTATCAACGACATCGAAGAGGGTAAAATGATTATCGTAGTTGATGATGAAGACCGAGAAAATGAAGGGGACTTGGTAATGGGAGCGGAAAAGGTGACTCCCGAGTCTATAAGCTTTATGGCTGCTTATGGTCGAGGACTCATTTGTGTCCCTATAACTGAGGGAAGAGCCATTACTCTGGATTTACCACTGATGGTGGATAGAAGTTCTGACAATATAGGTACGGCCTTTACGGTATCGGTAGATTATAAAGAAAATTCCACTGGTATTTCGGCTTATGATAGAGCTGATACGGTGAAAGCCATAATAAATTCTGCTACAACTGCCGGAGACCTTCGGCGGCCGGGTCATATTTTCCCACTTATAGCTAAAAAAGGTGGTGTGTTGCGAAGAGCGGGCCATACGGAGGCAGCGATAGACCTGGCGAGACTTGCTAATCTTTATCCTGCCGGGGTGATATGTGAGATTATAAAAGACGATGGCAATATGGCCAGGCTTGATGACCTCGTGAAATTTGCCCAACAGCATAACTTAAAGATAGTTACCATAGAAGATCTCATAAAATATCGAAGGCTCAGAGAAAAGTTAATTAAGAAGATAGCGGAAACAATACTACCAACCGATTACGGAGAATTTAAACTTTTTTGCTATGAAGACATTATTACTGGCGAGACTCATTTAGCCCTGGTGAAAGGCGAAATAAACGAGGGGGATACACCTCTTGTGCGGGTGCATTCAGAGTGTTTGACAGGAGATGTATTTTTTTCCCAGAGGTGTGATTGTGGCCAGCAACTAAGGATGGCTATGGAGATGATTCAAAAAACAGGGAAAGGTGTAATCCTCTATATGCGTCAGGAAGGACGGGGGATAGGTCTTGCCAATAAGATAAAGGCTTATGTGTTGCAGGATGCCGGCCTTGATACGGTGGAGGCTAATTTAAAATTAGGATTCCCAGCAGACCTTCGAGATTATGGTATTGGCGCACAAATATTAAAAGATTTAGGAATTGAAAAGATGAACCTTTTAACTAATAATCCCAAAAAAGTTATCGGTCTTTCCGGATACGGCCTTAAGATTATTGATCGTATTCCCCTTAAAATATGTTCTTCAAGAAATAATGTAAAATATCTAAAAACTAAAAAAGAAAAATTAGGTCATTGGTTATAAGTAAGTAAAAATATGAAAGGAGATTGTAAATATGCCTAAGAATATTGAAGCAAAACTTTCTGCTGAAAAGCTAAAGTTTAGTGTTGTGGTCAGTCGTTTTAATGTATTTATCACTAGTAAATTATTGGAAGGGGCACTGGATTGTCTTATCCGGCATGGCGCTAGTGATGAGGACATAGAAGTGGTGTGGGTGCCAGGGAGTTTCGAAATACCTCTTACAGCGAAGCTTTTAGCTGAAAGTCAGCGTTTTGATGCGGTTATATGTTTGGGGGCTGTGATTAGAGGAGCCACACCGCATTTTGAGTATGTCGCAGCTGAAGTTTCTAAGGGGATTGCTCTGGTTTCATTGGAGTCGAAAGTACCTACTGCATATGGTGTCCTTACCACCGATACTATAGAGCAAGCCATTGAAAGGGCTGGTACAAAGGCTGGTAATAGGGGCTGGGATGCGGCTCTTACAGCAATAGAAATGGCTAACCTAAGGAAGATATTATCGAAAAGTAATTAATAGATAACTACTGAGGTTATTGATTTACTTTTAAATTTGTCCCGGGTCGCAGAAACCCCGGCTAAAAAACAAGGAGGAATTTTTTTATGTATAAAAAAACTAAGGATCTTACTCAAATATCAATTGTAGCCTGTCTTTATTTAGTATTAACACTGACTTTTTCATCGATTTCTTATCTGCCAAGTCAATTTAGGGTAGCTGAAATGATAAAACCCATTTCTACTTTTAGTAAAAAATTTGCCATTTCTATGATGTTGGGGAATTTTTTATCAAATCTCTTCAGTCCTTTTGTTGGCCCAATGGAGCTTATATTTATGCCTTTATCTAATCTGGCAGGGTGCATAATAGGTTATTATATCGGAAAATATATCAATAGACTTGTTGGTTCAATCTTTATTGCTTTTTGGATTTCAGCTTCAGTTGCTTTTATATTAAAAATTGTAGCTGATTTGCCTTTTATACTAACCTTTACAAGTATGTTGGTGTCAGAAGTAATCCTAATGGTAAGTGGATACTTTATTATAAATTATATGCATAGGAAAGGAGTTTTATCTTTTGATGAATAAATATAAAGAAAAAAGATTCGATATCTATGATTACGAAAAGATTGATACGAAAGTTTTAGAGTTTATAAAATACGAGTATCCGGGAAAGGATACAATTATAGAATATTTCACCGAAGAATTTTCTTCCGTCTGCCCCTGGACCGGGTTGCCGGATAATGCAAACCTTACAATTAAGTATATACCTTGCGAAAAATTGGTAGAGTTGAAATCCTTAAAATATTATTTAACATCATATAGAAATATAGGGATACTGCAAGAACATGTTGTAAACAGGATTTTAGATGATTTAACAGAACTGCTTTCTCCTAAATATATGGAGATTATAGGAGATTTCCAGGCCAGAGGCGGGATATCCACAAGGATAGTGGCAAAATATGATAAAATAGAAAACTGCAAGTAATTATTTATATTTAATAAAGATAAGGGAGGTGGTTTAGTGTTTTTAATAAACTAAATAATTAGCATGAGTAGGTAACCTGCGTTAAGTGTTAGAGAATGGGACGTTGTCTCTAAACGAAAGGATTAAAAAGAGAGGAATCTCTGTCTAGTCCTGCGGTAGGTTATCGCGTCCGCTGCTACACCAAAAATATTTTTCGAAAGACTCTTCTTGATGTAGCAGATGTAATGTTGTATCTATTGTATTAGTAAAAGATTAAATGCTATATCAAGGAGGAAAAATTAAATGAAAATCTCATCCCATAAAATTACTACAATGGGTCTTTTAATTGCTTTAAGTATAATTTTAACCCGGATAGCCAGTTTACGTATCGCTATTGGAGGAGTAGAAGGAATCAGAATCGGTTTTGGAGGATTGCCTATAATTTTAGGAGGTATCCTGTTTGGTCCTTTATCTGGAGGCCTGGTTGGGGCAATTTCAGATTTGGTAGGGTACTTTATCAATCCTATGGGAGCTTATATGCCACACTTTACCCTAACTTCTGCATTAACCGGGATAATTCCTGCTCTTGTTTTAAAACTAAGCCAGAAAAACGAACCAAATGTTTTAGAATTAGGTATTGCTATTGCAGTGGGGCAGACAATTACCTCTCTTATTTTAGTTCCTTATTTTTTGCATACTTTATTTGGGCTTCCCTGGAAGATATTGATGCCACCACGTATTATCGGGATGCCCATTCATATATTTATTTATGCTTATGTAATTAATGTAATTTTAAAGAGAAATATTTTGATTGCCAAATCACATAAGATTTAGGATTTAATTAAACTGCAGCGGGAATCTATCATTTCACGGGCGTATTGCATACGCCCGTGCTTATGGATTCCGCATCAAGTGCGGAATGACAAAAATAATATTTTTTCTTTAACTACCACCGCCTTAGGCGGTGGTAGTTGGATAATTTTATTTTTTATTAAAAAGAAAGATTATTTAATTAAGAAGAAGTGAGAAAATGATTACTTTAAGAAAAGGAATTTTATTTTTGTGTACCGGAAATTCTTGTCGTAGCCAGATGGCGGAAGGATTTGTCAGAATAATTATTCTATAAAGGGGTGTAAATATGAACAAGAGAACAAAAACTGGGCAAAAAAAGCACGATGAGAGTGTTTTAAGAAGCGCTGAGTGGTATAAAAAGCATGGTTTTATAACTAAGGCTGATCTGCCAGGTTGGAATAAACCTAAAGAAATAGGAGGATTTATTCCTGATTTAATTGCAAAAAAGGACAAAAAGGAAATTATTTTAGAAGTTGAAACTAACGATGCGAACACATCAGATGCAGGCCAACAAAAAGCATTTAAAAAATATTCCGAAAAAGAAGAAGGAAGAACTTTTAGAAAAAAGATAATTGAATGCTTTGGCTACGATTGGTTAATATGTGTATGTCGCCTTCTGTATTGAAAAACGACAAAAAAGGATTTTTAAGCTATTTTAACGCTTAACTATAAAAATAGTCCTTCATATTTTCATAGGCAATCATAAGTGAGTAATAAAATTAATCAAAATTTTAACGCTTTTTGAAAGCCTAAATTTCCATAAATAAAGGATTTTCTTTTATAATTCAAAATGGGTGGGTGTTTTGCGAGAACTATCCAGAGCAGGATATTTTAATTAATCAATCAAAAAACTAAAGAAAGTTGATCACTATGTATTACGGTAACCTAAATAAAATAAGGACAATTGTGCTTATTTATCTAAATAATGAGCTCTAATAACCATCAAGGTAGGTCTACCCAAAAGCAGAGGAAATTTTTCACCAAAGAAAACTACCCCCAAAAGATTGACACAGACGATAGAATTAGTGTTAACTTTAGTGGGGTAGTTAGAAGACAAAGATAGAGTTAGAATTGACTTTTAATATCTTTAGTGATAGTATTTGTTTGAAAAAAATAAATAGAAGTCTTTAGGGGAGCTTATTAAGGCTGAGAGTGTTTTTAGTAAACAGACCCTTAAAACCTGATCTGGATAATGCCAGCGTAGGGAAATTGAAACATAATGTTTTGATGAAACCGTAGATTTT
>Ga0210003_1003460_pt1 | contig 12816 bp, 10 predicted proteins | sample LantaG_FD_182804 | JGI IMG/M metagenome (GOLD analysis project Ga0210003, IMG submission 182804) | Deep subsurface microbial communities from Baltic Sea to uncover new lineages of life (NeLLi) - Landsort_02402 metaG (SPAdes) (version 2) | ecosystem: Environmental > Aquatic > Marine > Oceanic >... | reverse complement strand
CTGGCACCAAGAACCCTATCGGTAAAGTAAAGGGTGAGATGTGGCGGGAAGGATCAGAGATTAAGTATAAGGGGTTTATCTCAGCAACAGAGGAAGGAAAAGATGTTATTAAGCTGCTCTTTGATGAGGTTATGGGTGAATCATCGGTACGGATGCAAGAAGTGCGGAGTATTATGCACAGTCTTGGCAGCGAGGATCCTGATGGAGAGGGAGAGGATTATGGCTACATAGAAGAGATGCAGTCCGCAAGGCTGGCCGGGATTGACCTATGTGATCATGCGGGTATCACCGGAGCTGGTCTAACAAGGATACTTGACGAAGCGTTGACATTTGCACCAATAGACAAGGAGGAGACCATTATGGAGATCAAGTGGGAGGAGCTGACTCTCGAAGCCGTTCTTGAAAACCGAAAGGATTTGCTGGACGACCATGTAGCAACGATGCTAGAGACGGTAAATGTCCAGCTTGAATCTGAGCGGGCAGAGCTTGAGGCCGCTAAGGCAGAGCTTGAGACCACCAAGACGGAGCTTGAGACAGCATTGGCAGCGACTTCTGGAGCAACTGAGGCGGCAACAAGAATTAAGGGGCTTGAGCTCGATCTGGCAATTGAACAAGCGGCTCAGATTGGTGTCGGGAAAGAAATCGCCCTAGCACTACATGAGGGTGCCTCTACGATAGAGGCTATCCCCGCTGTGCTGGCAGAAGTCCGCGAGGAAGCCTTTATGCGCGCTTTGTCTAGCTCTTTAGATAGAGGCGTAGCAAAAGGAAAGGCACGGTTTGAGAAAAAGGAAGAAGAGGACGAAGATGTATCTGAGGATAATTATACCCCAGACCAGATCGAGATGATGCGTTTTTCCTAAGCGGTCCAAGTGAAACTGTGTAAATATCACTAAGGAGGTATTGAGATGAATAGAGGTATTGTCCCTGACATGCAGGTACTGGCTGAAGGCTCTAACTACGGAGCATTCAGAGCTAGTAGGCAAGCATACCTGGATGCCCTAGTCAACAAGTGGGAGTGGTTCTTGGGTACTGGTACTAAAAAGAATCCTATGGAAGCCATTCCGCAGCACCTTTGGGAGACGATGGCGATTCTCTTTGAGAATCAGAGTGTTCAGAGCTCTGTCGGCCTAGAGCAGACAATGACTACCGATGTGACCTTGCCGGTCAAATATGCGTTGCCTATCGTTCGCAAGGTGTTCCCACAACTGATCCTAGCGAAGATCGCATCTATTCAGCCGATGCCTTTGACATCGGGTGGTGTAATGCAGATCTTCTATCAGGACTTCAAGCGTGAGGACGTAGATCCAGAGACTAGCGTAACAGTTATGGACTCGGACTACGCCTTCAAGGGGGAGAACGAGGTCCCCAACAGAATCAAGATGGAGATTACAGCAGAAACCGTTACGGCGACCAAGGACATCTTAGGCGCTAGCTGGTCCACCGAGATCCAGGAAGACGCCCGTGGTGCTCTGAATATCGACGTAGAGGGCGAGTTGGTCTCTACTTGTGCTAACGAGATCCTACGAGAGCTAGAGTATAGAGCTCTCAACGAGATTCTAAACGGTGCCGGTGCTGGCAATGTAAACTGGAGCTACACCGTTCCAACGGGCTATACGGCCAAACAGTGGTACGAGACGCTGCACCACGCCTTTATCGACGCCGAGAGTCTGATCTATGTTCAGCGGTTCCGCAACGCAGATTGGATCATTGGAGGGCGCTCGCTCATTAACTACTGCATGAAGTCCGCTACGTGGAAACCTGCAGAGAGAATGAGCCCGCCAGGGCCACGTTCAATCACTGGAGTGGAGTATGTAGGTCGAGTTGAGGGTTTTTGGGATGTCTACATGACACCGTATATTCCTTCAGCTAGGGGCATTATGGGATGCTATCCCCGAAGTGTCATCGACACCGGCTACGTCTTTGCTCCGTATATCCCGCTCGCACCCATGCCTTTGATCTACGCTGAATACCTAGGGCCATCCGACGCAACGCTGCCCGGTGCTTACGTGAACACGGACAAATGGTCCCGTAACGTCCGCACTCGTAATGCCAAGAAGATGGTGGTCTCTGAGCTGTATTCAACAATCACTATCACAGTATAACCGTATCGAATAGGGGGACTAAAAGATGCGAGTACGTAATAGGACAGGGGTTACGCAAGTAGCTCCTAGAGGTAGCTACCTACTCCCGGGTGTCTGGCTAGATGTACCGGGAGAGGTAAGCTACGTCGATGCCGTTTGGATGAGCACTATGAGGATGGCGGATCTGGCCGACATCCAAGATGCAGAAAACTTATTATGGAAGTCTCAAGAAGGAACCCATCTTTATTGGTTAAGCCCATTTAGCCTGGGAGATGGGTATGCTACCGCAGCAGAGAACTTAGTACATGCCCTAAAGGGGCAAGGATGCCAAATTGAGGTTCATCAATGTTGGTTCTTGTCAAAAGATGGATTGCAAACTGAGACCCTGGAGATGTTAAATGAGGGTGCTGCTACTACTCTCCATAGGGTAGGATTGTGTATGGCGACTCCAGGAGAGTTCAAAAAGCTCCCTACACCATACAGGATTGGGTTGACAATGTATGAGTCAGATAGCCCATTAGTAAACCTACCAGAATGGAAGCATGACTGTGGTGATGTTGATTTGTTGGTTGTTCCTTGTGAGTATTGTAAGGATGTATTTGAGCAATTTGTTCATGTTCCAGTTAAGGTCGCCCCATTAGCTATCAATCCTATTTATCATACAGAGCGGCTACGTAAACCTAAGGACACATTTACATTTGTTTCATTTGGAACCTTATCAGGCCGGAAGTCTCCTTTAGAGACTCTTGATGCCTTCAAGAAAGCCTTTCCATTGGACAAGTATCCAAACGTCAGAATCGAGTTCAAAACTCGGCTCGGTATGTTTGGTTGGGGACAGAATCAGCTCCCCGATATAGTTGATCCGCGAGTAAGCATCATTACCGAAGATTGGTACCGTGACCAAATGTTAGATTGGCTACATGCCGCAGATGCAATGGTGTTTGCATCAAAGGGGGAGGGCTTTGGAATGCCCCCGCGTGAGGCCATAGCAACAGGACTACCTACTATTCTAACAGACAATACCGGCATGAAGCCAATGTGTGATCCAAGATATACCTTCCCGATCCCTGTTGGGAAGGTAGAGGACTCGCCTTTGGGGGGCAATTGGTACGTTCCAGACTGGGATGCTTTAATAGAGACCATGCGATGGATCTATGATCATAGAGAGGAGGCAGCTAAAAAGGGCTGGAAGGCTTCTAAGTGGTTTGCACTAAAGCATGGCCCAGAAGTTGTGGGCCAACATCTATTGGACATCATTGAGGGGGTGGATCCCACAGAGTCGGCTACACGTCATAACCGCATTCCAGCAGCCCCAAAGCAGACTACGGAGGAGCATATTGAGTTCTTTGACTGGATAGAAACTCAGGTAAAACCACCAGGGCCAGTTTGGGTTATGGGCATAAGCGAGGGACTACTGTACAAGGAGCTTATACATAGAGGTTATATTGTTGTAGGTGTAGTGGCTCCTGAGGATGAGGCGAGAGCACGTAGCAAACTCCTGACACAGGGAATAGATACACCACAATTATTGATACGCCATAGAGGATTACTTGACGCCCCTGTGCTCCGTAGGGAGGGCTATACAATGCCCTTGGCATGTATTAGTATGGGGATTCTCCAGCAGCTAGGAAACGACGAGATTGTTAAGGCAATACAAAATCAGCTATCTGTTACATCCCAGGTACTTTTTTCGGTACCATCTGTGTACTACCCATCATTCTACCAAGAGCACGCTAGATTGCTACGACGTAACAATTGGACGGACATTTTGCGTGATCTATCTTATTCTATTGAGGAATATGGTTCAGACGATAGTTTCTTTAGATTCCGAGTGTATAAAACTATACTAGCTAGGGGTATAGCACAACGCAGGAAAGGCCGGGTACTTCAGGGTGTATGGCACCCAAACAATTAGGGGGACAGTATGTTAGCACAGGATTTAAGTTTGCACATTCTAACGAAGAATGAAGAAGACTTTATACCACATATAATAAAGAGACTTAGGCCATTTGTTGGGGAGATTATAGTTACAGACACCGGCTCTACTGATTGGACAGTTGAATTGGCTTTGAAAGCAGGCGCCAGAGTATGCTCCACTACAATGGAGCGAGGCTTTGGAGAGGCTAGAAATGAAGGATTGGCCTTTGTTACGCTCCCTTGGATATTACAAGTTGATGCAGATGAGTGGCCATCAGATAATTTATTGAAGTGGCTTGCAAAGTGGACTCCAACGGACGATATTGGAGGTGCATTTATTCACAGACATAACCTAGTAGGCGGTGAGCCCATTGGGGAAAGAACCCATGAGTGGCACCCCAGAATCTTCCGCAGCGGTTATCGCTTCATTGGACGTATCCATGAGGGCTTAGGTGCCCCAAAGGAAACCTTTATAAAAGCACCAGAGAATGCACTGCTGTGCCACTATAAAACTGTAAAGAGACAAGAGAGACAAAACGCTTTCTATGCCACTTTCTGATTAGGGGTTACTAATGCTGTTAGTAGATATTCGTACCGCAGTAAGAGATAGAATAACAACGGAGACGATCCTTGATTCTCGACTCGACCGGATGATCGCGACGGCAGTACGTGAATATTCCAGATACGCCCCTGTGCTCTGTTCGACTGTGTTGGCCACAGTTGCAGAACAATCAGAGTATGATCTGGCTTATCTTAACTGTCTTCAAGTTATAGAATGCTTATGGTGGCCCATTGGTCAGATATTCACGGGGCTATGGTCTGGATCAGAATCAGTATACGTTTTGGATGGTCCTACACACTATCATATGCCCTCAGAGAGAGTTATTAATGACATAAATCAAGAGGCGTATATCAAGACGATACAGGGTACTTGGGAGCAACGAAACCAAACTTTGGTAGTCTTTCCTGAGCCTACAACTGCGGAGACAACGGATCTTGAGATTGTCTATGCTGCTGAGCACGTATTGAATGATGATGAGGATGGCTACGATACGATTCCTGATGTAGACTTGGACATCATAGCTGATCTGTCTACAGCCGCTTACGCACAAGCACGAATGACGGAGATCGCATTGGAGCCTGATTATGCAGAGGGTCTTCAGAGATTGACAACTCACTTCGTACCTGGTAATCTAAGAGAGACTATCAAAGTGCTTAGGCAGGAACTAATACGCAAGTATGGTGGCTCTGGAAGAGCTATAGCACGATGACTCCAATAAATCAGGCTGTACGTAAACTCAATACTCTCAAGATTATCAATGATGATCCTTGGGACATCACTGTATATAGAGCAGGGAGAACTCCCGATGATACTGAGATCACTTTTACTCTAGTTGGACGTATTGATCCTGTGGGGGCAAGAGGAGCACCTAGAGAGGAGCGTCCCCGGGCAACAGCTTTGCAAGGCGAGCTGCCTATTGGGTACTATGGTTGGGTGCTATTAGCACCTTCTACTACACAGCGAATACTTACTAGGGATAAGATTGTGGCAACTCAAAGGAGTTCAGAGAATGTTAGAAAGTTTAGAGTTGCCTATGCTGGGCAGTATGCCAACAAACAAGAGGTAATTATGGATGAACGCGAATAAAGAACCAAGGGGCAGCTTTATTCTTCCAAGCTCCGAAAAAACTGGCTCCTTTCGCTGTGCTGTCTGTTGGTCCCTTACATTAGCTGTTCAAGCAGCCATAGAGGAGCATCGTGTGATAGTTAGGCTAATCTGCACTAAATGTGGTAATGTGACAGAGTGGGAGATAGAGAATGGCGGTTGATTCCTCTCAATTAGTATGGGATTTCTTAAAGACTAATTCTCAGGCCGCAGCTTTAAGGGCCATGATTGTAGATGGCGCTGACAACGTTGTAGAAGCAGGAAATATCACCGAAGATTTTTTAGCCGATGCTGTTAGCACAAGGAGAGCAGATGAAGAATTAGATAAAGCATTGGGTATTTCAGTACAGGATGCTGGAGAGAATCCAGACCCACGTATTGAAGGGCATTTCATGCAGTTCGTGGTAGTACGTGTGTACGACAGAGGTAGAGGATACCGTAATATCAGAACTGTCAGAATAGAGCTTATGGCACTTCTAAGCCCGAAGGCGTTTAAGGAAAACTTAGGCTCCGGGCTGGGACGAGGTATCCTCACAATGTCTTACAATGACCGCACGGGGCACCAATGGGATCCTGCCTTTGCGGTCGAATATGAAGCGGTTACGTTTTCTTTCAGAGTAGTTAAGGAGGGCTAGAAAATGGCTCAGAATGAAGTCTCCACAGGCATAGGTTTGAGAATGGTACGAGTCGCCTTGCGCGACACAGATGGAGCTATCAAGATGGCAGGGAGTCCCGCTGCGGGCGTTGCATACGATGGTCTCCAGATCGACGGTGCGTTGGCTCTGACGCTCACTGTTCCGGAGCCTCAGCGTGTAACCGCTAGAGGAGATGACATGCCGTACTGGACGTTCCAGTTAGCTCCAACCGAGAACCCTTCAGCCGAGTTGAGGGTATCCAAGACCAATTTGGACGTAATCGCAATGGTTACGGCTACTAAGGCATTTGGATCGACCAAAGCTCGCCGTATTGGTCTAGCTACTGATAAGCAGGGAAACGAGGACTCTCTTATTTTGTGGGGCTCTCGCGAGGCTGTTGACAGCGAGGAAGGTAGTTCAACTTTTGGCCAGAAATGCTGGCAGACGTATCTTCTCCTCAGTTGTGAAGCCGCAGTACGCCCCGCATCACTAGAGGACGCCGCAGTTGGTGAGTTTGTTTACTCTATCTCCACTAGCCCGGTAACGCTAGATGAGTTTGGCGTAACATTCTCATCGACGGTAAATGGGTTTACTAAGACCCCGGTGCTTCTGATCGTCACAAAGTACAAATACTGGATGGATGCTTTTGAGGGCGACGGAATTGAGACAGAGTTTACACTCACTCAGGGAGCGTACTTGCAGACAGACAGTTTCATTCAGGTATATGTTGATGGAGTAATCGTTGCATATACGGAGACTGATGGAGTAGTGACGCTGGATGTACCTGATGACGGCGCTAAAGTCATCATTGAGTACGACTACGAGGACTAAAACACTAAGGGGGACTAATGACAACTAGAGTTATTCAGTTCAAGGATAACGACTATGATGTAACACTAACTGTGCGAAGTGCCACAGTACTAGATGGGATGACGCGGAGCGTATTGATAGCTCAGATGTTTGCTCAGCCTTTTGATGCTAGCAAGGCTGATGTTACAGCACGTCTCCGCAGAGTCCTATTGCTCCACACGTATCCAGGGTGTATCGCAGCAACTAGCTTTGAGAACCAAGAGGCGAAGAAGCTTCTCGATACTACTCTCACTCCTGAAGATTTCTTAGGACTTCCTGAGGCGCTTGTTTTAGAATGGGAAAAAGTAGTTTTTGAACTAAATCCACATTGGATCACAGAAAGAACATCTGAAAAGGAGACGAAGGGGGAAGCGAACGAGCCAAACGACAAAAAGACCTCGACCAAAAACTAATCGTTTGGCTCAAACAGAAAAAAGCGCCCTCAGGAGATGATCCTAAAGACTGGGATCTACATCAAGCAAAGTTAGCTTGGCAAATCTGGAATCTCTTAGAGAGTATGGACTGGAAGTTTCTCCCCTGTGCGGGCGGGCTCCTAGACCAGCCTGACTGGCTATTGGAAGACCTGGCTACTATTGCCTGGCGCAGAGGGCGTATCGAGGATATGATGAAAGTATCTCTTCCGGGAGCATCCACCCAGCGAAGGAATTGATTTATGCAAATCACAATTAGTTTGCGACCAAGCGCATCTTCCAGGGGAGCTTTTCATCGTGTGTTGGCACAGCCGGGACGTGCCGTAGCTTCTTTTGCAGCGAAAGCTCCCGACATAATCACTCGACACTATACTGAGTACATAGAGTCGGTTTTTGATACTGAGGGGCAGCCTCCTTGGGCACCTCTAGCTCCTTTTACTATGATGGATCGTCGCCGTTTAGGCTTTCCTGCTGAGCACCCCATTCTCTTCCGAACTGGCTCCTTCAAGGCGTCATTCTTAGCTCATGGAATTGTGAACCACATTAGCTTGGGTGGATCTAGTTTCATGCTCCGTTTTGGTACAAACGACCCTCGTTTCCTAAAGCATCAGGAGGGCACTATGTTTGTACCCGCTAGGCCAATTGCTCCTACACCAAGGTATAGAAAAGCCTTTTGTACAGCCCTTGGTAAGAACCTAGGGGGCACTTTGGACGCCCAAGTACATGCTAATTGGAGCGGGTAGATGGCTGATTATACCACAAAATACCTCTTTGAAATTGATATCCTAGAGCAGGGCGTTGCCAGTAAAGCACAAGCTATTGCGCAAAAGCTGGAGGCTGCTTTAGGTAAAAATATCACGGTCGGTAAGGGCCTCGTTACCTCACAAACTGATTTCGCTAACTCGCTTGACTTAGCAAATGCCAAGATTAAAGATCAGACGGCGCTTTTGGCCACCTATCAAACTCAAGCGGCTGCAACGACAAAGAGTGTACAGAGTTTAGGAACAGCCCAAGCCAACTCAACTACTAAAATCGCCAATAAGCTCACACAAACTCAACCCGTCGTTAAGAGTTGGTTTATGGCTTTTAACGAGGGTTTGAATAAAGCCTCTTTGCAGTGGTTTGGTCTACGGCGTTTGGGTTACAGCTTGGATGCTATTGGGCAGACGCTAACACGGTCTGGTAGGGCTATCTTTGATTTCATGACTCAGGCTGGAGAATCCTATCTAACATTTAACGAGGCGGCAACTCGCGCTGCTATGGCTATGGAAATGCAGATTGAGATGCAGGATGTCCTTGAGGAGAAGATACTAGATACTGCTCAGGCTCTCGGACTATTCTCTCCAGAGGAATTAGCCGAGGGCTTGCGTTTGTGGGCTGCGGGCACAGGTGAAGTAATTAAGACTGAAGAAGACCTGAACGAGATCCTGTCTCAAACGGTAGACATGCAGAAACTGGCTGCAATGAACATGGAGGAACTAGCTGGTGTTACTCAAATCGTAGGCGGCATTATGCACGGATTTGGGATGACATTGGACGATGTTACAGGGATTTCTGAGATTCTAAACTATGTTGCAGCTAAGACTTTTGTCTCAGTTGCAGATATTGGACAAGCTGCCTCATTTGCTGCCCCAATGGCTCACCAACTTGACATTTCCCTTGAGGAACTTACTGCTACTGTAGGTATTCTATCAGATGCAAACCTGAAAGGAACTCGTGTAGGACGCGCTTTGAACCAAATGTTCATACGTTTGCTAAATCCTACTAAAGCTAATGACGATGCTATGAATGAGCTCATTGGAACTAGCGGCGAATTAGGTGATACCTGGCGAGATATATATTTTCCTGATGATGAGTTTGTATCATTAGCTGACTTCATGGATAGGCTAGCCGCTGATACGGAGCATCTCACTGAGATGCAACGTGCCGAGTTGGTTGCTACGATAGCTACAGCAAACGTAGTTCCTATTCTACTCACACTTCTTGATAGACAAATTGAGGCCAGAAAAGACAATGTAAATGCTATAGCTTCCGAAACTGAGGCCCTAAAAGGCGCACAGACTCTCTGGGAACAGATGTGGGCACAGTGGGAGGAATCAGACGCAAATAGAGCTAAACGAATGCGCGCACGCTGGGATGCAGCCCTAAAAGGTGTCGGTAAATCTGCAATAGAGGCTGGTTTACCGGTTATGGAGTGGGCTGTAGGGGCTATCTCCAAGCTGGCGAAGTTGACTGAACAGTATCCTTGGCTTATTGCTGGTGCAGGAATAGCTGCGGGGATAAGCGTAACCATGGGAGGTATGCTTTCTGTATTATCACAATTATCCCTTGCCGTTGCAAACTTTTCAATTATGCAATCTGCTGCTGCAATGGCCCGTGCAACAGGTACAGTAGGTGGGGCAGCCGCTGCCACCGGCGCGGCTGCCGTAGCAAGTTTTGCGGCTTGGGTGGGTGTAGCCTCTGCACTACTTCCTGTTGCAATTGGCATTGTTATGTCGGAGGCAAACAAAGACATAATAAAGTCACAGATGGAAAAAGAGACCAAAGATGTACAAGACGTATTCGACAAATTATTCCGCAAACCACCCTCTGGTCAACGCTATGGTGACTTTGTGGCTGCAACGGAGAGAGGCGAAGAGCTTATTCGGGATATACTGGGAGAGAATAAAACTTGGATAGCGCAGGGGGAGGAGTTAGAAAAGATTTATGCGGCTATTAGGTTACAAGTAGAGCGTACTCGAATGGGTGGCGATGAGCCTGGTTGGGGCTACCCTAATCTTCCATCCGAAAAGGCCACATACGATCTTTACCCAGCAGGAGAAGTAAGCCCCCAAGTAGCTGCCCAGCAAGAGATAAATGATCAGATAGTCGCTCTTCAAGCGGAGTATGAGAGGACTCTTCTTCAGCTTCGTCTTGAGAGTGATGAGAAGTTTGCGGAAGCGCATACAGCCTGGCTCGATTGGCAGAGTGAGAAGTCTGAGGAGCATCTACAGAACGAGGCCAGTATAACCCAGAAATATGCTGCTAATAAGCTCAAACGCTTGGAAGACTATACGCTTAGTGAGCAGCAAGCAAAGGATGAGTTTGCTTTCTCAGAAGCTCGAAAACTGGAAGATTTTAGGCTTCAAGAGCAGAAGGCTGAAGAGAGCTACCTAAGGCAATTAGAGGATGACGCTAGTGAACATGCAGAACGCCTGGCCAATCTAGCTGATAATGCTCGTGAGGCTGATGAGAACGCCCTAAAGGCGTATCGCCAGGATATACTCCAATTAGAGGAAGACTATCAGCAAGAAATCTTGCAAATGGCCGAAGAGTATCAAAAGGCCATTCAGGATGCAGCTCAGGAACATGCAGAGCGTCTTGCAGACCTACAGGAACAGCTACAGAAAGATATGCTTGACGATGCTGAGCAACATGCTGAGCGCTTGGAAGACTTGGAAACAAGTCATTATGAGGCTGTGGAAGATGCCGCAGAGCAACACGCGGAACGTTTAGCCGAGATAGCTAAGAATCTGCAAGATACTCTTGAGGATGATGCTGAGAGACATGCCGAACGCTTAGCCGATTTGGAAACTAGCTATTTTGAAGCCGTTGAAGAAGCAGCACAGCAACACGCGGAACGCTTAGCTGATCTACGTGAGAGCTATGAAGAAGGTATCCTCGACGATGCTAGGAAACATGCAGAGCGCTTAGAGGATATAGAGAAAGATTACAATAAAACTGTTGAGAAAGATGCCGCTCAACACGCTGAGCGTATTGCGGACTTGGCCGAGAATTACAGGAAAACTGATGAACGTGCTGCGGAGGACCATCTCCGGCGCATGGAACGCATGGAGCAAGATCATCTTACGCGCCTAGATGATCTCATTCGCACCCGTGATGCCCGTGGTCTCTTGAGAGAAATGCGGGATTATACCCGTGATCGTGATGAAGCTGAAGAAGACTACGATACAGCTAAAGAGCGCCGCGAAAAAGACTACGAGGATAAAGTAAACGAGGAGAATGAGCGCTACGCTAAAGATAAAGAGCGAAGACGAGAAGACTATGAGGATCGTATAAACGAAGAGAAAGAACGTTATGCTGACCAAAAGAAAAAGCGCCTTGCTGATTACGAGGAGCGAGTAAGAGAAGAGAATGAGCGCTTTGAGAAGCAGGCTAAAAAGCGTCGTGAAGAATATGAAAAACAAGTACGAGAAGAACGTGAGCGAGCTGAACAACAGAAAAAAGATCGACAAGAGGCTTATGAGGAACGGCTAAGAGAGGAAAAAGAACAGCTTGAAAAAGAGGCCCTACAGAGAGAGGAAGATTACCAAGACCAAGTTGCTAAGGAACATGAAAGGCTTGAAGAACAGAAGAAAGATCGTCAGGAAGCCTATGAAGAGCAAGTTGCTGAGGAGAAAGCTCGCTATGCAGAACAAGTAACTGATGCAGAAACTCGTTATACTGAACAAAGAGAGAGACGCCTAAAGGACTATGAGTTACAGCGTCAAGATCTAACTGAGAGTTATATCGCTGCGAGGGCGGCAAGACATGAGGCTTATGCTCAGCAAGTAACCGAAGAGAATGAGCAGTTCATCCAACAAAGGGGCCGTAGACAGCAGGAATATACTCTTGCTAGGGAAGATGCAGAGGAAAACTTTAGACTAGCTGCGGCCCGACGTGCAGAGGACTATACCCGTGCTAGGCAACAGGCAGCAGAGGCTTTTGCCCGTAGGGAAGAAGTTGCCACAGTTCAGTTTGAAGCTGCTATGGAAGCTGAAGACCTTCGATATGAGCAAGCGCGTGAAAAGCGAAAAGTTCAATATGAGGAACAATTAGAGTTACTAACAGAGGAATTAGCAGATGAGGAACGCGCTTTACGTGACGCCCATCGTGACAAGTTACGAATACTCTCTGGTCAATGGAGTGAACTAGAGAGCTATTATAGGGATCACTATGATAGGCTTTTGCGAGATGCTGAAGATTTCTTAGATAACTACCGGGATATCTGGAATGACCTGCAAGACCTAGAGGATACACTCCCTGTGCCTCCAGATAAACCTAGATTGGGCGGGGATGAACCAGGCTGGCGCTTTGATGCTTCAAAGCAGGCCATGTTTATGGGGCGAAGTATGATTGGAGGTTCCTCAAGTCTAAGCAGCACAAGGATGATACAGCATAACACATGGAACCTGCCGGAGGGAACAACTCAGGAGACGCTAGAGAAAGTCAGAGAGATAGCTTATGAAGCGTCTTAT
>Ga0210003_1003459_pt1 | contig 12819 bp, 11 predicted proteins | sample LantaG_FD_182804 | JGI IMG/M metagenome (GOLD analysis project Ga0210003, IMG submission 182804) | Deep subsurface microbial communities from Baltic Sea to uncover new lineages of life (NeLLi) - Landsort_02402 metaG (SPAdes) (version 2) | ecosystem: Environmental > Aquatic > Marine > Oceanic >... | reverse complement strand
AGGAAGAGCGAGAGAGAGCGAGCGAGAGCGAGAGAAAGCGCGAGCGAGCGGGCGAGAGAGGGCGACTCGCAGTTGGAGCTACTTGAGACGCGCGGATTTTGATGGAATGGTCAATTGGACCGCGGGGGGGGGGGCGACAAAAGCGAGGTGCGCCTTCTTTTCTCCCAACGACACCGCATGCTCGCTATACGAAGCTCTTTGCTCTCTGCTAGCAAGAGGAAAAGAGCGGGAGAGAGCGAGAGAGAGCGAGAGCGAGCGAGCGAGCGAGAGAGGGCGACTCGCAGTTGGAGCTGCTCAAGACGCGCGGATTTTGATGGAATGGTCAATTGGACCGCGGGGGGGGGGCGACAAAAGCGAGGTGCGCCTTCTTTTCTCCCAAATTCACCGCATGCTCGCTATACGAAGCTCTTTGCTCTCTGCTAGCAAGAGGAAGAGAGCGAGAGAGAGCGAGAGAGAGCGAGAGCGAGCGAGCGAGCGAGAGAGGGCGACTCGCAGTTGGAGCTGCTCAAGACGCGCGGATTTTGATGGAATGGTAATTTTGAACGTTTGACGCCGCGCCCGAGACCCCTTCCTCCCGCTCTCTTTTTCCAAACTCACCTTTACGAGGAGAAAGACTCTAGTGTGTGTCGGCTGAGACTGGGATGAGGAGAGAGAGCCACGCGGAAGACCTGGCTCGCTGTTTACTTGAGGGGTGAGGAGGCGGTTTTTTCTTCTTGGCTAGGGAGATCCGGAGAGAAAAGTGAGAGAGAAGAGGACAGAGAAAAGTTTTTTCTTTTTTTCTCTCTTTCTCTCCGCTTTGTCTCCTCGTCTTCGAAGACAAAGCGCATCACCCTCTGTCTCTTTCCCGCTTTTCGACCCCTCGAGCGACGCAAGAGAGTAGTCGTCGCGTGCCCCTCGGCGAGGTCGCAAAAGCAAAGCAGCGAAAAAAAAGGCGGTCTCCGAGGAAGCATCGAAGCAAAGAACGACTGGCCAAAGCATTCGACACCCGCGAGCTCGCGGCGGCGCTCGACGACGACGACGGCGCCGAGCTCCCCCTCAACGACCTCTCGAACGAGCTGCTCGTGGAGGGCTTTGAGGCGGTCGGGGACCTGCGCTCGGTGAGGCACACCGTCCCCTGCGTCTGCAAGGCCTGGGACGAGCTCTACCTCACGGAGGCTGCGAGCCCTCTGCACGAGACGCTCGCTCGAGGTCGACTTTCTAAAGGAGGCCGTGGCGACGGCGCAGGGCGCTCGTCGCCGTGGCCTCGGCCCCGTCGCGAGGGCCGCGGGTCAGGAGCGGGCTCTTCGCCCCCCTGTCGTCCATGCCTCGAGGGTTATCTCATGGGCCGAGAAGCGCCGACTGCGTGCGCAGGCTGCTACGATCGATTACCCTCAGGGGGAACTACAGCGGAGCTCTCGAAGACTTCAGCTCGGAGGACTTGGGCACGCTCGTCGCCGTCGCGGCCTCTTCTGTAACCGAAATTCGGATTGCTTTTAACCTCGCACTCTCTCTCTGTCTTCCCTCTCGCCTCTCATCTCTCTCCTCTTTCTTTTACAGGGTTGTTTCTTTCGACTTCACACGGGCGAGGGAGGTGGGGACAAGTGATTGGTTTCGAGGGTAATCGATGGTGGCGTTGAAAAACACCGGAGGGGGGGAAGGTGAGCGGGGTTCCCCCCTTCTTTTAAAAGAAGAGGGAAAGAGGAGGGCGCAAGCGAAGCGGGAACACACAAAGTGTATTTCTTACCTACCTGGTTACCTTGTTTTTTCACGACGACGACGACGGCGACGACGGCGGAGACGATGACGGCGGCGGCGAGAGCAGCAAAGCCTTCCTAGAGACGAAAAACCGCTCGCCTTCGGGCGACTCGTAACGCTCGATCGCGAGCCATGCGTCCTCTCCCAGCGCGCCGGCCTTGTCGAGGACGTAGAGCATGCGCCGCAGCCTTGCGCGGTAGATTTTTTTGCCACACTTGTAGAAGAGAAACTCGGCGGTGGTCTCTTCCTCGCTGCGCTCGTTCGCGACGAGGAGTTTCACGTTCAGGAAGCAGGAGTTTGAGAGCTCTGGGTGGCGGCGCCCAGCGTCTTCGAGGGCCTCGAAGGCTCCTTGACCCTGGTAGCCGGCCTCCTCGAGGTCGAGCCCGAGCTCCGGCTCGAGAAGCCGCAGAGCATCCTGGAGGTGCAGGATTCCCGCGGAGCGAACGGAGTTTTTCGGACTCTTCTTGCTCCGGAAGAGAACGTGCTTCGTCGCGACTGTCCCGCAGCGCTGGTAGATCCCGCGGTACCTGGGGCCCATCGAGCTCGGCGACGGCGGAGCGACCTCTAGCGCCTGACTCTTGCGGAGCTCGTGGGGGACGAGCCGCGACTTCTTCGAGGCGCGACCGGCGGCGGCGGCGGCGGGAGCCAGGGGGGCCGCGGCCTCACGCGCCCTCTTCCTTCCGGCTGGGCCGGCAGCAGCAGCAGCAGCAGCTGCAAAAGCAATAGCAGGAGCAGAAGCAGCAGCAGCTGCAGAAGCAGGAGCAGCTGCAGCAGGCGAAGCTTGAGGGAGGCACACGCCCTGGTACGCAAAGGGCTGCGCGGCGCCCTGCGCCGTGGGGCCCTGGGTTTTGTGGCGGCAGAGAGAGAAAGAAGTGTGAGAGAGAGGCAAAAAAGCAACGCCGACGGAAATTTCGCTTCTCCTCGCTCGACAGCTCCGGGAAAAAAAAAAGAAACGGAGAGAGCTCTCGCTTTCTTTCCAAGCTCCGCTCGTCTCCAAGTCATCTCCATTTCTCTCCCCCTCTCTGTCTCGACCTCTCTAAGTCTATCGCATGCGTGTACCTGGTTCTCGTCCAAGAAAACCTGCTGCGTCCTGGGATGCGCCGGGCCATCGGCGAAGAGGCCCACCGGCTCATTGCCGTCCAAGGCGGCGTCATTGTCGAATCCCACTCCGAGGACTTCCTGTGAGTAACTTAAGTCAGAGACCCAAGCGTCATGCAGCGCGAGCGCTGAGCTATTGATATGCATGGGTGAATTGAGTGGAAGGGAGGGATTGGGAGCGTGAACATGATTATGGACAGAGGAGAGAGGAAAAACCTCGGCTAGCATTCGCGAATCGAGCTCTTTGTCTTCGGTTACACCACCGGTCGCGCTGCTCGCTCCTTGCGCAGGCTCGCAGCCAAAACCAAGCGGCGAGGTCGAGGACCCGAAACTCGGAACAAAAGGGAACAAGAGGGTTTTTCCCCTCTTAAACAAGAGGGAAAAACTGAAAAGAGGGTGTCGAGGACGCGTCGAAATCGGAAAATCGGAGAGAAAGAGTGGAAAAACTTTTCTTATCTCGTCTTGTGCCCTTCGACCTCCTCTCTCTCTGTCGCGCGCGCGCTCTCTTTCTCTCTCTCTCTCCGCACGTGAACGGATTTCAGGAAAGGGAAAGCAGCTCTCTTTGTCTGACTTCTCTTATTGTTACACTCGTTGAATTCTGATGATGAGAGGGAGAGGGAGAGGGCAGTTTTTTGATGCAGTCATTCGGGAAGCGGAGACGGGAAAAGAAGCATGAAAGAAAAGGAGGGAAAAAAAAAAGACGAAAAAGAAAGAAGGAGAAAAGGAAAACAATCACTCGTCGGCGAGCTGAGGCCTCGCGAAGACGCGCACGAGGCCCTTCCGGACCACGGCCGCCACCCCCGAGGGGGGCAGCGTCTCCCCGTCTGCGTTCCAGGGGAGGCGAGGGGAGGAGCAAGACGCGGAGGAGGATTTGGAGGGGAGGGGCTCGACGGTGACGGCGCGGACGGCGACGACAGAGACCCACGGCAGCGCCGCCGCGCCGCCGCCGCCCCTCTCGCTCTTCTTCTTCCTCCTCTTCTCCTTCTTCCCCTGCTCCTCCCCGCCCTCCGTGGCGGCACCGGCAGTCGCTGCCGCTGCCGCTGCCGCTGCCGCTGCCGCGGAGGCCGCCACCGCGGCCCCCTCGACGACGCGCGCCCCGTCCCTGCTCACCGCGACGAGGAACCGCAGGAACTGCAGGCGCGAGCAGCGGCGCACACGCACGAGCGAGGCGAGGCCGTCGGCCATCGCGCGGTCGGGCGCGACGCCGCCCGCGGAGCGGTCGGAGCGGCAGGGCAGGCAGGCGAGGAGCACGGCCGAGAAGGCGCCCTCGTCGGTCCTCCATCCCGCTTCGGAGGGGCAGGGGCAGGAGGGAGGAGGAGAAAGAGGGGCCGCCGCTGCCGCTGCTCGGCGGGCAAAGGCCAGGCCAACGGCGCCCGGCAGCAGCGGGCCCGCGGCCGGCGTGCGGGGCGACGCCGGGGCGCTGCCGCTCCCGCCCACGCCCCCGCCCTCGCCGTCGGCCTCCCCCTCCTCCCCCTCCTCCTCCTCGGCAGGGAGGTACCGTATCCTCAGCTCGTACCTCCTCAGGCGCGCCAGCGCGAACAGCCCAGCCACTCCGTAGCGCGCGGGCCCCAGCCAGCGTATCCTCTCCGAGAGCGCAAGGAGGTCGCCGAAGTAGCCGCAGGAGGCCATGCACGCCGCGGCGCGCGGGGGCCAGTCCTCTTCCGCCGCCGGAGGGAGGGGAGGAGGAGGAACACGGGGGACGGCAGCGGGAGAAGAGGAACAGGTGCCGTCGCCCTCGCCGCCGCCGCCGCTCGAGGTCGCGGCGCCGCTCGGCGTCAGCGGGGACCGCCCCGCGGCGTCGTCCCTCGACAAGCCGCCACCGCCGCCGCTGCCCTCCTCCGGAGCAGAGGCAGAAGCAGGAGGAGGAGCCAGCAGCAGGTCTCTCGGCACGGGGCCCAGCGCCAGCACGTCGAGCCGTGCGCCGTCCCCCAGGGCGACGTGCAGGCACGCCGCCGCGGGGCACCGCGTGCCGTGGATCGACCACGCCAGCGCGTCGGTGGAGCCCGCGGGGACGTGGCCGAGGCGGAGGCGGGAGGCCTCGAGGGCGCGGAGGGAGGCGCCGCCGCCGCCATTGCCGCCAAACCGGATCGCGAGCAGCCCGTTGAGCGCCTCCTGGAACAGCCCGTCGCCGCCCACGACCACCACGCCGTCCAGCGCCCGCAGCCTCTCCAGCGACAGCCCGCGGACGGCCCGCTCGGCGTGGCCCGCGCTGTCGGTCTCGACGACCTCGCAGCGGATGCCGGCGGCGCCCTCGAGCAGCGGCCGCGCGACGCGCGCCCAGACCCGCGCCGCCGCGCCCCTCGACCCGCCGAAGGGGTTGAGCAGCACCAGCAGCGCCCGCGGCCTTCCGGCGTGCGACGAGGCCGCGGAGCGCGAGATCGAGCGCGCCCAGGCCCTGGCGGCGCGGGAGCTCGGCGCCAGCAGCGAGACGGCGCGCGGCCGCCAGTCGCCGAGCTTGGAGCCCTTCGAGACCGTGTGGACCCTGACCAGCCACGGCTCGCGGTGCGGAGAAGCTGATGCAGCGCAGTTGCGGAGGAAGAGGAAAGGGTTGGAAGAGGAAGCGTTGCGGGGCAGGGCCTCGGCGCCGAGGATGTCGCAAAAGGGGAGCAGCGCGGGGAGGAGCGACGACGGCGGCGGCGGCGGCGGCGAAGAGCTCGCTGCTGCTGCTCCCCTCGCTGCTCCGCCTTTCGTCGCAAAGGCGATGCCTTCCTCCTTCAGAGTCGCCACAGCGGGGGCGCGGCGCTGCCTCCTCGCCCTTTTCGGAGGCGCGAGCGGAGGAAGAGGAGAAGCGGCGGCGGTGGCGGCGACGGCGACAAACTCCCACCGCGCTCGCAGCGCCAGGCGCAGGAGAGGGCCGCCGCCGCCGGCCCCTCTTCCGGCGTCGCCTCCTTCCCGATCGGAGTCGGCGGCGGCCTCTTCTTCTTCTCCTCCGGCTGCGACCTCGGTGCTCGAAGACATCGCCTCGGACGAGGACGCGTTGTCGCCGAGGCGGCCTCCCTGGTGCTCGAGGAAGGGCGCGGTGGGAGACCTAGAGGAAAGGAAAAAGATTTTTTTTTGGGGGGGGAGGCCGAGGTCGGGGAGAGGGGTCAAAAGTCAGGGTGAGTCGGGCGTCCCGGAAGGAAACGGAAAAACCTCGGGAAATGCTTCGTCTCCCTCTTCAACTTCTACTCACTCCGCTGCGCCGACCGCGGGCGCGCGCCCGCGGCAAGATGAGGCCTTCAAAGTCGATGCTGCCGCTCCGGACGCGGAAGCGGGCTCGTGGTCCTCCTCGTCGTCATCGCTGGTGGTTCGGGCGGCGGGAGGCATTCTCGAGGGAGAGGGGTGGGGATACGACGAAGCATCGGCGCCGGCGACACCCCCAGACGACGCCGTGGCTGCAGCGAACAGCGCCGCCTGCAGCCTCCCGTGGTCGAGCGAGGGCTGCTTCTTCCCGTGACCGTCTCCGTCGCTGCCCCTAAAGGTTGGCGAGAGCATGGCGCTGGGAAGAGAGATCGAGAGAGAACCAGGAGGGTCTCTCTCTCTCTCTCTCTCTGACTCTCTCTAGATGCAAAATAGATGTCTTCAAGGCTCTCTCGAGCTTTTTTGTTTTCCGAGGAGGTGGAAAGTGGACGACGCAGGCGCGATTGTTTTTGTTCCACTTTTTCTCTCTCGGCTCTCCTCGATTTCAGCTCTCCCTCCCCTCGCTCTTCCTCTCGCGCCCTTCCCGTGCTGCTCTCCCCGTCCCGACCAGCTCGACACATCGCACCGCCCACGCTCTCCATCCGCGCCGAGATAGGGAGCATGGCGGTCGCGGGCACGCTTCCTCCGAGGACGACGATGGCGACGATGGTGACGAGCGGGTGCTGCCCCTGTGGCTCGCTCCTCTCCCGACCCCAACGGCAGCGGCAACAAGCGGCAGCGAGGAGCGTCGCCGCGAGGGCCGCCCCGCCGCGGCCGCCCGTCGTCCGCGGCGCCGGCGGCTTCGGCAGCGACTCCAGTGGCCCCAGCGACGACGATGAAGACGAAGACGAGCAGAGGCGGCGGCGGCGCTCCGAGTCCTCCTCGGGGGCCTCCTCTCCCTCCGCCTCGCCGAAAAGCGGCGGCGGCGGCGTTAGCGGCGGCGGAGGCGGAAGCGGGAGCGGCAAAGCCGCGAGGAGGAGCGGGAGCAGCAGGAGCGCGACGATGAGCCTTCAAGCGAGGGTCGCCGCCGACGTCCTCGGCGTCGTGCACCCGGCCAGGCGCAACCTGACCTTTAGCAGGGCCCTCGACGTGCGTTTTCTTCCTCTTTTGAGATCGGTGTTGACGTTTATGAAAGAGAGGAGGAAAAAGAGAGGGTGCGAGCAGCAGCAGGCAGCAGGCAGCAGCCGCCTCGCCTCCTTTCCTTTCCGCCCCCTGTCCCCTGCGCCTGTTCTTCCATCTGCTCCTCTTTTCAGAGGAAGCACCCTCACCAGGGACTCCCTGATACACCCTGATGCGGATTGACAAGAGGACAATAGCAGCAAGGACGAGGGCAGAAAGAAAGGGAAAAAACTCACCTTTTTTCCTTCCATTTCCCGACCTCTCTCAAAAAAAAAAAAAAAAAAACGCAGTCTCTTACCGCGTCGGCGCTCGAGGCCTACTGTTGCGGCTGGACCGAGCCCGACCTCGACCGCGAGCTCGCCCGAGCGCACGCCCGCGAGCGAGACGCGCCGCTTCCCGCAGTCGCGGCCTCGTACGTGCTGCTCGTGTGGCTGACGGCCGAGGCCGCCGCCGAGGCGCTCGGGAGCGGCGGCAGCGGCGACGGCGCCGACGCGGCCGCGCGGGCGGCGTCGCTGGGGATCGCTCGCTGGTCGCGGGCGCCGGCGGTCTCCGAGGCCTCGCGCCGCCGCTGGTCCGGGTTCGCGAGGCTGATCGTCGAGGCCTACTACAAGAAGCAGTGGGCGTGGTACCCGGTCGAGGCTCTCGCGCTGGAGATGAGCGCTGCTGCTCCAGCGGTGCAGCCGCGCGGCCGGAGGCGGCACGAAGACCCCAACGCCGCGGGCGACAGTGAGGAAGAAGACGCCGCCTTCCCCTCCTCGCCGTCGAGCGACGACCTGATCTTCGCGTCGTCGCCAGCCGACGTGGCGGAGTGGGCGCGCGTGGTCTACGCGACGCTGGACTCGCTGGGGCGGAGGGGACGGCAGGGGAAGCAGCGGCGGTTTTGAGAAGAGGGGAGAGGGAGAGAGAGTTCCTTTTTTTTGTTTTCGAACAAAGCACGTTTTTTCTCTCTTTCTACAACTCGTTCACTCTCTCTCTCCCTCTCTCTCTCTCGCTCTCTCTCTCTCTCTCTCTCTCTCTCTCTCTCTCTCTCTCTCTCTCTCTCTCTCTCTCTCTCTCTCTCTCTTTCTCTCTTTCTTTTCTCTTCTTGTGCATGCATTCCCAATGCCCTCCGATTCATTTTACAAATGTAGTTTTACTGCTGTTCAAAAACACACAAAAAGAGAGGACGAGGAGAACGCCGACGGCGCGCTCATCGCTCCCGCCCCCCGCGCGCGGCGGCGGCCGCGCCGCGGGCCCCGGCGGCGACGGCCTCGAGCCAGGCGGGCAGGCTCGCGAAGGCCCCCCTCGAGTGCAGATCGTCCTCCAGCTCGGCGAGCGACCACCAGTCCTCCTCCCCGCGCCGCAGCAGGTGATCGCGGCCGGCGCGGGCGGCGGCGGCGAGGAGCGCGGCGGCGACGGAGGGAGGGGCAGGAGAGGGAGAGCTTTTCGCGGCAGAGGCGGCGGAAGCAGCGGCAGCTGCAGAGGCAGCGGCAGCGGCAGCGACGGCCGCCGTCGCCCTCGCCCTCGCCTCCCTCGCCGCCCTCAGGCTCGGCACCCTCGAGTAGAGGTCTGCGCTCGATGCCGAAGCGGACGAAGCGGAGGGGAAAGAGGAGGGGATGTGGATTAGCGGCGTCGAGCGGATCCCTCGCAGAAACTCCGCCGCCGCGTCGCAGACGGGCCACTTCGAAAAATCGAACGACCACGCGACGAGGCGCGGGAGCGCGGACCTGTGCCCCCCGGAGCAGCAGCGCTGGCACTGGAGGGCGACGCAGTACTCGCAGCGGACGGAAGCGAGAGCGCGAGCTGCCTCCCGAGGAGGGGACGACAGCAGCAGCAGCGAAGGCGCCGAGGAAGCTGCCGCCCCGTTCTTCGCCGCAGCGGGGAGCCCCACCCGCTCTCCGCAGGAAGAGCAAGCCCCGCGCTGCGCCGAGAGGAGCTCCGCGTCGCTCGGCGGCGGGTCCGGCACCGGCTCCATGAGCAGGCGCATCCTGGAAGGAGGGGGAGGCGGCGACGGCGGCGGAGAGCGGGAAGAAAGAGAGGAGGAGGAGGAGAAGAGGAAGGACGAGAGCAGCTGCCGGAGGAGGAGTGGCGCTGCTTCGGCGTCGGCGTCTTTCTTCTCGTCCGCCGCCGCCGCCGCCGCGGCCAGAGACGCGTTGAGTCCTTCCTCTATCGCCAACCTCCGGGCCGCGACCACGGGCCCCGCCAGGCGAGCCCCCCCGCGAGCGGTCTTGGAGGCCTCGAGCGCAGCCCAGGCTGAGGCGCCGGGGAGCGTAGGAGCCCCAGCAGAAGGAGGAGGGCGTCGCAGCCTGAGCTTCCGCAGCCTCTCTCCGAGCGCGGCGACCTCTCTGAAGCGGACGACGGCGAGGAGCGGCGGGGCCGCCTCTCCCTCTTCCCCCACTCCTTTTGCCGCTCCTCGCTCCCCCCTGATCTCGTACTCTGTGTGGCCGATGTCGGGTCGCCTGGCGGAGACGGAGACGGAGACGGAGCGAGGGAGGGCCGGACCCGTCGCCGTTGTCGCTGTCCCTGCGGCCGCCGCCGTCGTCGAGAGAGCGGCCGCGCCGCCGGCGCCGGCGGCGGCGGCGCGGCTCCGAGACCCGAACGCGCCTCCTTCCCCGCCGATCCCGTCTTTCTCGTTCAGGATCGCGGCCATCTCCTCGATCAGCTCCTGGGTTTCCCCTTCGTCGAAGACGCTCGAGGGGGCCGAGGCAGAGTCCCCGGACTCGAGGTCGCTGAGTCCTTCTCCGCCCTCCAAGCCGCCTTGGCCTCGGCCGCCGCCGCTTTCGCCGCCGCCTGCATTGCTTCTGCTCCTCGCGGCCGCGTCGGCGGCGACCGCCGCGGCGGTGGCCCTCGGCTGCATCAGGGAGCCCCAGAAGGAGCTGCCGCCGCCGCTGACGTTGATGCTAGCAACAGCAGCAGCAGCAGCAGCGGGAGCAGCGGGAGCAGGCGAAGGCACGGAAACAGAAGCGGAAGCGGAAGCTGCTGCCAAACTCCTCGCCGTCCTCGCCGCGGCGGCGGCAGAGAGGCCCCTGGCGGCAGCCGCAGAGGCCGCCGCGGCGGCGGAGCGTCCCGCGGCCAAGAGCCCCGAGGAGGCAGCGAGGAGTTGCTGCTGTTGCTGCTGAAACTGCGGCTGCGGCTGTGAAGGAGAAGGTTGCTGGGGCAGCGGCGGCGTCTCCTTTTCCTCCTCGAGCTCTCGAATCTCGACGCTCGCTCCCTCGTCCCCTCCCTCGAAGGCGACGACGACGAGGCGAACGGAGACGAGCGGCTTCAGCTCCGGAGGAGGAGGAGGAGGAAGCAGCAGCAGCTGCTGCTGCTGCTGCTGCTTTCCTCCGCCGCTGGCCCAGGAGGAAGCCGCAGCGACCGTTGCCGCGCCCCAGGCCCTCGCCGCGGCGCCCGTCGCCGCGGCCGTCGCCGTCGCCGCCGTGAGCGTCGTCGCCGCCGCGCTCGTCGCCGCGCTCGTCGCCGCCGCGGCAGAGGCCGCGCTCGTCGCGGGCAAAGGAGGGAGCCGGGCCGCGGCCACCGCCGCCGCAGCTGCCAGCCTCGCGCGCAGGTTGGAGATGCCGCCCGTGTCCGCGGGGGCGAGGGGCTTTTCGGGGACGACTCCGTCGGCTATCGTTATCCGCGAAGGGGGTCTTCCGGGATGAGGAGGAGGAGGAGGAGGAGGAGGAGACGCGATCTTTTCTCTTTCTTCTTCTCGGTTGCCCGCGGCCGCAGCCGCTGCCGCTTCTTCCTCTTCTTCTTCCTTTTCTACTTCCTTGTTCCGCCTCCGCGGCCGGCGAGGAGGCAGCATTATGTACCCGCGCAGTGGGGCCACGGCCGCGGCGACCTCCGCGGCGGCGTCCCTGTCCAGAGCGGGCGGAGTGGAAGAATGATCCGAAGGATAAGAAGAGGAAGAAACGTAGTGCACCGCCGAGATCTGCCTTTGCTCCGGCAGCGCGCCAGCGAGCGAGGCGAGCCCGCCCTCTGCCCCGGCGGCGGAGCGGAACCAGGCTTCCTCGAGCCCCAGCTGCCCTGTTCTTTGCTGCTCTCGGGCGATATCGCCGCTGCGCCCCAGGGAGAGCGGGAACGCGGCCTCGATGGAGGAGAGCAGCGGGAGGAGGAGCGAAGGAGGAGGAGCAGGAGAGGGGGCGGAGTGCTTGCCTGTCGCCGCCTCTTCGCTCCCCGTTCTCTGCTGCTGTCCCCGGAGGCCCTCGCTGAAGAACGCGACCAGGGCACGGGCGAGCGCCGAGGCCTCTGCCTCGGGGACGGACAGGCGTACCGGCGTCGTCGCTGGCGTCGTCGTCGTCGTCGCCGGCGTCGTCGCCGGCGTCGAGGTCGAGGTCGAGGCCGCGTCGGTCGACCCTTCCGCCGCGTCGGTCGACCCTTCCGCCGCGTCGGTCGACCCTTCCGCCGCGTCGACTTCCTTCTCCGACGCCTCGAGGGCCTCGCGCGCGGCTCGCTGGACCGTTGCGACGAGCTCGTCGCGGCGGGCGGCGGCGAGGGTGGCGGAGGCTCTCGACATTTTTTTCGAGGTCGCCGAGAGGCCGCGCGGCGGCGAGCGATGGACGGTGACGGAAGAGCGGCGGGGTCGGAAACGCCTCGGACCTTTTTCGCCTCGTTTCGTCGCCTTCTTTGACGTTTCAAGCCTCCAGGGCGAGAGACGGACAAAGGAAGGTCATGTTGACGCAAGGAGAAGGCGCGAGAGGAAGAGCGAAGAGGGGGGGTGGTGCGCAGAGCTCCGTGTCGAGATGCGAGGAGTCGAAAAGAGAAAAGTGAGAGCGAAGGGGAGGCGGAGGAGAGCGGCGGAGGAAAAAAAAAACAAGGCGACGAGCACCGCCTCCTCTCTTCTTCACTTTTCTTTCTCTTGTTCTCCCAGCCCCTTCGTCCTTCCCTGTCTTTCACCAGACACTCCAAGGCAACCATGACGCAGATCAGCAAGAAGCGCAAGGTACGCCTCTCAAGGCCCATACATACATACGACGGGCAGCGGCTCGGGCGAACGGCGAAGCAACAGCAGCAGCAGCAGCAGCCAAAGGGGGGGAGTGATGTCTCAGCCGGCGATCGACCTTCGTTCGATCAGCGGCGGCCCCTCCTCCCTTGGTTGATGGCTCGCCCGCCGGCTCAAGCATCGCACCAGATTTCCGCAATCTCATTTAGGGCGATGCGAAGGCATTATTCGGTTGCCTCCGGTCGAAGCCCGAGGAGCGCGATGGAAGGCGTTGGAGGAAAGCGAGAGGGCCCCAAAGATGGCGGCCGTCGTCGGCGGCGGCGTCGGCCAAGGCCAAAGCCGCCGCCGCGCTTGGTCTTCTCCATCTCCGCTCCTCCTCGCTCTCTGTGCTCGACGCGCCCCCCGATCTGTGTGCCCGAGAGGCTCCCTCTGAGATCTCTCGATCTCGATGCGTGTTTTTTTTATGGGAGAAAGGATCCTCCCTCGCGAGCGCGCCGCGGATGATCCGAGGCCCGCGCGCGATTTTTCCTTCGCTCACTCGATTCGCCCTCAAAACAACTCGAAAAAAATGAAAAACAGTTCGTCGCCGACGGCGTCTTCTACGCCGAGCTCAACGAGCTCCTCACCCGCGAGCTGGCCGAGCAGGTAATTTGAATCGCAGAGAGAGAGAGAGAGAGAGAGAGAGAGAGAGAGAGAGAGAGAGAGAGAGAGAGAGAGAGAGAGAGAGAGAGAGAGCAAGGAGAAGAGCACAGGAGAAAGAGAAACGGCGAGACGGAGCCGGGACAAGTCGACGGCGATCGCGAAAT
>Ga0210003_1003458_pt1 | contig 12825 bp, 8 predicted proteins | sample LantaG_FD_182804 | JGI IMG/M metagenome (GOLD analysis project Ga0210003, IMG submission 182804) | Deep subsurface microbial communities from Baltic Sea to uncover new lineages of life (NeLLi) - Landsort_02402 metaG (SPAdes) (version 2) | ecosystem: Environmental > Aquatic > Marine > Oceanic >... | reverse complement strand
CCCCCTCCTTCCTTCCCACGCGCCACTCTCAACCAAACCACACAAAACACAACAGCGCCTGAACAAGACTGTTCTCGAAAACGAGTACGAGAACAAACCCATCGCCCGTCCCCGCTACTGAAAGACAACAGAGAAAGGAAACGATGGCCGACAACGCCACCTTGGCTCCTCTCCCTCCCCCGCCGGCCGCCGCCGCGGCCCTCGAGCAGGCTCTGTCCGCCTGCCTCTCCCAGGACGCCGCTGCCCGCGCCGAGGGCGAGGAGGTCGCCGCTGAAGCCACCAAAAAAGGCTCCAAGGCGTCGCTGCTGGCGGCGGTCGGGCTCCACTCCGCGTCGCCGCACGTGCGCCAGCTCGCCTTCACCCTGCTCAAGAAGAACGCGGCGAAATCGTGGCGCCGCCTGGGGGCCTCCAGCAGGGCCGCGATCACCGCCGCCCCGCTGGCGGCCCTCGAGCGAGACCCGGAGCCCGGGCCGAGGAGGGCCGCGGCGGCCTGCGCCGGGGCGATCGCGGCGCAGGCCCTGCCGCGGAACGAGTGGCCGCAGCTGCTCCCCTGGGCGCAGGCCTCGGTCTCTTCGGCCGACCCGGCGAGGCGCGAGGCGGCACTGGACCTTCTGGCGCAGCTCGTTGACGTCGCTCCCCCCGTGATGGCGCAGCACGCGCCGGCGCTCGTCGCTGCGGCGTCTTCCGCGCTGGCGGCTTCGGCGGAGCTCCCCGCGGCCGCTCCTGCCGAGGCCTTCGCCGCCGCGTCGCGCGTGTCCTCCGCCGCCCTCGCTCTTTTGGCTTCCGTGGTCAACGGCGAGCCCGACGCGGCCGGGAAGGCCGCGGTCAAGGCCGCGTTCCCCGCGCTCCTCGCCTCTGCGGACCGCGCGCTGGCCGCCGGCGTCGCCTCCGCGGCGGTCCCCGGCGCGGCCAGCGCCGCCGTCGTCCAGTCCCAGGCAGAGGACACCTTCGCGACGGCGTGCGACGTCGCCGGGGACATTGTGGATGCCGGCTCGAGCATGATGGGACAGACGCCGATCGCCGACGTCGTCGCCTGGTGCCTGAGCCACGCCAAGGGCGGGCCCTGCGACTCGACGCCCGGCGGCGCCGCCCCAGGCTCTCCGCCGACGCCGACGCCGCTGCGCGCCCGCGGGCCGCCGCTGCTGATCGTCGAGGCGCTCGCCCGCGCCCGCCCCAAAGCCTTGGCGAAAGCTGGCCACTCCGCCGCCGCCGCGGTGACGACTCTGTGCGAGCTGATCGCGGAGCCTGTGTCTGCGGCGGAGAGCGGGAAGAACGACGTCAACGCCGAGGAGGAGGAGAGCGACGATGACGAGCCCGGATCGGGCGACAGCGACGACGAGGGCGGCGACGTGCCCCTGTCGACTCTCGCCGCCCAGGCCCTCGACGTGCTCGCTTTGAACCTGCCCTCCAGGGCCGTGCTCCCGGCCGCCCTCGCCTTCGTCGGCGCCGCCGCGGGCGCGCAGCGGCCCCGCGCGAGGCGCGCCGGGATGGTTGTCCTCTTGGTCGTCGCCGAGGGCTGCGCCGACGGCCTCAGGAAGGGATCTGGCGACGGCGCGTCGCGCCCGTTGCTCGCGGACGCGGTCGCGGCCGTGTCCGCGGGCCTCCGCGACGCGGCGAGCCCCGGCGTGCGGTCGCAGGCGGCCTACGCGCTGGGCCAGCTCGCCGAGCACTGCCAGCCTGAGATCTCGGCGCACGTCGCGGCCGCGCTCCCGGCGGCCCTGGACGCCCTCGCCGCGGCCTCCTCCGCAGGCGACGGGTCCGGGAAGCCGCTGGGCCGGGGCGCGGCGCAGGCGTGCTACGCGATCGAGGTGCTGCTCGACGCCATGGAGGAGGAGGACGAGGACGGGGCGGGAGCGGGGGGGACCGCGGCGAACGGGGGCGCCGCTCCGGCCTCGGGCGGCGCCGCGCTGGTGCGGTCGCTGCTCCCGCAGCTCGTGCCCTCGCTCGTCGCCGTGCTCTCGCGCGGGTCGCCCGAGACGCAGCACGCCGCGCTGGGGGCGCTCGCGTCCGCCGCCGTAGCCTCGGGCCCGGCCTTTGCGCCGCACGCGCCCGCGGTCCTCCCGGCGCTCTCGCACTTCATGCAGGCCACCGGTGGCGGCGGCGGCGGCGGCGCGGCGGGGCAGCAGGCCGCCGCCGCGGGGCAGGAGGCCCTCCGCCTGCGCGCCCGCGCCACCGAGGCGGCGGGCGTCGTCGCGGCCTGTCTGGGCCGCGAGGGCGCCGCCCCGCTGCTCAACGAGATGGTCCCCGTCATGCTGGCAGGCTTCGACCTCGACGACGCCGAGCTGCGGGAGTACACCCACGGGGCTCTGGCGAACGTCGCCGCTCTGCTGGGCCCCGGGGCGGCCCCGCTGCTGCCCCGCGCCGTGCCGGCAGCGCTGGCGTCGCTCGCGGCGGACGACGGCGCCTGCGGGGAGAGCGACGACGACGGCGACGGCGAGGACCAGGAGGGGGACGAAAAGAAGGAGAAGAGGTCTCCTGGCGGCGCCTCGAACGAGACCCTCGGCTCGGACGAGGACGAAGAAGAGGACGACGACGACGACGATTCCGACGACGACTCGGACGACGACTCGGCCATCCTCGCTGTCCGCACGGGTATCGCCGGCGAGAAGGCCGCCGCGGCCGCGGCGCTCGGCGCTTACGCCGCGGCTGCGGGAGGCGCCGCCATGGCCCCTCACGCCGGGGACGTCTTGATCGCTCTGAAGAAGGCCACGCGCCACTGGCACTCTGACGTGCGGGAGGCGGCGTACGGAGCGATGGGCGAGGTCGCAAAGGCCGCTGGAGGTAGGTTTTTGTTCCGTTTTTTTTTATAGACATACGAAGAGGAAGAGAGAAAGAGAGAGCGCGGGAAAAGAGGGAAAATACTCACTCCCTCTTTCCTCTTCCTCTTTTCTCTCCAAAATATTTTTTTGGTTTCACAACAGCTGCTGCCGGCCCCCCGACGCCACCCGGAGGAGCCCCTCCAGCCGCCGCGCAGGCTGCCGCGGCCGAGGTGCTCCCCACCCTGGCCCACGCGCTGAAACGGGACCCCGACGCCGCCGCCGCCGCCGCCGCAGGCGGCGCCGCCGCCGAGGTGGTCGAGGTCGTGGGCGCCGCCGCCGCCCCCTACGCCGACGCTCTGGGGGACGCCGCCGGGGCCGTGCTGTCGGGGACCGCCAGGGCCCTGGGCAGCGGCGCCGGGAGCGACAGCGACGGCGAAGAGTCGACTGTCCCCCACGGCGGCGGCGGCGGCGACGACGACGACGACGACGACGGCGAGGAAGAGGAGGAGCGCGGCGACGCCGAGGCCCTGCTGCTCGGCGCCGCCGCGGACATCCTCCCGGCCCTGGCCCGCGCCCTGGGCCCCGATGCCTTCGCGCCCGTGTTCGACGCCAGGCACGCCGCGCTCCTGGCCACGAGGATGGCCGCCGACCAGCCCGACGAGGTGAGGGCGGCCGCGGTCGGCGCCTTCGCCGACGTCGCGCTCGCGCTGGGCGCCCGCGCGGCGCGCCACGCCGCCGCGGCCGCGCCGGCGCTGCTGCGCGAGCTGCGGTCCCCCAACGACCTCTGCCGCCGTAACGCGGCCTACGCAGCGGGTGCCGCGGTGGCCTCGGCGCCGGAGGCGTTCGCGCCGCACGCGGGGCACCTGCTCGAGGCCCTGGCGCCGCTCCTCCATCCGAGTTCCGCGTCTTGCTCAAACGACCCGGGCGTCGGCGACAACGCCGCGGGCGCGCTCGCGAGGGCGCTGCTGGCGCTGCCTGCGGGCTCGCTTCCCGCGGAGGCGGTGCTCCCGGCGCTGCTGTCCCGCGTCAGGCCGGAGGGAAGCGGGTGCTTGGGCGACCCGGCCGAGGCGGAGCCCATCATGCGGGCGCTGGCTGCCGTCGTCGGGGTCCCCCCCGGCGCCGCCGCCGCCGCCGAGCCGTTTGTCGGCCGGGCCGCGGCGGCGCTGGCGGCGGCGGCGGCGGACGCGGACGCGCCGCCCCCCGTGAGGGTCGCTGCGGCGCGCGGGCTCGTGGCCGCGGCTGCGGCGAGGCCCGAGATCGCCGCGCCGCTGGTGGCCGCGCTCCCCGAGGCGGTCAGGGCGGAGCTGGAGGCGCTGGCTGCGAGGGGCGGGGTTTGAAAGGAGAGAGAAGAAGAGTTGATTTTTTTTTTAAGGGAGAGAAAGAGAGAGAGAGGGAGGAGAGAGGGGCGAATAACACGAGAGAATGATCAAAATTGAGTTGCGAGACAGGCATTATCTCGTTTAGAGAGATTCGTAGGGTGGGAGGTGACATGAGGCGTCGTCGAGGTGTGGCGCGAGTTTGGAGAGGGAGAAAGAGAGGGGACAAAAGAAAAAGTAATTCGATAAAAAAAATGGCTTTTTTACCTCGTCCTTGTTGTTACACCCCCTTGAAAGCTTTCACCTCACCAGTCCGCCGCCGCGCCCCCATCGACCGCCCGGAGCATCGCCACGATCCTCCTCGCCGCCGCCGGGCCCACCCTTGGCCCCGAGGCGGCGGCGGAGCCGCGCGCCCTGGTCCGCAGCTCCGCGAGCACCGAGGCAGCTCCCGCCGCCGCCGCACCTCCTCCTCTTCCTGCCGCTCCTGCCCCCGCTCCCACTCCCGCCTCCTCGACAAAACGCATCAGCGCGCCAAAGCTCCCGTGCTCCGCCGCCACGGCGATCGCCGCGGCTGGGCCCACGCCCGGGACGCGAGCGAGGGCGCGGGCGAGCGCGACGGACGCCGCCGGGAGCTGCTGCCCATTCCCTCCAGCTGGAGCCTCAAGCAGCAGCAGCGCCTCCCTCGCCGCCTGCGTATCTCCCCTCCGCCCACCTCCGTGCGTGCGCAGGAGCTGCTGCTGGGACGCCGAAGAAGAAGAGGAGGAGTCGGAACGAAGGACACTCGAGGCCGCGGCCGCCGCCCGCAGCGGCTGCTCGGCCAGCGCGCGCGCCAGCCCGACGACGTGCTCGGCGACGGCGGCGGCGTCGGGCAGCAGCGCCAGGCGCAGCGCCGGGAAGCGCAGCGCCGCCGAGGCCGCGAGCAGCCTCGGGTCATACCTCCGCGCGACGAAGCAGCCCTGCTGCTGCTGCCGGTGGCCGCCAGCGGTAGAGGGCCCCCCTCCAGGCCTCGCGCCCCTCGCCGCGTCGGCGCGCTCGCGCGAGATGCAGTGCGCCTCGAGGCCCTCGACGGCGACGCCGAGCGTGCAGCCCGGGAAGCGCAGCGCCGCGTCGCGGACCAGCCTCTCGAGGCCCGCGCCCGGGTCGAAGTCGGGAGAGGAGCTCCCTCCCTCTTCTTCTACGCTCCTCGCAGCGTCGACGGCGCGGACAACGTCGGCGGCGGTCAGGCACGCGAGCGCAAACGGCACCTGCTCCTCCTCGAAGTCGCCAGTCTCGTCCTCGTCGTCTTCCTCGTCGACGGCTGCGCCTGCGTCTGCGTCTGCTGCTCGCCGCGGCGCCGCCCTTCGCCGCGGGGCGGCTCCTCCTCTCCTCCTCCGCCGGAAGAACAGGACGGTTCGCCACCGCAGCGAGTGTGTCTGCTGCTTTCCTCCGCTCCCTCCGCCGCCGCCTGCGCTTCCTCCGCCTCCGCTACCGACGCGGGCCCTGATCCCCGCCGCGGACAGCGCCGGAAGCAGCGCGTGTCCCGTGGAGTGCGTGACGAGCCTGGGGTCGAGCGAGACGCGGAGCTCCTCGAGCGCGACCTTGGCCGAGGAAGGGAGAGCGAAAGCGGGAGGGGCGAAAGGGGCAGGGGCGACAGCGGCGGCTCGAGGAGCGGCGCCGGGCGCCGCCGCAGCAATTTCAGCAGCATCCGTCCTGTTGTAGGCCGAGAGCGGGCGCGTCGCCGCCGGTGCCGCGACGGCGGTGGGCTGGGGCTGGAGCCTGCGGAGGTCGGGGTCGGAGTTTTGCTGCTGGTCTTGCGTCGCCGCCGGCGCAGGCGCCATCGAAGTCGAAGGTTGGCATGCCGAAACGGTCCCGTTCCTGTCCCTGTGCGTTCTTTTTATGTTTTTCCCGTTGCGAATTGTAACAAGTTACTAGTGAGAACACGCGCATCGCAAAAGCAAAAACAGAAACGAGCGCAGAAAAACGCGAGGCGAGGCGCGAGAAAGAGAACGAGAATCGAGGCTTTGTTCCCAAAGCGTGCCCGTCGTCGTAGTCGTCGGCGTCGAATTGCAAAAAAAAAAAAAAAAAAAAACTTTCGACGGCCACGGCTCTGATCACGATGATCTCTTCTTGTCGAGCTTCAGCGCGCCCGCTCGCGCCCTCTCTGTCTCGCCGACAGCAGCAACGCCAGAATCCAGCCCCGCGGCGACGGCCAGGCGTCACTCCTAGAGCCGGCTTGCAGCCAGAAGACGCGCCGCCGCCGCCCTCCTCCCCCTCCTCCTCCGACGCCGCCGCCGCCGACGACGAGGTCGCTGCAGCATTCGCCCGGCACGTCGCTGCCCTCGCCCCTGCCCCGCGAGCCCCCTCCCCGCTGCTCTCCCCGACCACCGTCTCCCGCGCCCTGTGCTCGGCCCTGCAGCGCCCAGACTCGCCCGAGGTCGGCTCGGGCTCCCGTGTCGCCTTCGACTTCACGCTCCCCTCGGAAGTCGCCCCCGCGGCGCCCGTGCTGGCCGGCGCGGGGCGGAGGGCGCGGTCGTGGGGCGCCACGGAGGCGTTCCTCGGCTTTGATGCCTTCGCGCGCGACTCGCTCGCGGCGCCGCCGGCGGACGTCTTTGCGGACTGCGAGTCGTGGGAGCTCGTGGGAGACCTCGTGTTCACGGGGAGAGGGAGCATGAGCGGCACGGGGGACTGTTCGAAAGCCGCGCAGGCGGTCTCGATCACCGCGGCGGCGGGACGCACCACGAGCAGCAGCAGAGGGGGTCGAGAAACCGAAGAGAATGAAAAGAGCAGTGGCAAGACGAGGAAGTACACCGCGACGATCCTGCTGACCCGGGTCGACGACGCCGGGCCCTGGAAGGGATGCTGGCTCGTCTACGGGATGCGGACCGGGAACTATTGCACGGTTTGAACTTGTCACAGAAATGACTCTTCGCGAAACTTTTTGATCTTGTTGCCGCGAAAAAATGTATGTCTCTCTCTCTCTCTCTTCCCCTCTACTTGTCCGCGTCCTCTGCTTCGCGCTTGGCCCTCAGCGCGGGCAGGGCGTCGAGGATGGCGCCCAGGTAGTCCGCGCCGAACGCCGCAGACCTCTGCGGCGTCCACCCGTCGATTGAGCCAGCGGCATAGAGGCCGTGTTCGGTCTTGACGTCGATGAACGGCATCTCGAGCGTCATCGCGAGGCACTGAAACCTCTCCGCGATCGCGTTCTTTGCCAGCGACAGGTTCGCCTTCCCCTTCCCGGTGCGAGGGTAGCCGACGGTCGTCTGAAACTCCGGGCACATCATCGCCAGAGTCTTGTAGAACCTGGACTGCATCTCCGCGCGCGTGTCGTCAAAGCTCGGCACGCCCTCGCAGCCCGCCGCGAACACGGCCGGGATCGCCTCGTCGCCGTGCACGTCGCACAGGAAGTCGACCCCGACCTCGTCCATGTAGTCGAGGACCAGCGCGACCTCTGGGGCCTCCTCGCGGTCGACCGGCTCCTTCCACGCCCGGTTGAGGTTGACCCCGGCGGCGTTGGTGCGCAGATGGCCGCGCCAGCTGCCGTCGGGGTTCATGTTCGGGACGACGAAGAACGTGGCCGCGGCGCGGGCCGCGCGTCCCGTGGCGTCGGCGTCGTCGAGGAGGCGGCGGAGTAGTCCCTCGGCGAAGTACTCGGCCTGGGTCTCGCCTGTTTTTTGAGAGAGGAAAGAGGAAAGAGAGAGAGGGTGAGATTTTTTTCGGCACTCAAAACGTCTCTCTCTCCCCCTCTCTCTCTCTCAAAAAAACTCGCTTCCGGAGCCGTTAAATAAAGACGACTCACCGGGGTGCTGCCTCGCGATTATCCATACTCTCGGCCTCCCGGGCTCGACGGGACCGACGCGGATGCAGTCGAGGTCGTGCCCGTCGAGCGTCTCGCCGAGCTGCACAAAAAAAATGATATTTTTGGTTGTTTCGGGGAGTGTTTTGAGGGTGAGTTTTTTTTCTTCCTCGTTTCCGCTAGTCCCGCTTTGTACTCTCTCTCTTTCTCTCTCTCTCACACACTCTCTCTCTGTCTGACTGTGCCCTCCATCGTGCGTCTTTCTTTCTCTCAAGAGCGCGAGAGAGAGAGAGAGAGGGAGAGAGAGAGAGAAAGAGAGAGAGAGAGAGTGCGAGAGAGAGAAAAAAAACTCCCACCCTCATCTCAACCAACGTACCATCTCCAGCGCCACCTCCTTCTCGTCCGTCCCCGACGACTGCACCTCCGCGATCAGCGCCTGGTGCCTCTCGTAGGGGTAGGGAGCGAAGTAAGCAAAGTACACCGCGTCGCGCGTGGGAGTGTAGTCGATCGTCAGCACCCCTGTGCCTCTGTCGAAGCTGGTCCCCTCGACGCGGAACCAGCGCTTGCGGTCGTAGCTCGCGACGGCGCGGTAGCCCTCCCAGCCCCCCGGGAAGCTGGCCTTCCCGGCATTGACGATGCGCATCTGCAACCGCTCCCCCTTGGCTGAAGAGACGCGGTAGTAGAACCACTGGAAGTGCTCGCGGCCGTCGGCCTCGCAGAAGGGGTCGGCGTGGATCTTGAGGTCGACAACGTGCGCCTCGTCCCCTTCGAAACGCTCCTTGGCGCCGGTCACTCCCAGGACCTCGACGTTGCCGCTGTCGAAGTGGGAGTTGATGTAGATGCCGAGGCCGTGGCCCTGAGCCGCGCCGCCCGTGGCGGTGGGGGCAGCCCACCTGTTTTTTTTGTTTTGGGGGGATTGGAGGGGTTCGAGAGAGTGGAGAAAGAGCGAGAGTTGAGTGAGAGGAGGTCGAAAGAGAAAAAATCAAGCGTCTTTTTTTTCGTTTGGCTTGGTGAGCGTTTGCCGCTCGCTCTCGCCGCCTCTCTCCTTGTCAATTTCGATCTCAGAATCACTTCAAGAGGAAACTCACTTGGTCTCAGCCACGCGCGCGACCGTGTCCCTCTTCGGCGGAGGGGCCATCGAGGCGGGGACGGGGGCGGAAGGGGTGTGGCCGATCGGCGACTTTGACGATCTCGCGAGCGCCTTGGTGGTCGTGGCCTTGGGCGAAGGCCTCCGAGAGGAGATCGACGCTCTGCTCAGTCCTCCGCGAGCGAACGCAGCTGCAGCGGAGGTCATAAAATGGAGGCGGAGACTCTAACGGAGAGAGAAAAGAAGAAAGAAAAGGCGATGACGAAGAAGAGGGAAGAAAAAATCCAGGACAAGTGGGCGAGCGACGGGGGGTGCTTGACGTCACTTCGTTTCCCCTCGACTCGAGACGGAAAGAGCATTTCCTCATCGTTATCTATTCATTTTCGTTCCTTTCGGCGTTCTTGCAACCTCAGCGCGCCCCTCTTTCCCCCGAAGGCTCTCACGTGCGCCGGAATGGACTCGCCGCTGCAGCAGCAGCAGCAGCAAAGCCAGCAGCAGTGGCACAGCCAGCCCTCTTTCCCTCCTCCATGCTCGTCGTCCATCGTCGCCGAGCGAGCTCGCGCCGCGGCGCACGAGGCCCTGGCCCGCTGCTCCTACTCCGGCGCCGCGTTTTTCGCGGAACAGGTCGTGGCGCTGCCAGGTGCGTTATCTTCGGCATCGTGGCACGGTGGTGAAGGTGGAAGAGTAAAAGAGAAAGAAATGACCGACCTAAACGAAACTCCCCCCGCCCTCGATCGATGGGGAAAAAAACTTCTCAGGCGCGACAGCAGCCGACGCCGCCCTGCTCGCCCACGCCCACCTCCTCTCCGGCAACCCGCGCCGCGCCCTCGCGGCACTCCAGCGGCCGCTGACGCACCACAGGCAGCAGCTTCCCGCGAGAGAGAGCCCGGACCCGCGCGTGAGGCTGCTCGCGGCGAAGTGCCTGGCGGCGCTGGGGCGGTGGGAAGACGTCCTCGACTGCCTCGGCAGCGGAAGCGACGGCGGCGACGGAGAAGAGGCACGCGACGACGACGACGACGACGGCGAAGACGACGGCGCCGGTTTCCTCGACCTGAGGCCCGACGAGAACGGCGCGGTCCCCTTTGACCGCGCCGCGCGGGCCGCCGGAGCGGACGTAGCAGCAGCAGCAGCAGGCTTCTCGCCCTTTTCCTCTTCCCCTTCTTCTTCCTCCTCGTCCCTCCTCGCGGACGCTTGGCTCCTGCGCGCCAGGGCCCGCTCCGCCGCTGGAGACGCCCGCGGCGCCGCGAGGGCCTTCGAGAGCGCCCTGCGGCGCGACCCGCGCTGCATCGAGGCCTTCGACGCGCTCGTCGTTGGGGGGCTGGCCCCTCCAGCGAGGCACTCTGCGATCGTCACGCGCGCGGCGAGGAGGCTGTCTGCGGAGGGGGACTCGTGGCTGGCGGACCTCCTCGCGGCGAGGTGCGCCTGCGCTCCCGGCTGCGGCGGCGGTGGCGGCGGCGGGGGAGGGAGTGGAAGTGCAAACGCCTCTCCTCCTTCCTCCTCGTTGGCGCGCGCCGAGGCGGCCCTCGCCCGCCTGCAGGCAGACGCCGCCGGCGCCTGCGCCGCCTCCGCCAGCGACGACGATGACATCGGCGACAACGGCGACAACGACGGCGGCGCGGCCGCTGCAGCTGCTACCTCTTTAAGCGGCGGCGGCGGCGCCTTCCACTCTCCCGAGGGGGGAGGAGGCTCGCAGCCCAGGCGCGTCACGCGGGCGATGGCTCGCAGCGGAGAAGGAGGCGGGAGTGCCAGCGGCGGGGCGGGCAGCGTCAGCGGCGGCGGAGGCAGCACCTCCTTTTTCACCCCGGGCCGCGGCTCGGGCGCCGGCGCTGCTGCTGCTGCTGCTCCCGATCCTCCGGTTACCGTGTCCTCGAGCAGGAGAGGAGCAGCAGGAGCAGCGGGAACGCCGCCGACTCGCTGTCCGCCGCCGGGGAGGAAGAGCTCGGAGCTTCCCTCTGTCGGCCACGGCCTCTCGGCCTCGGCCGACGTCGCCGCCGCCGCCGCCGCGCTCGCGCTCGCGCGTGGCGACCCGCGCCTCGCGCGCTCCGTCTCTTCGCGCGCCCTCTCTCGAGACCCGGGCGCGACCCTGGCCCTCCGAGTCCACGTCGCCGCCTGCGCCGAGCTGGGAGCGAGGACGGAGCTCTTCTCGCTGGCGCACGGGCTCGTCGCGGACTCGCCCAAAAGCCCCGAGGCGTGGCACGCTGTGGGCGCGTATTACTTGAGCTCAAGGAACCCGCGGGCGGCGCGGCGAGCGTTCGCGAGGGCCCTGGCTTGCTGCGACGGGGATCACGCCGCGGCGTGGGTGGGGCTGGGCCACGCGTGCTCCCTGGCCGGGGAAGGGGATGCTGCCGTTGGTGAGAGTCTTTCCCTCTTTCTTTCTTTCTTTCTTTCTTTCTTTCTTTCTTTCTTTCTTTCTTTCTTTCTTTCTTTTTTCGCAACTCCGACGTCTCGACGAAAAAGCAAACTAAAAAAAAATGCTATTTTTCTTGCCCCCAAAAAACAAAAAAGCGGCGTACAGGGCCGCGGGAGGGCTCGCCCCGGGCTCCGCGGCGCCGCTGCTGGGCCAGGGCGTCGAGGCCGCGCGCATGGGCGCCTCGGCGCTCGCGGCCAGCCTGCTGCGGGCCGCGCACGAGGCCGCGCCGGCGGACCCGGCTCCGTGCCACGAGCTGGCGGTCCTGGCCCTGGGCAGCAGGAGCGTCGGCGGGGGAGGAGGAGGAGGGGGCGACGGCGACGAGGACGACGACGACGACGACGACGACGACGTGGCCAAGCGGGGCGGGGACCCGGCCGCGGCCGAGGCGTGGGCGAGGAGGGCGCTCTCTCTCTCGGCGGCGGCGTCGGCGGCGTCTTCGCACCCCTGCTCCGCCTCCTGCGAGCCGACGCTGGTCCTCCTGGGCCACGCCCTCCTGCGCCAGCGCAAACCAGAAGAAGCGTGCGAGGCCTTCGAGCGGGCGATCGCGAGCGGCGGCGGCGGCGGCGGCGGCGGGAATGCTCTCTACGGCAAAGGCGGCCCCTCCTCGTCGACGTTTGTCGCCCTGGGGGTCGCGAGGCACGCGAGCGGCGACCCGTCGGGGGCCGCCGAGGCCTACCACTCGGCGCTGGCGGTGGCGCCGGGCGACTCGCTGGCGGCGGAGCTGCTGGACTCGGCGCTGAGGGACGAGGCCGACGAGGCGTCGGAGTGGCTGGACGGGGCTTGATTTTTTTCCCGTTTTCTAAGGACTGAAAGGAAAGGGAGCGAGAGCGAAACCACTTGCATCTCTTGTCATTTTTTTCGTTCTGTCTTTGCGCGTTAAAGAAAGAGAAGAGTGTGAAAGGAGAGAGGGAAAGAGATAAGCCTTTTCTTCTTCGAAAAGGTCGACGGTGAGAAGGAAACAACTGTTCCCCCTCTTGATTTGTTTCTCTTTCTCTCTCTCTCGACGGTATTCGCACCTACACGGTCTCTGCCCGCTAAAGAGAAGGGGATGCAAAAGGAATGCTATTTGTTGCGTCGATATCAAAAGTCGGAAGGACAAGAGGTGGGGGGCTCGAAAGGAAAACTCTAATCTTTCATCTCTTCTCTCCCACTCCTTTTTTGAACCTCGAGAAAAATAAACTCAACCTCCTCCCCCCTCTTTCTAATTCGTAAAAACAAAAACAAAAAAATAGCACAGCTCGAATCCCTTCCTACCCCTCCAGGCTGACCGCGGCCGCCAGCAGCCCGGCCTGTTCCTTGGCGTGCACCTCGGCGAAGCCCGTCGCCGTCGCCGCCGAGGGCCCCCGACCGGCGTAGGCGACCTGGTGCGGCACCTCCCTGTTCTCCGACTGCATGCACGTCTTGAGCCTGGGGGCCACGTGCGAGTAGGCGCCCTGGTTCATCGGCTCCTGGAGGGGAGAGAGAGGGCGGAGGGGGGGAGG
>Ga0210003_1003455_pt1 | contig 12837 bp, 8 predicted proteins | sample LantaG_FD_182804 | JGI IMG/M metagenome (GOLD analysis project Ga0210003, IMG submission 182804) | Deep subsurface microbial communities from Baltic Sea to uncover new lineages of life (NeLLi) - Landsort_02402 metaG (SPAdes) (version 2) | ecosystem: Environmental > Aquatic > Marine > Oceanic >... | reverse complement strand
AGAAGCTAATCCGGGCATATTCTCATGCGGACTCTTCTCTGAACAATCAGAAATAAACCTGGATAAAGTCTATAACAGTTCAGTTACCTGGGGAGATTACGATAATGATGGAGATCTTGATATTCTTCTTGCCGGGAATAATGATCCTGAATCTGGGTCTACCCCTATTTCCAGAATATATCGCAATAACGGTAATAATTCATTCACTGAACAAACAGGTATTAATCTCTTTGGCGTTCAGAATGGTACGGTAACTTATGGTGATTATGATAACGATGGAGATCTTGACATCCTTCTGGCCGGGATGACCGGCGGTTTATTCCCAGTTTCAAAAATCTATAGGAACAACGGTAATAATACCTTCTCTGAACAAATTGGAATCAGTCTGATTGGAGCAAGTTACACTTCTGCTGCATGGAGTGATTTCAATAAAGACGGCTATCTGGATATTCTGCTGACAGGGCAAGGTGCAGGTTCGAACCTGATCTCAAAAATATATAAAAATAATGGTAATAATACATTTACTGAGGAGGTTGATCTAAACCTTACAAGAGTTTCAAAAGGTTCTTCAGCCTGGGGCGATTACGATAATGATGGTGACATGGATATTTTACTTACAGGTAATAATATTTACGGAACCCAGGAATCTGTTTCGCTCATATATATGAATAACGGTAATGATACTCTTACAGAGCAAACAGATATTACCCTGCCGGGTGTAATGAATAGTTCAGTTGCCTGGGGTGATTATGATAATGACGGTGATCTTGATATTCTCCTGACAGGATATAATAGTGAAGGAACTGACCTGTTTATCTCAAGGATATATCGAAACGATGGTAACAATACATTCTCTTACCAGTCGAATATAAATCTTGCAGGTGTTGCCAATAGCTCAACAGCCTGGGGCGATTTTGATAATGACGGATATATGGATATTTTGTTATCAGGCCGCCTGATCGGAGGAGGATATGTTACTAAAATATACAGAAATAATGGTGATAATACATTTACTGAAGTAACTGATATTTCATTTACGGGGGTTGGATATAGTTCGGTAGCCTGGGGCGATTATGATAATGACGGGGATTTGGATATATTGATTTCAGGACAAAGTACCGGGTCAACAATTGTTACAAAGATATACAGGAACAATGCCATAATGAAAGCAGGTGATTATTCTGCAAACAGAAAACCTTCTGCACCTGATAATCTCAAGGTAGTTCGTCTCCCTGAAGGTGTAAAACTTTCATGGTCACCTGTAAGATCTGATGAAACACAGCCTAAAGCAATGACTTACAATATAAATATCCAACTAAAACAAGGCGGATTACTGGCTATGTCTTCGCTATCAGATACAGTTTCTGGGTATAGACGTGTCGTATCAATGGGTAATACTCAAATGGATACAACATACCTGATAAAGAACCTTATTCCTGGTAAATATCACTGGAAGGTTCAGGCTGTTGATCAGGGCTATAAAGGAGGTAATTGGGCTGTCGGAGCCACACTTGATGCCAAAAATGTACAGGCTTTCTTTGATGCAGATACTGTATGTAAAGGATTAAGTACACAGTTCTTTAACTATTCAACAAGCTTTAAAGACCCGATTGAATCATATTTATGGGACTTTGATGGCGGATCTACTTCAGATTTAGAAGAACCAACATATACTTTTAGTACTTCAGGAAACCACACTGTAACACTGGTGGCCGCTTCAGCATTTGATTCTGATACTTTAATAAAACAGGTTTATATATATCCTGTCCCAGCACCTGATTTTTCAGCTGATGGTATATGTGAGGGAGAAGAAACAATAATTGAAAATCTTACAAGTACAGATGGACTTAACATAACAAGCTGGCACTGGAATTTCGGTGATGCAAGAGAATCGGAAGTCAGGAATCCGGGTTCACATGATTACCTTAATTCGGGTGACTATAATATTACTCTTTCTGCAACTACAGCTGATGGATGTAAAGATTCAATACAAAAATCAATTACCATCGCGGACGCTTTACCAAAACCGGACTTATATTCCAGAGGCCCTGTTGTATATTATCTCGCTTGCAGTAATGACAGTGCAGATTACTACAAGTGGTATTGCAACGGAAAATTGATAGACGGAGCCACAAATTTTATTTACGTTGCAAATAGAAAGTATGGGATTTATTATGTAAGCATTTCTAATAATGATTTGTGTTATACAAAAAGTGATTCTGTTGGAATACCAACAGGTTATACAGGAATTGAAGATATAGATCCGTTTGCTGAAATGAAGGTATACCCCAATCCTACTTCGGGACTAATTACAATAGAAATGGATAATATATTGTTTGGAGATATGGATCTTTCTGTCATCTCACAAACAGGTAAAGAAATACTCAGTAATAAACTTGAAAAAATAACAGAATATTTCTTATTCTATATTGACCTGAGTAATCAGGCAGAAGGACTATATATCATTAATCTGAAGATAGATAAGTATATAACTACAAGAAAAATCATTCTGGAATAAATTATTTTTAATGAAAATATCATTTTGTAGGTAAATAATATTGTATGGATTGATAATCTGACCATTGGAGGTCTTTTACTTTGAAATAATAATCACTATAGAAAAGATATGTTTTACTTTATTTTTGAAAAACAGAACTTGCTTTAAAACTGAGCTGAACTTGAGTAAAAAACATATTTCCTTATAAAGAATTAAAATTATGTAATTTCAAAAATATGTTACGACCCGGATATATTGCTTTGTTTTTATTGTTTTATCTGATGCCTGCATTGAGAGCTGAAAATGAATTCTCAGATAAGGATAAATCGATAATTTATACCAACGCAGTAAAGGTTCTGGAGGATTATCAGAAATTAATAAATCAGATCGGTGTATATGTTGTAAGTGATATCGAGAATGCACAGAGCAGCTCTGAAGGCTTTCTTGAGTTATTTGTTAACAGGCAGGTCCTTATTTACAATGATCTTGATCCTGCCCATGAATTGAGTGAATTTTACGAGGCTGAAACATATGCAAATAACATTATTCTTTGGTATCCCGATGGTATAACAGTAAGCCTTGATCTTGAAAATGCCAGAGTGAGTGAAATAATGTCGCATGATAATAATATTTATTCTATCGACATTTTAGTCAGAAAAACAGTAAACGGCAATTACCTAAACCTCACACTTAATCAGAACACGGAAGAGCTCACTTTCAGGATTGCTTTCAGTGCTCAAAACAGGACATTTAGTAATTTCAATATAGTTGGAATAAGAAGTGCGGCATCAAATTACATGATAGATTATTCCCAGGCACTCAGGGAGGTTAATGCTGAAGATATTAATGAGGAGGATTTTACTAAGATCCAGGCTTCTATAAAGACTATACTCCGGGATTATTCAAATTTCTTGTCTCTTATCGGTGACCCCAGGGAAGCAGCAGAAGACAAAGAATTCTATAAGGAAAGTTTCATAAATCTTTTCCCCGGCACCAACACAAGGGTTTATAATGATATATCACCAGAACCTGAGACGAACCTCATTTCAATTGATAATTATCTAACATCTTTTATTGAGTACTATCCTGACGGTATAAAAACCCTGTCATTTAATATCGATTCAACAAAGTTTGGTAAAGTGATGAAGGCAGAAGATAGAAGCTATTATACATATGTTAATGCTGATAAATTCTTTTCAGGTAACTACAGAGGAAGAGATCCTTTTAGTAAAATGTTCTCTTTGATATTTAAGATCACTTTTACAGCAACAGGTAAAACATATACTAATTTTCTTATAAGTAGTGTTGACATAGCTGCAGTCGATTTTTATGAAGCAACACCTGAAACAGGTCCTGCTGAGATTCCTCAGATTGTCATCAAACCTGTTACAAGGAAGGGTTTAACTATTTCACTCTTAGGCTCTTTTGGTTTAACAAGCATTAAAAATGAAAACATAGAATCCCTGACCATTCCCATAGATTCTGTTTCATGGAACACCCAATCACTATCCGGCTATATAACTGCTTTGGGAATAAGTTATTATTTCAACGATAACTTTGCAATAAGAAGTGGTGTGGAATTTAATACATATTCCGGCAAATTTAACCTTAGTGGAAAATTCGGTAATAAAATACCTACTGCCGATATTAACGAGGACAATTATTATAAAAGGATTGCAGCTGAATATGATTCATTGGTTACAATAAGTTATTTTACCATCCCTCTTCTTGTAAACTATACAAGTGGTAAGCCAGGGAAATTTGGTTTTTATGCAGAAAGTGGGGCTAAAGTGTCAATACCACATAAAGCATCTTATAAGTGCACAGGAAGCTATATAGTCACAGGGTATTACCCCGATAATCCTCCTGTAATTCAAACCCTTGACCTGGAAGAACTGGGTTTCTTTGAAAGGAATCCTATTGATGAAAGCAATACAATGAAAGTAAAGAATTTTAATCTTGCTGTCTATGCATCAGCAGGTATTAATATTCCACTTGGATATTATTACTCCATTACATTAGGTCCTGAAGTAAACATAGGTTTGACTGATCTCTGTAACGGTAATGAAAAATATTTTGATATCTTTGGTAATGAACATAATTATAAACCAACAAGAATTAAAATATTTGGCTTTAGAATAAGTTTAGCATATAAATTGTAGTAGAATTATAAACCAACAAATCAAATGCTAAAAAAAATATTATTAGTAGGATTTATTTCGTGTGTAAGTTTATGGGCTATAGCACAGGAGACAAAAACTGCTGTTACCAGTAAACAGGCAAAGATAACGGATGAAATCAATCTGAGTGATACCGATATAAAGGTATTTAAAGAACAAACAAAGCAAAAAATTGAGGAATTCCAGCAATATATTGTAACACTTGGAAGTAAGGATGAACCTGCTGAAAAACGTAATATGGCTGAAAAGGAAGCTCTTAAGCTCTTTTATAAAGGGGCTGACATGGAAATATCAACAGTTTTGCTGGATGGTACAGTACATAAGCTTAACCGACCGATGGAAAAATATCTGGCCAGGCTGAAATCGCTTCCTTATACCAAGTTAATTATCAAGTTTTACGATATAGCCTATGTAAGGGAATTTACAAAAGGCCCCGATGGCAAATATTACTCTACTGCCACTATTATCCAGGAATTCACGGGTTTCAGCGACGATGATATTATTTACACTGATGTCACAAAGAAAGAGATTGAAATAATAATTGATATTGTTGAAGATACTTTCTTCCAGGAAAAGAGATGGAAAATATTCCTGGGTGATATAAAGGCTACCGAAACAAAGAGTGCCGTTTCTTGATGTCATGTTCTCTTTTCAAAAAAAGAATTTAATAGGAATGAATTGAATTCAGGCTGGCTTATCACTGATATTGCCAGGAATGAGTATGGGATTACCGAATTTATTAAGAATCTTAAATAACAATCTGAAAATGATGTTAGTTTTATTGAACGCCTCAGGCGTTATTATATTTCAAAAAAATCACCTTAACCTTACTATTGCTTCCACAGGCCAGTGGTCGGAAATATAAACTCCGCGTTCTTTTTTTATTGTAGTCCTGTGATCAAGAACTTTCATACCCTCCTTTACAAAAATATAGTCTATTCTCCCCGACCCTCCCATATCGCTGAAACTGTTAAACGTATATTCCGGGCCGTATGGCCGTTTCTCAGAGATCCCATACGAATCCTGAAGCAATGGAACGCTCTCAGCGGGACCCGTAAGTATTGCATATCCATTGCTTGTGGGAAGCATGTTAAAATCTCCTGTTATGATAAAAGGAAAGCCTGAAGCAATGGTATCGACTTTATTCAGCAGCATTTTTGAGCTCATAACTCTCGCAGAATCAGAGTCGTGTGCAAAATGAGTGTTAAAGAAGAACAGATGTTCACTATTGTTCCTGTCAACCAGTTCTGCCCATGTAACTATGCGTGGAAGATTTGCCCCCCAGGCTTGTGAACCCGGAATATCAGGTGTCTCAGAAAGCCAGAATGTAATTGTTCTGACCAGATCGAATCGTTCTTTCCTGAAAAATATCGGATTCATCTCTCCTGATTTTGCACCATCATTTCTACCCACTCCTATTGACATATAATCCTCGAGGGCAGAATCGAGTGCCTCATACTGGTGTAACAGCACCTCCTGCATGCCCAGCAGGTCGGGCTTTTCATCCTTTAAAAAATCACAAACCATTTCTGCCCTGTTTGGCCATGCATTTATACTGTCGTATGGAGTATCCATTCTGACATTAAGCGTCATCACTTTTATCCTGTCCCGGCCTGATCTGTTCGAACAACCGACGATAGTATAAACCGATAACAGGATAAAAGAATAAAATAACAGCCTTTTCATTTCTGATACATTTTACCCAAAGATAATCAACCCTGCCGGATACAGTTCAATCTGACCCCTGAATTTTGAGGGAAATCTCTTCCCTCAATTATTCCTATATTTGCTGCTTAAGAAAATCTATTGCTTCCAATGCCCGATTTAATTAAGCTTTTACCCGATTCTGTTGCCAATCAGATAGCTGCAGGGGAGGTTATTCAAAGACCGGCTTCTGTTGTGAAAGAGTTTATGGAAAATGCCGTTGATGCAGGCAGCACAAGGATCAGCGTAATAATTAAAGATTCAGGAAGAACATTAATTCAGGTTATTGATGATGGTTACGGAATGTCAGAAACTGATGCCAGGCTCTCATTTGAGCGTCATGCCACATCAAAGATCTCATCTGCAAAGGATCTTTTCGCCATAAGCACAAAGGGTTTCCGGGGCGAAGCACTGGCTTCCATTGCTGCCGTGTCGATGGCAGAACTTAAAACACGCAAGAAAGATACCGAGACAGGAACTGTTATTGTAATTAATGGCTCAAAGTTTGAATCACAGGATCCATGCAGCTGCCCTGAAGGATCAAGCTTCTCGGTTAAAAACCTTTTTTACAATATCCCTGCAAGGAGGAAATTTCTTAAATCGGATATGACTGAATTCAGGCATATAATTAATGAATTCCAGAAAGTTGCTATACCACATCCAGAGATCAGGTTTCATCTTCACCATAACGATAATGAGGTTTATAATCTTGTGCCTGGAAACTTCAGGCAAAGGATCTCCGGTGTTTTCGGAAAACAGATAAATCAGGATCTTATTACACTTGAAACTGATACAAATCTTATCTCAATAAGAGGTTATATTGGAAAACCTGAGAGTGCACGCAGGACATATGGTGAGCAATTCTTTTTCGTCAACAGGCGGTTCATGAAACACCCATATTTTCATAAAGCTGTTGTTGAAGCCTACCAGAATATCCTTCCTGCAGATACAATACCAATATATTTTATCTTCATGGAAGCAAACCCTGCTACGATCGACATTAACATCCACCCTACTAAAACTGAGATAAAGTTCGAGGATGAAAGGTCAATCTGGCAGATACTAATGGCATCCGTACGCGAATCTCTTGGCCGTTTCAATATTGTACCTTCGCTTGATTTTGATAATGAAGCCTTTATAGACATCCCGGTCAGAAATTCTACGGATTCAGACCCCAAACCACCGGTAATTGAGATCAATCCACACTACAATCCCTTTGATTCTGATAAAGCGGAATCCTATAAATCTGATCTTATAGAGAGGTTTGAAAGAGAGAATGTTGCAAACTGGGAAAAGCTTTATTCGGCACTGGAAAAAGGAGACAATATCCCTGAGCAGGCTGAAAAAATCAGTGAAACAGGCAGGAAATTTTTTCAGATTAAGAATAAATATATTGTTTGTCCGGTTAAATCCGGATTGATGCTAATCGACCAGAAAAGAGCACATGAAAGGATCCTTTATGAAAAATACCTTGATTGTTTGAGTAAAAGCAGGTCTGTGAGCCAGACAGAACTCTTTCCTGTTACTGTAGAATTGAATCCTGCTGATATTCTTATTCTGAAAGAGATCGGAGATGACCTTGAAATACTGGGATTTACAATTCTTCCTACAGGCAAGAATAAAATATCAATTAAGGGCAGACCATCAATATCAGGGTCCTCTGATCCTGTAGAAACGCTCAGGATACTGATTGAAGAATACAGGAGCACTCAGTCTGACCCGTCAACCGGGGCGAGGGAAAAACTTGCCTCAGCTATGGCCCGGGCTTCAGCAATTCCATATGGAAAGGTACTTTCAAAGGACGAAATGGAAAATCTCTTCGATAGCCTGTTTGCATGCTCATCTCCAAATTATTCCCCGGGAGGAAAACCTGTGATAATTATAATTACACTTGAAGATCTGGATAAAAAATTTAAATAGTACCCCTGAACAAATTGCCATATTAATTGAGAAACATTAGTTTTGTCCGGAATTACATACTATTAAATTAACTTCTTACAAACCACAGATGAACGGATACGGCAGAGGCTTTCTTAGATTACCCCCGGTTGTTAAAAATATCATAATGATCAATGTATTGTTGCTTTTAGGCTATTATGCCGTTAAAAGTGTCTTCAGCATCGATCTTAATAGTATCCTGGGACTCTATTTCCCGAAATCAGAAAGTTTCAAGCCTGTGCAGATACTTACCCATATGTTCATGCACGCAGGTATCTGGCATCTCTTTTTTAACATGTATGCGCTCTATATTTTCGGGCAGGTGCTTGAGAATGTCTGGGGCCCGAAACGTTTTCTCATTTATTACATGGTATGCGGATTGGGTGCGGCTCTGGTTCATGAAACTGTAATTGCTTTTGAGTATAGAAAGCTTATCAACATTATTAACCCCGAAGAGTTTCAAATCGTTCTGGATCAGGGGGCTGCCTACCTGCAAGAGGGTAAGGTTTTCACCAATCAAACTATGCAGGACCTCCAGCTATTGCTTAATACACCCACAGTGGGAGCCTCAGGAGCAGTATTCGGTATCCTGCTGGCCTTCGGAGTGCTGTTTCCAAATACCCAGTTAATGCTGTTGTTACCCCCCATTCCTATAAAAGCCAAGTATTTTGTTATCGGTTACGGAGCAATTGAGCTTTACCTGGCATTTACACAGCCCGGAAGCAATATTGCTCATGCTGCACACCTTGGCGGTATGCTTTTTGGCTATATTCTTATAAGGTACTGGAGAAAAACGACAAATACGCTCTACTGATGGGAATTTGGGATAATATCAGAAAAACGTTCCACACCGGAAGTAGCCTTACAAAACTTATATACATTAATGTTGGCGTATTCCTTCTGCTGACAATAACCGCAATCATTGGCTTCCTGATCAGTAATCCTGTAATCCCTGCAATTACACTGAAGCTTTTCTCTGTTCCTGCCTCATTTAAAGCCTTGCTCGTAAAGCCGTGGACATTACTTACATACATGTTCACACACAAGGATATCTGGCATATCCTGTTCAATATGCTGTGGCTCTACTGGTTCGGAAGAATTTTCCTTGAATACCTCGATCAGAGGAAGCTCGTAGCAATTTACCTGCTCGGAGGTCTCAGTGGCGCAATTGTTTATATCCTGTCATTTAATATTTTTCCCGCATTTATAGGAATTGTGGATGAATCTGTTGCCATCGGAGCCTCCGCCTCTGTCATGGCTGTGGTAATTGCCATTGCCGCTTATGTACCTGATTATACTGTTAACCTGTTTCTGCTGGGAAGGGTGAAGATAAAATATATGGCCCTCGGAATATTTATACTTACATCAGTTATGGATTTCTCGGTAAATTCGGGAGGCAAGCTGGCTCACATGGGAGGTGCTCTGTTCGGGTATCTCTATGTTGTCAACCTGAGGCGGGGACACGATATTGGAAAAGGATTCAACAGGATTATTGATTTCTTTGTCACTCTGTTCAAACCAAGGAAAAAACTTAAAGTAAAATATAAGAAGCCTGCCACCGATTACGAGTATAATGAAAGGAAAGCTGAACATCAGGCCCGTATTAACCTGATCCTCGAAAAAATATCAAAAGGGGGTTATGACAGCCTTACAAAAGAGGAAAAAGAGATTCTTTTCAAAGAAAGCCAGAATAAGAACTGATCACAAAAAATACAGGTTTTATATAATCTTTCCTTATACTTGTCAAATTTCATAATCCCGAGATATTCGTTTTTAATGATTTCAGTTATTTTAGCTTTCCATAAGATTAATACTTGAAAAAATTTCTATATAATTTGTTACTGGCTGCCAATCTTTTTTTTGGATTTTCATTGCTTGTATCATACCTGGCAGTCCACATTAACCCTGATACTTTTATATTACCTGCTTTTTTCGGGCTTGCCTATCCTTACCTTCTTCTTGCCAATATAATCCTGGCAATCATATGGCTGGCCCTGCTTAAATATGAGGCTCTTATATCTGTGTTTTTCATTGCACTTGGATTTACACATCTCTCAAATTACATCAGGATAGGTAAACAATCCGGTGACACAACAAATACTTTTAAGGTTTTAAGCTATAATCTGAGGCTTTTCAATATATATGAGGGCAGTGATGCAAATTCAGAAAAGAAAGTAATCAATTTTCTGAAATCTCAGGAAGCTGATATTCTTTGCCTTCAGGAATTTTATGTTGCCGGTATTCCATCTCAAAAAGATGCATCAATCAGGAGCGCTCTTGGCGGGAAATATTACTCGCATATGAAGGTTATTGGCAGCGGCAGGAATAATTATTATGGTATTGTAACTTACAGCAGATTCCCTATAATAAGAAAAGGAGAGATTATCCATCCAGGATCTTCAAGCCTTTCGATTTTCTCCGATATTGTAATCGATCAGGATACTTTCAGGATCTTTAACAACCAGCTTCAGTCATACAGGCTGAGGAGAATGGAACGATCGTTTTTGGAAGAAATAGCTTCTCCTGGTGAAAATGAGACCCTCGACGAGGTAAAAAATCTCTCTGTGAGCCTTAAAAAAGGATTTGTTGTAAGAGCTGTTCAGGCAGAACTTGTAAAGGCACAGATCAATCAGTCTCCATACCCCGTAATTGTGGCTGGCGATTTTAACGATACACCTGTTTCATATTCGTACAGGAAAATAAGGAATGGATTAAATGATGCTTTTGTCAGTTCAGGCTATGGGGCCGGATTCACTTACAAGGGCAACTATCCTGCAAATAGGATAGACTATATATTGTATGATAACGCGCTGGAAAGCAGGTATTTTGAGATTTTCAAGGTAAAGTATTCCGATCATTATCCTGTTGCCGCCTGTTTCAGGAAAAATGATTAGAATGGAAGCTTCCGGAAATCTACATTTCCACCGCTTATAATCAGACCCACCCTTCTTCCCCTGAAAAAACCGGGATTCTCCCTGATGACTGCAAGCACTGTTGCAGAAGATGGTTCAATGACAATTTTCATTCTCTCCCATACCAGCAGCATACATTCGATAATGGAATCCTCCTTGACAGTATAAATATCATCAACATTTTTTCTGATAATGGAGAAAGTAAGTTCACTGAGAGATGTCAGAAGCCCGTCAGCTATTGTTGAAGGATTAACAGAAGGTGTAAGTATACCTGAGGTAAATGATTTCCAGGCATCATTAGCATTGAGCGGCTCGGCTCCCATAATCTTTATTTTACCATTTACAGCCCTGGCAGCGGTAGCAGTGCCACTGAGCAGCCCGCCTCCTCCAACAGGAGCAACAATGATCTCAATATCATTTATATCTTCAAGCAGTTCGACAGCGGCAGTTCCCTGACCACAGATAACATTGTAATTATCATAGGGGTGGACAAGAACAGCTCCTGTCTTTTCAATTATGCCCCTTGCAGTCTCCTCGCGTGACTGAAGTGTCGGCTTACAGAAAGTTATTTCTGCTCCGTACCCCTTAACAGCATTCACCTTGACTTCAGGAGCATTTTCAGGCATAACAATATAGGATTTAACACCATTCATCGAAGCTGCAAGGGATAATGCTCCGGCATGGTTGCCTGATGAATGGGTGACAACTCCTCTCTTTCTTTCCTCTTTTGTTAACAGCTGAACTGCATTTGTTGCCCCCCTGAATTTAAAAGCTCCGGCTTTCTGAAAATTCTCGCATTTGAAAAACATTTCGCATTCGAAGATCCTGTTTAACTGCCGGGAGGTCAGAACAGGTGTCTTGTGGATAAATGGTTTTATGCGTTCATGTGTAGATTTGATATCGGTAAGTGTAGGGAGGATCATTTGCTTCATTTTATATCTAAAAATACAAAAAAAGCTGCCCTTCCGGCAGCTTTTTTACAGAATATGTCAATCGTTTTTATCAGAAGATGCTTAATGCTACTGTTAGTCCTGCAAGGACAACAGATACCATTGACATCAGCTTAATAAGGATGTTGAGAGACGGTCCGGATGTATCTTTGAAAGGATCGCCAACTGTATCCCCTACCACAGATGCTTTATGCGGTTCACTATTCTTACCTCCGTAATTTCCTCTTTCAATGTATTTCTTTGCATTATCCCATGCTCCGCCTGCATTGTTCAGCATGCTTGCGAGGACAAATCCTGTACTCAGGCCTCCAGCAAGAAGTCCTATCACTCCGGGTACGCCAAAGATCACACCAACCAGAAGCGGAACGGTAATTGCAATTAATGAAGGAACAAGCATTTCACTCTGTGCGCCTGCTGTGGAGATCTCAACACATTTTGCATATTCAGGTTTTGCTTCCCCTTCCATAATTCCGGGTATTTCTCGGAACTGGCGTCGTACTTCATCAACCATTTTGCCTGCGGCCCGGCCAACTGCTTTCATACTCATTGAGCTGAACAGGAAAGCCATCATGGCTCCTATGAAAACACCGCCAAGAAGTATAGGATTAAAAAGAGAAAGGTCGTAGGCTGCGGTAAAATCCCCGATTGTTGCAGTG
>Ga0210003_1003454_pt1 | contig 12841 bp, 14 predicted proteins | sample LantaG_FD_182804 | JGI IMG/M metagenome (GOLD analysis project Ga0210003, IMG submission 182804) | Deep subsurface microbial communities from Baltic Sea to uncover new lineages of life (NeLLi) - Landsort_02402 metaG (SPAdes) (version 2) | ecosystem: Environmental > Aquatic > Marine > Oceanic >... | reverse complement strand
GGCAGGTGTAACAATGGAGCTGAACACTTGGGATTTCGGAGGCCAGCAGATATATCATGCGACGCATCAATTCTTCCTGACAAACCGGTCGTTGTTTGTATTGGTCTGGGATGCGCGTCACGGCTGGGAGGCAGGCAAGCTCTATAACTGGCTTGATAGAATACAGTCCAAAGCACCGGAGTCGCCCGTCATTATTGTGGCTGCGCATATCGACGAGCGGGACGCAGATTTGCCGCTGGATGACCTGCAAAGAAAGTATCCTCAGATTAAAGGTAATTATAAGCTTAGTAACAAAACTGGTGAGGGGATTGAAGAATTTAAAGAGGGGTTAACAGAGTTAGCTGCGGATTTACCCCTGATGGGCGAAGAATGGCCGGCAAGCTGGCTTGATGCAGCTAATGAGCTTAGAGCGATGAAGGATGACTATATTTCGCCCAGGGAGATGCTCAATGTTATGGCCAGAAACAATGTGGAGGGGGATGCCGTGAGCACATTGACAGGATGGCTTCATGAATTGGGAGATATTCTTTACTTCAACGATGATATGGAGCTTAATGACACGGTTATTCTGAATCCAGTGTGGGTGACTGAGGCGATTAGCGACGTTTTGGAGAGTGAAGATGTTTTTGAAGGTGATGGGATTCTTACAAAGAAGCACAGAGACGACTTGTGGGCAAACATCGACGAGGGTGTTCGGGAGCATTTATTGCGTTTAATGGAGAGATTTGATCTGTCGTACCGGACGTTAGAGGACAGGGAAATAAGCCTGGTTGTGGAGTGTTTACCTTTAGACCCGCCTGAGTATCGAAAAAAATGGGAATCAATTCAAGAAACCATAGGCTGTAAAGAGATATCAATGAAGTTCTCATTGAATAGCTTACCAGCAGGTATACCGACATGGTTTATCGCCAGGTCGCACAGATTCACGACACACACGCACTGGCGCATGGGTGCTTTGTTTGCTGACAGCGAAGAGAAACGTCATTGGGGTTTAGTTGAGGCATATCCACATGAGCGTCAAGTTCAATTGAGTGTTCGTGGGCCGGCACCGCATAATTTCTTTGCTCTGCTGCGTGATGGTCTGGAATTAACGTTAAGGAGATTCCCCGGGCTTAAGATTAAGAGGACAGTACCTTGTCCTGGACATGATGGAAGAAATTGCTCACATGAGTTTGATTTTGGGCAGTTACAGAAGGCAATCGAACGGGAAAAGCCGGTAATGGAGGTCCAATGTCAGGAGGCGTTTGATAACGTTTCGGTTGCCGGGCTTCTGTTTGGATTGCACTGGAGTACAGATGGCAAAGTGATAAGTAGAATTGATGAGTTACAAGAGAAGGTTATCAATGGCCAGCAGGGAATTTTGACTGAGTTACGGGAACTGAGAGAATTGGCACAGCGGGAATTTTTGAGGATATTCACCTCTCAACAACAATTGGCCGAGTCCCATTGTCCGAATGTGTTTGCGATCCTACCTAAAGAGGTTGAAGACTGGCAAAGGGCGGGATTAAGTTGGATAACAGATCTCTTTAGTCAGAAGTTGGTGTTGCAATTGTACTGTCAGGCACCGGGTGATTGGCATCCTGCGGAGGATGGTGTGAAAAAAGGCAGGTATCAGATAAAGAAGCCTGCTGAATTTCTACCGAATATGGTGCCGTATATTATGAAATTGGCTAAAGTGATTAAATATGCTGCACCTGTTGCCGGAGCGGCTACCGGTGCTTATGCCGGGCCAATTGGTGCCGTGATGGGAGCGGAGTATGCCAAGAAACTGGCTACTCAGATCAAGCTGATGGAAGAATTTGCTAAGAAACTGTCAGAAAGAGATTATGTGCTGGCACAGATGGATACAATATTCGGGGAAAGAGGCGAGGTAAAGCGCCTCGAAGGAATGGAGCTGCGAGCTTTGAGGTCGCTGCTTGATAAGGAAGATCCACAACATGAGTGGGGCGGATTAAAGAAGGTGCTGACGCCGGAGGGGCATTATCTCTGGTTATGTGAGCACCACGCGGCGGAATATAAGAAGTAATACAAAAGTAAAAAGGTAAAAGTAAAAAGGCAAAATAACGCACACAGCTCACCCGATACGCAATACGCGGGGAGATACTATGGGACAGCCACTGGCCTTTTCCTTGATACCTCGCTTAATTAGAGTTCGCATGTCGTATCTGTGTCTCTTAGTGCCTTGGTGGCAAATTTAGGAAGTTTTTGGTTCTTGAGAGTTGAATTGTTGATTTGATTGCTTTAATCTATAGCTTAAAGAGACTGTATGACAACGATAATCGAACAAAACAGGGATAAGCTTATAGAGCTTTGCAGGAAATATCATGTGTCCGCACTTGATGTCTTCGGTTCTGCTGCTACCGAAGAATTTGACGATCAGCGCAGTGATGTCGATCTTTTGGTCGAATTCGACAGTTCGGTCAAGGCCAATCGCTTTGACAACTTCTTTGCACTGCTTGGTGAACTCCAGAGGCTTCTAAAGCGGCCGGTCGACCTTGTTGAGCCGGGGGGTTTAAGGAATCCTTACTTTATCGATTCGGTTGAAAAGACCCGGAAAAGACTCTATGTCGCTTCGTAATCCAAAAAAATATCTCTACGACATTATTCTGAAGCAAGCAAAAGAACTGCTTCAACAAACATAGTGGCCGTGGAATTTAAAGGGCTCAGGACTCAGATTTTAGAGATTTCATTTTTAATCCTCTACGAGATACTCGCAGCGTTTTCGACTCTTATTTCGTTTTTCATGAGTTTATTGGACCCTGCACGGCTTGAATTCGTCCCCTTATATCCCGGAACGGGCTTTTTTGCTTTGACAATAACTAAAACAGCTTGTATAATGGATTTGTAATAAGGGGTGTGTTTTGTGCCGCCCTGATAATGAAGACGTGCGCTGGCCGATAAAAGGAGAACCGATGAAGAGCGTATCTGTTTGTGTATGTAAGGTGATTTTACCTGTTATATTGTTGGTTTTAGTTTTCGTGCTCTTCGGCTGCAGTTCCAGCCAGCCCGGCGAGACCTCTGCCGAAGGCCATAGAAGACATAAGCGCATGGCCAGGATTAATCAGCAGGAGATGATGGCGGATATAGATGCGGTGTTCATGCTTGACGAGCCAAGCAGGCTCACCGAGAAAAGGATACCGTAATTCGTATTGCGTAGAACGTATTGTTTATATTTTGCGGATTTTTTATACAATACGAATCACTTATAGTGCATAACGATGACAAAAGGATTTGATTCGTGGAAACACTCATCGATCAGATACACTTGTATTTTTCTCGTGTAGCGGATTATCCTCTGTATAAAATTGGCGTCGAATTGATTCTCATCGGGCTTGTGGTTTACTGGATAGTGGATTTTCTCGAAGGCACTCGCGGGGAAAGGCTTTTCCGTGCCGTCATATTCATTCTCATCGTGGGCTTCCTTGTCCTGAAGCTGCTCGTTGGGCAGTTCCAGTTCGAGCGACTTCAATATCTTTACAATGGATTTTTGATCGGAGTTTTGATTATCGCAGTGGCGGCCTTTCAGCCGGAAGTACGAAGGGCTTTGATGCGAATAGGCCAGAGTCGTTTGTGGTCGAGCGCATCCCAGCAGCTATCGCGGACAGTCGAAGAGCTGGTTGCCGCTGTGACGGTACTTTCCGAAGCCCGGATCGGGGCCATTATTGTTATTGAAAGGCGCGTTGCGTTGGGCGAGTTTATAGAAACCGGAGTTCGAATCGACGCCCGGGTGACTTCCGAGCTGCTCAAGACTATTTTCCAGCCCGGCACTGCTCTGCACGATATGGCCGTTGTAATACGAGGCGACAGAATAATCGCCGCCAGGGTGCAGTTACCACTTGCTGAGGACGGCGGCTTCGGAGGTGCCAGCCTGGGCTCTCGCCACCGTGCGGCTATAGGCATAACGACCGGCTCGGACGCCATCTGTCTGGTGGTAAGCGAGGAAACCGGTATAATTTCTGTTACTGAGAACGGAAAACTTACGCGAAATATGGATGAAGCCAGGTTAAAAAAGCATCTTTCAAATGTGCTCTCATGAGTCGAGCCGCGTTTGATATGAAGTACGAATTACGATGTTAAGAAAGATAAACTACAGCAAGATAGCGATTGTTATATTTTTGACAGTCCTGATTTGGGTTTGGGCGGACCTTGCGCTGGACGAAACGTTACCGGTTCCAGGTGCTACTATAATAGTAGCCGAATCCAGCGAGGATCTCTGGGTAAGTTTCGGTGGGAAAGCTTCCATTTCAATCGACAATATTGTACTCAAAGGCCCTGCATCCAAAATAGCGGATATAAAGCGGGAATTAAACGAAAGCTCATTGAAACTTAAATTCAATTTGTATCCTGAGTGGCAGGGATACACTGCCGCCGGTCCGTATCCTCTGAACGTTCTGGATTTTATCAAAAAGAGTGAAGAGATGAGGGATCTTAGCGGTCTGACGGCTGAATCCTGCGAGCCGAACACACTTACCGTCGATGTCGTCAAACTTGTCCAACGACCGCTGACTCTTCAATGTATCAATGAGAGCGGAGATTTGCAGAAGTATGAGAGCATCGTGCCGGCAACAGTTAATATGCTTGTCCCGGGGGATTGGGGGAACGATAAACTAATAGCCAAGGTCAAGCTGACGCGAAGTGAAATCGAAAAGGCAAGGAAAGAGCCTATTGAGAAAAAGCCGTATGTCGAACTGGCGGCGGAGCAAATTAGAGAGTCGACCACAGCCGTGACGATCAAGTTGGCGCTGGAAGAAGATCCACTCAGCGTCAAAAGAATTGCAGACGCGACACTTAGTATTGCCATGAGTCCGACCTTATTGGCGAAATATTATTGTGAAGTTACTAATCTGCCCAGCGTACTGAATCCTATCACCGTCAGGGCAACAACCGATGCTCAACGGGCGTATGAAGGACAGCAATTGCCGCAGATGACGCTGTATATTTTCGATAGTGACACGGAAAAGGGCCAGGAAGTTCAGCGCAAGAAGGTTCACTACAATTTTCCTGTGGAGTATGTCCGCACCGGCACGATCGAGTTGAGCGGGGAACCTGTTAACGCCGAATTCAAGTTGATACCCTGGCCTTCTGCCGAGAGTGAGTAGGGCGCCGGAGTTCGAAAAACCGCCAAGTCCTCGATTGTCATCCTCAATGCCGTCGTAAAAACTCCTGCTTCGACTATAGCCTGAAAGTCAATTCCCAACTGCTGATAAGAATCAGCTTGTTTGCCGGGCTTAGTTTCCCTGCGGCCCGCCGGGAACGTTTTTTCTTACCCTGGCAACGGTTAACAACGCCGTATAAGCGAGGAATATCGCAAGAATTATGAGCATAACATCTATTACTGCAAGCATGATGTTGGGTTTCTCGGCGGTCGCGAAAATGTATGTATTGTATACGAGGGCGCCGATTGTGGTTATGAGCATGATGACAGCCGGAATGGCGGTAAATAGATAGCTGCGACGATGCGTGAATAAATACACACTTGCGACAATGAGAACAAGGCTGGCAATCAACTGGTTCGCAGCGCCGAACACGGGCCAGATAGCTTGCCAGTTACCCAGCGCCAGGGCTCCTGCCAGAACACCGACGAGCAGTGTCGCGGCGTATTTGTTTTTCATGTATGGGATTCTGAATGTTTCGCCGAGCAGCTCGTTGCACAGGTAGCGGGTAATTCTTGTTGCCGAGTCGAGAGTTGTCATAATGAAAGTCTTTAGCATGGTAATTCCGATGAGAGTTCCAAGGCCGCCGAAAAACAGCTTTGTAAGCTCGCCGTATCCTGTTCCGAAAGCCTTAATCCAACCGCCTTTATTGAACAGCTCCTGGTATACGGGCCCTTCGATACCAGCCGGGGCGCTCTTCCAGTACAGACCGGCCGAGACTGCCATAACCGCCAGAATTGCCAGCGCGCTTTCCATAATCATCGCTCCATAGCCTATCACGCGAGCATCTCGCATTCGCGGAATCTGTTTCGAAGTTGTGCCGCTTGCAACGAGACTATGGAATCCCGAGATGGCGCCGCACGCAATATTGACGAACAGCATGGGCCACATCCATCCCATTTTGGAGGAAAATGCGACAATACCCGGGGCTTTCATCTCCGGACGTGTAATAATAAGACCGAGGAATCCGAAGAACATGCCCATGTACAATACCACGCCGGCGAGATGGTCTCTTGGTTGAAGCAGCAGTGTTACCGGTGTTACGGATGCAACCATGCCGTAGAAAAGCAAAATTACAGTCCACCAGCGTGCAGCAGTGTCCTCATTGGCGAAAGGAAGCCTGACTGGAAAATAATAACCCGCTACAATCAGACCGAGCAGCAGCAGCAATCCCGCGATAGAACACAGAAGTACCGGAAATTGCATGCGATACATGAGAAATCCAATAACGAAAGCGACCACAACGAGTCCGAAAGTTGGAATGACAACCTCTGGCGTCGTGGCCAGAGTTTTTCCAGCGACCGCTGCAAAGACCGCGACAATCAGGATCAGAGACAAGAAGGCGAAAACGCTGAAGATAATCTTGCTGGTCTTTCCCATCACGGACTCTGTAATCGTGGTAATCGACTTTCCCTTGTGTTTGAGAGACAGCACAAGTGCTGTAAAGTCATGTACCGCTCCGAAGAGAATTCCGCCGACCACAATCCAGATCACGGCGGGCAGCCACCCCCAGTACAGGCACGCAATGACGGGCCCTATGACTGGCGCCGCACCCGCGATAGAGGCGAAATGGTGCCCGAAAAGAATGGTCCAGTGTTTAGCAGGGACGTAGTCCACGCCGTCGTTCATTGCTATGGCGGGTGGAACCTCATTATCGTCAAGACCCACCCACTCTTTGACTTTCCGGCTGTAGAAAATGTACCCCAAGAGCAACAGAAAAACCGCGATTCCTGCAACAAACAGCGAATTCATTCGACTGGCTCCTTACATTTATTATGTCAATCACTGAATCAGACGGGTCATGACGCCTATACCAACCCTGTGAGGATTGGTTTGTGACGAATACACACCATGACCACAATTCGAAACATCCTCGCCATTAAACGTCTTTCTCAACCCTTATCCGCTCGGCATTATTCGCTACTCTCTGTGTTTTCGGGCAAAGAGTCTTATCGGCACTTCTTCTATCGGCAGTATAGATCGTAACCGGTTTACGATGAATCTGCGATAGTTTTCTTCGAACAATTCGGGTTTGTTCACAAACATAAGAAGCGTAATCGGATTGACGGCGATCTGCGTTGCATAATAAATTTTCGGCCGGCCCCTTTTACCGCTATTGGCTATGCCGACATTCTCTTGTTTTATCAACTCGAAGGCCTTGTTTAGCTTGGCAGTTGGTATCCATGTTGTTGTCTGCTTGAAGATTTCCGCCGACAGGTCCAAAACGCTCTGGACATTCTTTGCCTGGGTTGCCGTGGTGAATGCCAATGGTGCATATTTCAAACCCGGCAGCAGCTTCGTCAAATAACCCTCGTAGTCCTCGGTAGCGGCCGAATCCTTTGCAAGGTCCCATTTGTTGACTACCATTATGCAGCTTTTGTATTCTTCGGCGATGAACTTGGCTAATTTCTTATCGACCTGTGAGACCGGCACAGCGGCATCTATCATAAACAGCACAACATCGGCGCGCTGAATCGAGCGCGTAGCACGAACAAAGCTGTAAAATTCAATGCTGTCCGCCATCTTGTTCTTTTTTCTTACGCCGGCGGTGTCAATGACGACGATGGTTTTGCCGTCTTTTTCGAAGCGGACATCCACCGCATCTCTTGTAGTGCCCGGCGTCTCGCTTACGATTACCCGCTCGGAACCGACCATCGCGTTGACCAGCGTGCTCTTGCCGACGTTTCGCTTGCCGACAATCGCAATTTTCATAGTCGGCTCCATCGGCCTGTCCGAATCCAAATGTGCCAGTCTGTCGAAAATCGTATCGAGCAGATCCGCTTTGTTGAGATTGTTCTGTGCCGAAATGCACATAAATTCGCCGAAGCCGAGCCTGGAAAATTCGCCGGCGGCAGGAAACATTTTAGCAGTGTCGGCTTTGTTGGCAACGCCGATGACGTCAAGATTGTATTTACGCAGAAGCTGGGCGATTTTTTTATCCAGCGGCACAATCCCGTCGCGAATATCGACCATAAACAGCACGAGATTCGCCGATTCGATCGCCCGGTGGATTTGATGCTCGATATGCTCGCTCAACAGGTCGCTGTCGACGATCCCGTATCCGCCGGTATCCATTAGTTCAAAGTGCTGGTCGTCCCGGCCGATGATGGTACTTACTCGGTCTCTCGTAACACCGGCCGTCGGCTCGACTATACTTATCATATGCCCCGACAGAGCATTCAAAAGACTGCTTTTGCCCACATTAGGCCGACCAATTATCGCAACTACAGGTAACGCCATTCTTATAAATTCCTATTGCTTATCTTCTTTTCAGTAATTACTATTACTTTTATACCTAATAGTCAATATGCAAATTCTCAGTTGTGAGGAGCTGTTTTTTCAATTGGAGCAAGTTTTATGGAGAATACTCGACGGGATTTTTTGAAGATAGTGGCTGCCGGGGCGGCTTCGACGGCGGTGCCGGGCTTTGCGCAGGAACCGCAAAAGAAAGAAAAGGCCGGCAATGAGCCGGTGCAGAAAATGCTGCCGCGATGGCGGGGATTTAATCTGCTGGATATGTTCACGATGCGAAGCAAGGGCGACTTCCGGGAGGATGATTTCCGCTGGATGCGCGACTGGGGCTTCGACTTCGTTCGTTTGCCGATGTGCTATCGGCTGTGGATAGAGGATGGGGACGACTACAAGCTCCACGAGCCGATGCTGGAAAAACTCGACCGGGCCGTTGATCTTGCCGGTAAGTACGGCCTGCACGTTAGCCTGAATTTTCATCGCGGGCCGGGATACTCGGTCAACAGTGAATTCGCCGAGCCGCATAATCTCTGGAAGGACGCCGAGCCGCTAAAGGCCTTCTGCTTCCACTGGCAGATGATGGCGAAGCGTTATAGCGGCATCTCGAAGGACTTGCTCAGCTTCGACCTAATCAATGAGCCGCCTTCCATCGGCAATCTGATGAGCAGGGCCGACCACGAACGGGTCGTCAGAACGACGGTAGCGGCGATTCGCCAAATTAATCCCGACCGCATTATCATTGCCGACGGCATGAGCTGGGGCAACGATCCAATGCCGGAGCTGGTCGACTTGCGAATCGGCCAGAGCACCCGTGCGTATCAGCCGATGTTCATAAGTCACTACGGCGCATCCTGGGTCGACAGCAAGAATTATCCCGAGCCGGCCTGGCCCGGGAACGGCTGGGATCGCAAACGCATGGAGGAGCATTACCAGAAATGGGCCGACTTGGCGAAAATGGGTGCGGGCGTACACTGCGGCGAGGGCGGCGCTTATAACCGGACGCCTCACAAGGTGGTTTTGGCATGGCTCAGGGACGTTCTGGAAATTCTGACGGCGCACGGAATCGGCCTGTCGGTCTGGAATTTACGCGGCTCTTTCGGCATAGTCGATTCCGGCCGAACAGACGTGAAATACGAGGACTTCCACGGCTACAAGCTCGACCGGAAATTACTGGAATTACTGCAGGAGTTCGAATAGCAGGCTTTGTGAGCGGCCGGGAGGGATCAAGTCTCCTGCTCGTTGTACTGAAAAACCTGTTCTATAGAAACACCGAAGGTCCGTGCGAGCTTGAATGCCAGCGGCAGAGACGGTGCGTACTTGCCCGATTCGATGGCAATGATAGTCTGGCGAGTTACGCCGACACGGTCGGCCAACTGCTGCTGGGTTATCTCGTTGTTTTCAAAACGCAGCCTGCGAACTTGGTTCTGCATCTCACTTTTCGCCATCTTTGCCCCCCCGGCCGTACTGAATCAGGGAAGCCAGACCCTGCGAAAGCGTAAAAATGACAAGACCCCCCAAGAGTGTCAGGGGCATCACGTTAACGGATATTGAGCCCTGCGGCCCGACAACGCACCAGGCAATCACGCATGCGGCGACGAAATATATCCAGAGTACGGCATACGCCGCCATAACCGCTTTTTTGTGGATTAACTGGTCACGCTCGTCGAAAGTAACCTCCTTTTTTCCTTTGCGGACTTTTTTCTCGATGAAAGGAAACAGCCAGAATAAGCCGCCCCAGATGACAATACCTGCGAACATAAACACCGGCACAAATGATACACCCTTATCATAAATAATAAATACCGCAACAACGCCCGGGATGAGAAAACAAGCTAATCCCAGAAAGAAATAAAACCATGATCCTACCTTTGTTTCAATCATGATTTTTCTCCTTTTGGTCCCCATCCGTATTGAATGAGAGTTGATATTGACATCGCAAGACATTGACAGAGCACAGCTATCGGAAAAAGATAAGGAAACCATTGCGTTGGTATTTTTGCCTCCGGAGCTATGCCAATCGGTAGGTAGGAAACGAGAATTACATACAGATAAACCGCGCCGAAGCCGGTTAAGTAAGCATTTTTCTCAATCTGCTTATCTCGTTCGTCGGATACAACTTCGCCCTTTTTCGTTTTGAGGATACGGCTTATAATAAAAAACATCCCAAGTGATAAAATAAAGCCGGGAAAGGCAATGTCTTTTTTGGGAAAATCCGGAACGTAATATTTCATCAAGGTTAATGTAATTCCAAGAAACAGACCGAACAACGATACGATAAGCACTGTTAGAGCTATTTTCTGCTGTCTATTCATGATCATTCTCCTTTATCACTCCTGCCGTACTGAACCAGAATAGCCGCTGAACATACAATCTTCATGAACACCGCCCCTCCGAAAACCATCAGCGGTAAGGTTATCGTCGGAACTGAGCTTCTTGGGCCGAGGAAGATGAATAGCAGAAAACTTAATAGAAAGAAAACTATCCAGAAGGTTGTATAGGCGAACGATACGGCTCTTTTAATAATAAAACTGTCACGCTCATCGCTTACAACACCACCCTCGCTCTGTGGTTTCTTAAACAAAAAAGGATTAAATCGTAATAACACTAAAGGTGCAATAAAGTACAGTCCGAGTTCTGAATAACCGCGTATGTGGAATTCTATTGCGATTGCTGCTGTGGTAATAATAATCGTGAAAGTTATTACGATTAAATTCCACCACGCTAATTTTTGATATCTATTCATGATTTTTCTCCTTCACGTGCGCAACCACTCAGAACCGGAATCGCTATTTTATAAACCACTATAACGGCCAAAAGCACACCCAGATTGAGCATTGGCACAATCCAAATCGGGATCGACTCATCCGGCCTCAATGCAAGACGGAGCACGATGTTTGAACAGAAAGTCAGAAACGGTGCAAACCATCCAAAAACGGCCGGAACTCTTCGCAAAACAGCGATTTCAACAGCTATGTAGATACCCAAAGCTGCAAGCAGCAGTATCGTCACTATATAATGCCACGTGCTTTTCCGCTTTCTATTCATTACCTTTCTCCCTCCAGCCATACTCTTGTAGTGTCACGAGTGACTGCACAAGAATAACTATAAACATACCGCCGAATACCATTCTACATAAATACTTCACCGACACCATGCCGTCCGGCCCATATATGAAAAACGGAGCCATAGCTGCAATCACAAATATAGGCCAGAAACCATAATATGCCGCCAACATAGCTTTGTTTTTAATCAGCAGGTCTCTTTCGTCCAGTTTTACCTTGCCCTTATCTTTTTTAAATAGTAACGGCGCCAGTGCCGAAAATCCCATGATCCCGATGAATCCGAATCCCCCTGTCGCTCTTCGCAGCGGTAAGCCAACAACCAGGTAAAGCACTGCGACCGCTATCAGACTGAGCATTAGAGCTATCAATGTGACAATCAGGGTGAACCGCGCCATCTTCTGTGCCCTATTCATGATTTTTCTCCTTTCCCCTGCCGTCCATACTGGACCAGAATCACCAAAGAGTGTACGAGCATAAGAGTAATCCCTATTCCGATAAGCATAATTGGCAACACATTAACTGAAATTGAACCACTCGGCCCAATAATCCACCATGGAATCATACACGCGGCAGTAAAAACGAGCCAAAATACAGAATACGCAGCTAAAACCGCTCTGTAATTAATCAATTGGTCGCGCTCATCTAAACTCACCTTGTCGCGTTCTTTCTTATACAAGAGTGGTGACAGCCCCATAAGGCCGCAGATGCCCATAAATCCGAATCCACCAAACGCGCGTTGTATCGGCAACCCAACTGCAAAGTAAGCCGCACCAATCGCTGTTCCGCTTAGGATTAAAGCTGTCAATATCACAATTAAATTGAAACGTGCGATTTTTTGTGACCTGTTCATAATATTTATCCTTTAACTTTACATTTTGTGCTTCTCTATATTTACAAATGTAAAGTAAACTATACATTATGTCAAGTCTGTTTTACAAGTTTTTGCAAAAAATTTTATCCCGCAGGAAGGAGAAGAATTGTTGCTATTTTGTAAGTCAGTTAATGACAAGATGTTAAGCTGGTTTGCATGAGAAGTGCTCTTTACAAAAAATTTCGGCAGAAATGACTTTTTATCCATTCTCTCATTTAACCTTTTAATTGATAACGGCACTAATGACATTTCCTATCACATAGTATTACTCGATGAAGACGAACGGCGCTTCACAAGCGACGAAATTATGTAAGGTGCATCTCGGTTTCTTTTTTATGTTGAATGGCATGATTGTGGCATGTTATTATGTTCACGAAAGAAAAAAACATGAAAACGAAACCAGATAATAAGCGTGACGATTTGCGTCCTGAATACGACTTTGATTATTCGAAGGCCGTCCGTGGCAAGTACTATAAACGATTGTTGCGGGAAGGAGCCAATGTGAT
>Ga0210003_1003453_pt1 | contig 12842 bp, 9 predicted proteins | sample LantaG_FD_182804 | JGI IMG/M metagenome (GOLD analysis project Ga0210003, IMG submission 182804) | Deep subsurface microbial communities from Baltic Sea to uncover new lineages of life (NeLLi) - Landsort_02402 metaG (SPAdes) (version 2) | ecosystem: Environmental > Aquatic > Marine > Oceanic >... | reverse complement strand
AGATATTGAGCGACGTTGACTGACTGCCATCGGGCAGGATCGCCCGCGACTGGGCAACCCATGAGCGGCCGTCGCGGGTCCAGTCGGCTTCGCCGTGGCTTCCGTCGGAGCCGAAGGCCCAGGAGTGGATCGACTTCGACTGGGGTTCCCAGCCGATGTGCTGCGTGATTTCAAGCGGTGGCGCGTCGGGCGAGTGGGTGATGGTCATCGTGCGGATGAGGTAGGTCCGCGAGGCATTCCAGCGGGTAGCGACCTCAATCCGCGGTTTGCCCGGGTCGGCGGCCCGGTCGGGATCGTCTACGACGAGCCAGTCGCCCACCATCCAGTCGAGTTCGGCAAGCGCCGCGGCCGCGATCGGTTCTTCGCCGCGGGCCTCGCGCAGGGCGGCGAGCTTCCAAACGCCCGCGTGCCTGACCCAGGTCGCGGAGAATCGACCGTTCAGGGGCAGGCCGGTCGGTGGGATCACCTCGACGGTGCCGTCCTCGATCGCCACGTCGTCCGCGAGAAATCGCAGCTTTGTCTCCTGAATTCGGAACTCCGGCCGGGTTGCGGAATCCGGCGGCGGCACGTCATCGAGCGACAAGGCCGCGCGGCCGGCCATCACGTGGCCCCCCGCGTCGATGATGTCGCCGTCGGGCGTCCAGAGCGCGGCGAGTGCCGCGGCGTCTCCTCTGTCGAGCGCCTCCACATATGTCTTGGCTGCGGCCCGGATGGCAGCCTCGTCTGCCGCGCGGGCGGCAGGCAGGGCCTCAGCCGCTACGCGGGATCCGGTCATGATTGCGGTGGTCAACAGACCGGGGAGCAAGATCGCCACCGCGGCAAGCGTCGATCGGCACCGGACGCGGGGCATCATGGGGTCGCTCCAAAACAACAGGAAGCCAGCAACAAGAGGAAGCCAGCCTAGTTCGAGGGTCAGGGTACACCGTCTCCTCGCCTGGAAAAGTTTACCCGCGACCGTGGATCCAGGAAAGAAACCGACCCGATTTGTTAGGATAACGGTAATGCCAGCCCGTGATCATGTCTCCCTGCTTGCCGATCTTGTTCGCCGGCCCAGCGTCAACCCAATGGGTCGAGACGTGTCGGGCCCTGAATATCTCGAAGGCCGGGTCACCGAGTTTCTTGCTCAGCGGCTCACGGCCGCGGGAATCCCCTGGGCCCGTCAGCAGGTCGCCCCCGGCCGCGACACGATCGTCGCCCGGCTCGAGGCGACGACGCCCGCCGCGCCGGTGATCCTCTGGGATGCCCACCAAGACACCGTGCCCGCCGAGGGGATGACGATCGAGCCGTTCACGCCGCTGATTCGTGACGGGCGGATGTATGGCCGCGGCACCTGCGACGTGAAGGGAGGGCTGGCGGCGATGCTGGCGGCCCTCGAACGGCTCGCCGCAGAAGACGGCCCCCGGCATGCGACGGTGGTCTTGGCCGCGACGGTCGGAGAAGAGTTCGGCTTCCTCGGGGCGCTCGCGCTCAGTCGACTCTGGGGCGATGCCGCCGCGGAGAAGCCGGCAGACGTCGCCGCCCGCGAGCTTCTGGGGGGGCGGCCGGCCGTGGCGATCGTGGCCGAGCCGACCGAACTCGACCTCGTCGTGGCCCACAAGGGGTCGCTCAAGTGGCGGCTGCGGGTGCACGGCCGCGCCTGCCACGGTGCGTTTCCCGAGCAGGGGGAGAACGCGCTCTACGCGGCATCCCGCGCGGCACTGGCGCTTGAGTCGCTCTCAGCCGAACTGCTCACGCGGCAGCCCGATCATCCCTGCGGCCCCCCCACGCTCAGCCTGGGCACACTCCGCGGCGGGACCGGCGTGAACCTCGTGCCCGATCTGGCTGTGCTCGAGATCGAGCGGCGGCTGCTGCCCGGCGAGAGCCCCGCTGCGGCGAGGCTCGAGGTGATCGCCCGGGTCGCCGCGGCCTGCGGACATGCCCGGGTCGAGCACGAAGAGCCCTTTAACGACGCCTTCGGACTGCCAGACGGTACGGCCGATCCTGGGGCGGCCCCGTGGGTTATGGCCCTGGCGCGGGCGGCAGCCACCCGCGGGGGCGGCCGGCGACAAGCGGCCCGCTACGGCACCAACGCGGGAGTCTACGCGGCGGCGGGCGTGCCGAGCGTCGTCTTCGGGCCCGGTTCGATCGCCCAGGCCCACACCGCCGACGAGTGGATCGACGTCGAGCAGGTCGGCACCGCAGCCGACATCCTGGTGGCAGTTGTTGCCACCGGGGCGGTGTGACCGCCGCGACGCTGTTGGTACAACTGCGGCCGGCGTGACAAGTGCAGACGTGTCACGCGGTTTTTCACCCCGGCCGCCCCCCCGCGGCCCGCCCTCCGGAGACGACACGCGACATGGCAGGCAGGATCACTGTGACAGGTCCGGTCGTCGACCTCGACGGCGACGAGATGACGCGGATCATCTGGCGGTTCATCAAGGACCGCCTCATTCTTCCCTACCTCGACGTCGACCTTCGTGAGTTCGACCTCTCGATCGAGAACCGTGACGCCACCGGCGACCAGGTCACGATCGACGCGGCCCACGCGATCCAGGAGTACGGCGTGGGCGTGAAGTGTGCCACGATCACTCCCGACGAGGCGCGGGTCAAGGAGTTCAACCTCCGGAAGATGTGGAAGAGCCCCAACGGCACGATCCGCAACATCCTCGGCGGGGTGATCTTCCGTGAGCCGATCATCATCTCCAACATCCCGCGTCTCGTGCCGGGTTGGACAAAGCCGATCGTGGTGGGCCGTCATGCCTTCGGCGACCAGTACCGCGCCACCGACGTGCTGATCCCGGGCCAGGGCCGCCTCACACTCACGTTCACGCCCGCCGACGGGGCGGAGCCGATGGAACTGCACGTCTACGACTTCCCGTCTCCGGGCGTGGCCTTGGCGATGTACAACCTCGACGACTCGATCCGGGACTTTGCCCGGGCGAGCTTTCGCTACGGCCTGGCGCGGAACTACCCCGTCTTTCTGTCGACCAAGAACACGATCCTCAAGGTCTACGACGGCCGCTTCAAGGACATCTTCCAGGAGATCTTCGACGCCGAGTTCAGGGAAGAGTTTGCCGCCCGCGGAATCACCTACGAGCACCGCCTGATCGACGACATGGTGGCGAGCGCCCTGAAGTGGGAGGGGGGCTACGTCTGGGCCTGCAAGAACTACGACGGCGACGTGCAGAGTGACATCGTGGCGCAGGGCTTCGGCTCGCTCGGCCTGATGACGAGCGTGCTCTTGACGCCCGACGGCAGGACGGTGGAGGCCGAGGCGGCCCACGGCACCGTCACCCGCCACTACCGCCTGCACCAGCAGGGCAAGCCCACGAGCACCAATCCGATCGCCTCGATCTTCGCCTGGACCCGGGGCCTGGCCCATCGCGGCAAACTCGACGGCACGCCCGAGGTTGCCCGCTTTGCCGACACGCTCGAGCGGATCTGCATCGAGACAGTGGAGGCGGGGCAGATGACGAAGGACCTGGCCCTGCTGATCGGCCCCGAGCAGCCCTGGCTCACCACCCAGGACTTCCTGGCCGCAATTGACGAGCGACTCGCGCGGGCAACCCTCGACGGGCTGGGGTGAGTTTCTCAAGGGCGGCCGGGGCGGTCGCACCGGTTTTTCCGTCAAGGCCGGTCGTGCCGGCGGCCGATACTCTTTCCGGGGTTCGGTTTTTCAGGGGGACATTCTCATGGCACGGCACCTGTTCGCCGCTGGGGCGGCGAGCGCTCTGTTTCTGTTCGCGGTCGTGGACAACGCGGCGGCCCAGCCGCCCACCGCGGGCCAGCAGGCCTACGGCGGCCAGTGGAGCCAGTCCTACACCGGCCACGACTGGAATCGGCTCTACCACTACCCGTATGTCTGGTATCCGCAGAACTTCTACGCCGATGGCTACATGCAGTCGGCCAACGATCTCTACTACCGCTATCCGCAGGAAATGCGGGTGCCCGTCTACAACCGCGCCTGGCAGAACTACTACCCGAAGGGCCGCCGCTGGCATCAAGGCCATCACTTCAATCTGGACGTGTTCTAGTTTCACGGCCGCAGGCCAAGGCACTTAAGCGAGATTTCCCATCGAAGCCCCGGGGCGCGAGCCCGGGGACGGCGGGTGATTGGGCCTTCCCGTTTGCCATGCCGGCCATGCCACCGCCGATGCACGCCGTCGTTCGGTTTGGCCGAGTCAGTCGGTTGGCCACGTCGCAGTCCCCCGGCTCGCGCCGAGGGCTTCTATGGCCGCAGGCTGGAGCGCTCGAGCGGGATCATTCCCATACAAGCCCCGGGCGCGAGCCCGGGGACGGCGGGTGATTGGGCCTTCCCGGTTGCCATGCCAGCCATGCCAGCCATGCCAGCGCCGATGCACGGCGTCGTTCAGCCTGCTGGGAGGCGGCCTTCCGCAAGCTCGCGGTCCCACTCGTCGATGAGCGGCCAGCGGGCGGCACACGTGCCGAAGTCGGCCAGCGTGAGGTAGCCCTGGAGCCGCGCGATCGTGCGGGCGAGCAGCGCGTCGTCCTTGCGGAAGATCGGACCGTGGCTCGGGAGGAGCCAGGCCACATCGCTCGCCGCGATCCGTTCGAGTGAGCCGATGAAGGCGACGATGTCGCTGCCGTGGTGGGCGTCGATCGCGCCCACCGAGCCGTCGCGGTAGATGTTGTCGCCCGACAGGAGCAGCTCTCCCATCCGGAACGCGAGCTGGCCGTCGGTATGGCCCGGCGTGTGCCAGACCTCGAGCCGCCGGCTGCCGATCTCGATCAAGTCGCCGTCCTCGATCGTCTGGTCGACCTGCACCGTCGGCATCGCCATGTGCACGTCCTGCGCAGCGATCTCGGCGAAGGTCTTGATCCGATCCCCGGTCTGCAGCGACTCGACCGCCAGCGGGTGGGCAAGCACGGGCGCCTTGAGGATGGTCTTCGCCTTCGCCAGCCCCTGGATGTGGTCGACGTCGGCATGGGTGGCGATCAGCGCCCGGCACTGCGAGAGCGGAAAATCCATCTGCCGGATCAGCTCCACGATCTCGTCGACGCTCTCCTCGTAGCCGATGTCGATGAGGGCCCAGTCTCGGTCGTCGTACACGAGGTAGACGTTGCAACCAATCCGCCACCCGGCCTGGTGGTTCATCTCGATCACACCGGGAAACACGGGTCGTCGTTCGATCATGGAAAACAGAGCCGCCGCGAGGCCGGCATGGGCGGGGAAATTTCCGGGAGGCCAGACTACGCTTGGTCGTCTCGCGGGAGGATTCCCGGCGACAGTACAACAGTTTAGAAGTTTCGCAGCCGGGCGGCAAACCTGTGCCCGTCGAATGCGGCGTCTGGACCGAAGAGCGACGGGAGAGTGGCGTGGCGATCGATGCCGGAGAAAACCTCGCCGCCTCGTCGTTCGCCGCCTGGGCCGGCCGCGTCGCCGAACTCTGCGATCTCGTCGCCGGGCTCGAGCCGCTGGCCGACGAGCTCGGCCTGCCGCCGGCTCGCGACGCCGCCTGGCACGGCGCCCTGTTTGGCAAGCTCCGGCCGCAGGTGGCCAGGGAGCCGGTGCTCGTGGCGGCCGTCTGCGGCGGCACAAACACCGGCAAGAGCCTGATCACCAACACGCTTGTTGGCGCCGAGATCAGCCGCTCGCTGCCGGAGGCGGCCCGCACGATCCATCCAGTGGCGAGCCTGCCCCGGGGCCTGGCGGCCCGCGGCGATCTGGCGGGATTGTTTCCGGGCTTCGAGCCGGTGCCGTGGACGAGCGAAGAGGACGCCCTCGATGCAACGCGGGCCGACGTGCTCGTCTGGCGGGAGGATGCGAGCGGCCGGCAGCCCGAGCGGCTCGTGATCCTCGACACGCCCGACATCGACGGCACCCTGCGGGAGAACTGGCACCGAGCGGAACTCGTGCGGGACGCCGCCGACGTGCTCGTGGCCGTGCTCACCCAGCAGAAATACAACGACGCCGCCGTCCGCGAGTTCTTTGTGGCCGCTGCTGCCGCCGGCAAGACGGTGATCGTGGTCTTCAACATGGTCGACTGGCCCAGGCAGCGGGAACGGCTGGCCGGCTGGCTGGCCACCTTCACGGCCGAGACGGGCGTCGCGCCCGCAGCCGTGTATGCCGTGCCGCACGACTTCGCGGCGGCGGAGGCGGGACGAATTACCTTGCATGCCCTGCCCGAACTCTCGCCCGACGGCAGCGATGTGCCGCTCGACGAGCGGCTGGCCGGCAGCGACTTCGACGCCCTCAAGCGGCAGGCGATGGCCGGCGCGATGCGGGTGGTCCTCGATCCAGGGCAGGGCGTGGCGGCCTGGCTCGACGCGGTTGCCGGGCGGGCCGGCGAGTGGCAGCGGTCCCTCGCCGTGCTCGAGCAGGAGGCGAAGGTCCGCGTGGAACTGCCGGCCGCTCCCCGGGAGATTGTTTGGCAGGAGATCTGGGGCTGGCTCGAGCCGCGGCGGTCGTCGCTCGATCTGGCCGTGAGCCGCGTCTACCGGGCGGCCGGCAGCGGTCTTGTGTGGACGGCCCGCCGCCTGGGGCTGGCCCGTACCGCCGCCGAAAAGCGGGACGACTTCGCCGCGGTCGAACTCCAGCGTCTCACAACGGCGCTCAGCGACTTCATCGAGCGGCTCGAGGACGCCTGCCGCCGTGACGAGCGGCTCGCCTCACTCCTCGGACCGCGGCTTGCCTCGCCCGAACGGAACGACTGGTATGCCGATCTCACCAAACGCCACGCCGCGCTGCCGCTGGTTTCCGACGGCTACCGCGGGTTTGTGCGGAGCGAGCTCGATCGCTTCGCCAGCGAAAACCCTGGGCTCGTCAAGTTCATCGTGACGGGATTGAACGTCGGTGCGGTGGCCCGACCTGTCGTCACGCTTTCGCTGCTGGGCGCCGGAGCTGCCCTGGTGCCGGCGGCCGGGGCGGGAGCGGGTGCGGCCGGCGGGCTGTCGGTGCTCGTTCACCAGATGGGAGACTACGTGGTCTGGGCGGCGGCGCCGCTGGTCGGCGAGGGGGCGCTCGGCCTGGCCTTCGCCGGGGTGCGAACGCTCATCGAGCGGCTGTTCGCGGGCTGGTCCGCCGAACGAAGCCGGATCCTCGTTGACACGCTCCACGACGTGGTGCTCGGCGACGGTGTGGAGGAGTTGGGCCGGCTGGCTGCCGCGGCCCGGCGGCCTGAGGTTGCCCGCGTGCGGCAGCTGCTCTCCGACTGCGGCCGGGAGTGCCACGCATGACGCAGGAATCCAGCGACCTCCAGGTGCCCGACGGCCCCGACTTCGCCGCCTTCGACATGCTCGTCGAAGGGCTTGGCCGCTGGACGGCATCCCAGCCCAACTGGCCACCGGCCCGCCGTGTCGCTGCCGAGTGGGAGGCGATCGCCCCGCGGCTCGATCGGGCCCGCCGCGAACTCTCCCGAGTGCTCGTTGTGGGCGTGATCGGCGGCACGGGCACCGGCAAGAGCACGCTCGTCAACGCGTTGGCCGGAGCAGAGGTGACGGCCGCCGGCGACGTGGCCCGGCCGACGACCGTGAACCCCGTGATCGTGGCTGCTCCCGACGTCGACATCTCCTGGCTGCCCGTGGCCGAGATGCAGGGCCGTGTCGTGCGGAGCGGGTCTCCCGCCGTCGGCAACATCGTGCTGGTCGACTGTCCCGATCCGGACACGCAGGCCGAGCGGCCCGCGGCCGCCGGCGACGAGCGGCCCAGCGCGGCCAACCGCAACCGCGATCTCCTCGAAAAGGTGCTCCCCGCGTGCGACGTGCTGCTGCTCGTGGCGACGGTCCAGAAATACCGCTCCTGGATCGTGGCCCGCGAGGTGGCTGCTTTCGCCCCGGGCCGGCCGCTCTTGTTCGTGCAGACGCACGCCGCGCGTGATCCCGACATCCGGGGCGACTGGCGGCGGGAGCTCGAGGCGCAGGGATTTGTCGTGCCGCGGATCTTCCGCCTCGACGCCGCGGAGGCGGCGGCCCGATCGGCGGCCGGGCTCGAGCCCGAGGGAGGTTTTCGTGAACTAGCGGCCGCGATCGACGAGGAACTCGTCGGCCGGGCGGCCCGCCGCGTCCGCCGCACCGGCGCCCTCGACCTGGCGAGCTGGTTCACGCGGCAGGCCCGCGGCCAGCTGGCCGACTTCGTCACGCCGGTGGCGGGGCTCGAAGCCGGGGTTGGACGGGAACGGAAGCGGCTCGAAGGCATTCTTGCCACCGGCGTGGCCGGACGGCTGCGGGCGGGTCGCTCGTCCTGGCAGCGGCTGATCAGCGACGAGGTTATCGATCGCTGGCAGGGAGGACCGTTCGCCACCTTCCTTCACGTGATCGCCGCGCTGGGCTCGCTCTGGCAGCGGATGCGGCCGGCCGGCGGGCTGGTGGGTCGGCTGCTGGCCGGCCAATCGCCGGAACTGGCGGCGGGCCGGGGGGGCTGGCAGTCGGTCGAGGAGCTCGGCCTGCCGGCCGCGGAGGTCGAGCAGTCACGCAGCGTGCTCGGCGGCCTGGCGGCTCGGGCGGCGGTCGGGGAACCGCTCGTGGGCCGGGCCAGGCTCGCGCCGGCAAGCCTGCCGGCCACGGTAGACGCGGTCGTGGGGAGAACCGGGGCCTGGCTCGCGAGCGGCATCGACCGGCTTGTCGCCGACCGCCGCAACCGGCTCGGCAGCCGGCTGGCGCACTGGACGTTCGAGCTGCTCTTTTCGTCGCTTCTGGTGTTCGTGCTCGTGCGTGCGGGCTGGGGCTTCTTTCACGGCAACCTCTGGGAAGGCCGACCGGTTTCCGGCATCGGCTTTCTCCAGGAGGCGATCGTGTGGGTGATCCTGTGGGGGCTCGTGCTCCGCTGGGTGGTCCTGGCCCTTGTGCGGCTCGGGCTCGACCGCGACATCGGCATGCTCGTCGACCGCCTGCCTGAGGCAGAACTCGTCGACCCGTTCCTGGCCGATTTCGCGACGGCCGCCGAAGGGGTGCAGCGATATCTCAGCGACGGCGATCGCCTCGCCGACCAGGCCGAAGCCTTGGCCCGGGCCGCGGTCGAGCCCTCTGGCCTCGGCCGCCTCGCCTCGTAGGCGAGACGCCCCATTCCATCGTGCCGGCCATACCAAAAGCGACGGCCCGGGGGTTTCCCCCCGGGCCGTACTCACTGACCGAAGTCGGGCAACAGATCTACCGTTCGACCTATTGACCGTCGATTACTTGGCGACAACCGTCCGGCTAACCTGAGCCACCGTGACCGGCGTCGAGATCGACGCCGAGCAGTCGGGGGCAGCAGCACAGGCCGGCTCCTCACCGGCGTCGCAGGCCGGCTCGCAGCAGCCGTTGCCGGCATCGCAGCCCGGCTCGCAGCAGCTCGTGCCACAGCAGCTCGACCGACGAGCCTTCTTCGCGGCATGGACCGCCTTCAGAAGGTCGCGGATCGGGGTGCACTTCTTGCGGCAGCTGGTGCCACAGCAAGAACCGGCATCGCAGGCGGGCTCGCAGCAGCCAGCACCGGCGTCGCAGGCCGGCTCGCAGCAGCCGTTACCAGCGTCGCAGGCCGGCTCGCAGCAGCCGTTACCAGCGTCGCAGGCGGGCTCGCAGCAGCCGTTGCCGGCGTCGCAGGCGGGCTCGCAGCAGCTATCGCCACAGCAGCTCTTGTGCTTCCGCTTGCACTTCTCAAACAGCCCCTTCAGGCCGCCGAAGAGGTCATGCTTACGGGCCTTCCGAACGCCGCAGCAAGAACCTGCATCGCAGCTCGGCTCGCAGCAGCCAGCACCGGCGTCACACGCCGGCTCGCAGCAGCCATTGCCAGCACCGGCGTCACACGCCGGTTCGCAGCAGCCAGCACCGGCGTCGCAGCCGGGCTCGCAGCAGCCAGCACCGGCGTCGCAGCCGGGCTCACAGCACGAAGCACAGCCCTTCTGGCCGAGCATCCTGTCAAGGAGCTCGAAACCGAAGGACTGGCTACAAACGGTCACGCTGAGAACCAGCGCACCGAGGAACAACATACGCTTCATCGAGCCACATCTCCTTTGCTTGTGAATCACCGGTGTGTTCGTCCCGCTCGCGACGTTGTCACCCCGAGGTTGTGATCCACGAACTGATTGCGACAGGCCTGTCGAGCCATTCCGTGACTCGAGGGATCTGCAGGTTACTGTCGCCCCCTGGTTGCCCGACGGGCACAGTGATGCCCCGGGGGACAACTGGGCTATCGGCGGAGGCATCGAAGCGGCTTGAGCAGGCTCGTCGTATTTTTTTTGCGGCGCTGCGGCCCTGCGCGTGGGGTAAACATTGCCGTGCGCACCGACTGTTCAAGCGGTGCGGTGCGGCATCCTGCGACCGTCACTGCTTCGCGCCTGAGGGCCTTACGACCCGCAGAGTCTGCCAGGGAGCGGTCTGCCGGTGGTAAACCCTGCGGGCCGTGCCGTGCCGCGCCATTCGGTTGACAGTCTTTGCGCCTTCGTTAAACTCTTCCATCGACTCTGGTGGCCCGACGGAAGCCGCTGCTTCCGTCGGGCAAACAGGGAACTCCGGTGTGAATCCGGGACGGCCCCGCCGCTGTATTCGGGTGATCTTCGGTCCAGGAAAACCTGGCCCGGGGGAGAAGCGAGTCGCATTCGAGCCATTGTCGTACGCATCAGGCCGGTGGCCAGTGCAAAACGGCGAGAAGGCATGCGGCTCTCCGAGTCCGTAAGTCAGAAGACCTACCAGGTGTTGGGAGCTTGCCGGACCGCGAGGGCGGGATGGCGGGCACGGCCGCAGTCGCGGTCGGTCGCAAAGCACTGAAGGATCCGTCTGCAGGCACCTGCTCCCCCCTGAGTCACTCTGCGCCCATTTTTTGGAGCGGAGCATGGCTGGAGGAGACGGTCTGCCTGCAGCCGGTCTCAATCCATGGTTGGAACATCCCTGATCCGTCGCGGCGTGACGCTCGTCGAACTGCTCGTCGTCGTCGCCGTCATCGCCGCGGTCATTGTGATGATCCTGCCGGCGGTGCAGGGTGCTCGGGAGGCGGCCAGGCGAACCGTGTGCGGAAACAACCTCCGCGAGATAGGGTGCGGTGTATACGGTCACGAAACGGCACAGGCCGTGTTCCCGGTGGGGTGTCTGGGTTGTGTGGGGCCTCCATTTCCGTTGCGTCAAATATCCTGGAACGTTTTTCTCCTTCCCTACATCGAGCAGTCCACGGCAGCCGCAGCCTTCGACACACACTTCGCCCATCGAAGCATTGAGAATCGAGGAGCGGCTGGCGTCGTCATCCCGCTGTTTCTCTGCCCGAGCACGTCGCGGACAACCCGCAAAGGGCCGACGACCGGGGACCGCAATAGCAACGGTCATTGGAATCCCGGTGACGACCTCGCCTACACCGACTACGGCGGCATGTTCGGCGTCGGTTATCCGGTCCCCAAACCGTCTCCATCGCATCTCGGCGTGATGGTGTACGAGCGGGCCACGTCAGCTGCGGACATAACCGACGGCCTCTCGAGGACGGTCCTGGTGGCAGAGTGCACGGGCCGGGGTGCAACGTACCAATCGGAATGGGCCAATGGTCAGAACCTGTTTGACCAGTGGCACACCAATCCGATCAACCGCAGCCAGAACAACGAAATCTGGAGTGACCATCCTGGTATGGCGGGGATGGTGTTCTGCGACGGGCATGTGGAGTTTATCCGCGAGTCAATTGACCAGGCCGTGCTCCTTGCCTTGCTGACGCGTGCGGCAGGGGATGGGCACGGGAATTGAGGACCCACAGGCATTGCCTGTAGCAACCAGAAAGGCTGATTTCAATGATGCTGAAAACGATGCGTTCGGTGGTCTCGTGTGCCATGGGCGTGGCGGTGGCTGCGATGCTTGTTTGCCCAGTCCGAGCGGATTTTGTGACAGTCAACACGTTCCCCGACATCATCCTCTGGTCAGGCTCGGGGGCAAACGAGGCTGGCTTCGTGCTCCAGTTCGGAGGCAGCCAAGCTCCGACCTCAATCGCCTGGGGGTATCGATGGGACGGTTCTGCGACCGTGGAGGACATGATGTTTGCAATCGCAGGGTCGACAACGATCTCGGGCGGCGGGCCAGTGCCGCCGGGCCTCGACAGCCGGCTGTCGCTTGACGGAGCCCAATTTGACTTTGGCGGCGGGCCCGTGATTTTCCTGAGCGGGATCACCTATGACCAGGTGGGGTTGCCCTCGCCGTGGTCACAAGTAAGCCGTGAGATCGTGGATGACTATAGCAACACGGGCACCTATCCAGCGCTCTACTCGACAGCAGGGGCAGGGGGAATATGGACAGGCGCGACGATGGACTTTGCCGCCGCGGTTGTGGGGATCAGCGAACTCGCGCTGACGGCCGGCGGCTGGTACGGTTTTGTGCAGTCGGATGGTTCAGATCCGTTCGCGTTCCAAAAGCCTGTCTCGGCCGTGCCGGAGCCGGCCACCTTGATCCTGCTGGCTGCCGGGGTGGTCGCAGCGGGAGCCCTCTGGCGGCCGCGGGCAACGCGATGACTGCCGAGGCGACACCATCCCGCGACGCGGCGCTCGCCCACAATGCCCGGGCCTGGGACCGGCTCGCTGCCGGGGGCGCCGTGCTGGCCCGGCCGGCAGCCGATGCCGCCTTTGGTGATCCCCGCAGCTGGCTCGGCGGCGGAGGCCCCCCCGGCCGGCGACCGTGGCTGCCCGCCCGGCTCGACGGCCTCGAGGTGCTCTGCCTGGCTGCTGGCGGCGGCAAGCACGGGCCGCTCTACGCGGCGGCCGGGGCCCGGGTGACGGTCGTCGATTGCTCGGCTGCAATGCTCGACCTCGATCGGCAGGTGGCCCGCGAGCGACGTGTCGATCTCGAGCTTGTGCAGGGCTCCATGGACGAGCTGGGAATGCTTGCGGCCGGACGGTTCGATCTCGTGATTCATCCGGTGAGCACCTGCTACCTGCCCGACGTGGCGGCGGTGTTCGCGACGG
>Ga0210003_1003452_pt1 | contig 12843 bp, 13 predicted proteins | sample LantaG_FD_182804 | JGI IMG/M metagenome (GOLD analysis project Ga0210003, IMG submission 182804) | Deep subsurface microbial communities from Baltic Sea to uncover new lineages of life (NeLLi) - Landsort_02402 metaG (SPAdes) (version 2) | ecosystem: Environmental > Aquatic > Marine > Oceanic >... | reverse complement strand
CTCTCTCTCTCTCTCTCTCTCTCTCTCTCTCTCTCTCTCTCTCTCTCTCTCTCTCTCTCTCTCTCTCTCTCTCTCCAATCAAAACGTACCCACAACACGTATCGGTCCTCGGGCACGACCACCTCGACCGTCTGCGCCGTCGCCTTGTTAAATATCTTGACGGAGTGCGTCGCGACGGGGCCCGCCCTTTCCAAGACCCGCCCCTCGCCGCTGCCGGCCCCCGCGGCTTCGGGCCCCTGCAGGTGCGCCGCGCGCCCTCCGACGAGCCTGGACCCCGCGTTGAACTCCTCGACGACCCACAGGTCGACGCAGCCGTCGGGCTCGTACCTGGCGCGCCACTCCTCGGTGGACAGCGAGCTGAGCCGCCGCACTCTTTCCTTTTCTGTCTCGGAGGAGGAGGAGGAGGAGGAGGAGCTCGCGCTTCTCTCTTCCTCCTCGCGCCCGACCCTCGCCTGCGCGGGCCCGTCAGAGGAGGCGCCAACAGTCATCCCGATGGGTCCCAGCTCGATGGGGCCGGAGCCGGTCCTCGGTTGCTGTTTTTTTTGTTTTGAGGGATGGTGGTCGAAGGAAAAGGAGGGAAGAACAAGATAAGATAAAGGGAGAAGAAAATCGAGGAAAGCGACGCGGCCCCCTCTCTCCTCGCGCTGCGCCAACGTCCTTTCAACTTGGAAGAGCCAGCAAATTGGAAGAGCTAGCCTTCTCGAATTCCCACCCGCTTCCTCCCACGCTCTTCTCTCTCTATCTCCCTCCGTCTCCGTACCTTGTCCTTCTTCAAGCTTCCCCCGATCGTGAGGCCGATGGGCCCGAGCAAGTCTCCGAGCCCGAAGAACCCCCTGGATTTCTTTTTCGTTGAAGACGAAGAAGAGGTCATCGTCGTCGGCGGCGACGACGACGAGCTCGCCTGCGACGTCGCCTCCTTTTCGGATTCGTGTTGCTGCTTCGGAGGAGCGGGACGCTCCTCGGCGACGGCTGTCGCTGTTGTCTTCGAAGTCGATGCAGAAGTGCCGCGTCTTGCCTGCGAGTCGTCGTCGCTCGCAGAGGCGCGAGCGGGGCAGAGAGCTCGTCGATTCCTTTGGGGGAGCGTCTTTGACGCCGACGCCGACGACAGCGGCATCGACCTCGAAGCCGCGGCCCTCGAGCTCGCCAGCGGACGGCCCGTCGCGACCGCCAGCGAGGAGAAGGAGGAGGAGACAGAAAGAGAGAGCGCCATCGTTGCCTTCCCCAAGTGCACACACACACACACGCGCGCGCGAGCGGAGGGAGGTTGCAATTGAGAGCAGAGGAAAGAGCGTGTCGGCTTCTTGGAAAATTGTGGTTTTTTTGGATTTTTTTCATTTTTCATTTTCATTTTCAATCCTTCACCCTGCAGACAAACAGCCCCACCGTCCCGCCCGCCACCCTCTCCTCGGCCTCGACCTCGAACCCGGCCTCCCCCAGCAGCCACGGAACGTCCTGGTTCCACACGCAGCCTTTCCCTCCGCCCCTGGAGCTCGCGATCAGTCCCGCGGTCGCGTCTTGGTAGAGGGCCACGGCCTCGTTGTCAGCGACGCGGCTGTGCTCGACCAGGACGAGCTTTCCCGTCGCCTTCTCCAGGACCCGCCTCGCCTCCTTCAGGGCCTTCAAAGGTTCCGGGAAGACGCAGAGCGAAAAGGTGTCGAGGACGGTGTCGAACGAGGATTCGGCAAAGGGCAGGGAAGCGGCGTCTGCGGCGACGAGGACCGGGGGAGGGGGAGAGGAAGAAGAGGGAGAGCTGCTGCCTCCTTCTCTGCTTCTCCCGAGTCCGAGGTCTTCGATCCGTCTGCTGGCGACAGAGAGCATCCCAGGGGAGAGGTCCACGGCCGTGAGGGAGGTGACGACGGAGGAGGAGGAAGAAGAGCGAGGCGAAGAAGAAGAAGAAGGAGAGGAGGAGGACCTCTCGTCGTAGTAAAGGGGCAGCGAGAGCCCCGTGCCGACGGCGAGCTCCAGGACCCTCCCTCGCGCCAGGCCGACTGCCTTCTTCCTCAGTCTCGTGAACCCCAGGAGGTCGGCGAGCGCGCCTCCGTCGAGGGAGTCGTAGTCGCTCGAGTAGGAGTCGTAGGCCGAGCGAATCGAGTCGAGAGACAGAGGTGGAGAAGACGCCGACGCCGACGCCGACGCCGAGAAGACCAATCCCGCTCCGGAGAGAAGCAGCGTTCTTCGTCCACTATTTGCTTTTTTTATTCGACTAGCAGGGTCTTTCGTATCGTGGCTTGCCTCTCGAGTAGAAATCGGATCGGAATTCGAAGCGCAAAGGTGTCGAAGGGGGCGCGAAGGCGAGCGCAAAGAAGAGCATTGACGATTTCGTCGTCGCTCTCGCAATGCCAAGTTCAACGTTACCTGCGAGTCCCTGCTTTTCATCAATCGATCCCCCGCGACGCTACTCGAGGGAATGGAGGACATTTATAGTTCGAGCGCCTGAGCAGCTTTTTAGCTTTTCTAACAGAAGTGAGCTCCTTTCCCCCCCACTTTTCGAGAAGAAAAACAGTGAAGAATCTTCACCTCTTCTCTCTCAACCCCCCTCCCCTTCTCTCTCACTCCTTGTTCTTCGCCTCCACCCCCTCCATCCCCCCTTCCCCTCCCGCTCCCTCCTTCCTCAGTACCGCGGTCCACTGCGCACACGCGTACCCGCTCCGCAGCATCGAGCTCGGCGTCGCGTTGAAGGTCGCAGGGAGTCCTTTTTGCAGATCGACGACGTCGAAGCCGGCGGCAGCGACGGCGAGCAGCACCTCGTCGAGCGGCAGTTCAAGTGAAAGCGTTTCTTCGGCCTCGCCGCTTGGCAGGTACGACGCCGCGTCGGCCCAGTGGTACAGCAAGGGACCAAAGTTGACCCAGACGCCTTTCCCGTTCTTCACCAAAACGTGCTTGATGGTCTCGATGTAGTCGAGGACGTTGTGCGCCGTGTCGAGGAAGAAGCAGGTCGCGACCGCGTCGAACGTCCCCTCCCTCGAGCGGTGCGAGTAGACCTGGGCAAAGTCTCCGGCGACCATCGACAGGAGAGGGTAGCTGCTGGGAGGGTCTTGGTGGCGATGAGAAGCAGCAACAGCAGCAGCAGCAGCAGCAGAAAAAGAAGAAGAAGAAGAAGGAGAAGGAGGATCGGAGGAAGTGGGAGGAAGAGCATTCCGCCGCCGCTGCCTCGCCTCCTCCGCCGCGGCGACGACGGCCGCCGGGTCGACGTCCGGGACGCGCACCCCGGCTAGCTGGTCCGCGTCGCGGAGCCAGTTGCAGGGCGTGAGCACCCAGGGGTGGATCGTGGGCCTGGGGTCGCCGCCCCCTCGCGAGCTCGCTCTGGCTCCGCCGCTGCGTTCCTCGGGGGGCGCCGCTCCCTCCCCGGCGCCGCTGCTTTCTCGGGGGGGGGCTCCGCCGCCGCCGGGACGGCCGCGGCCGCCCTCCGCAGCCGCCCCGGCCTCCTCCGCCCCCTCTTCGCCGCCCCCGCCCCCTCGCCCCCCCCCGCCCCCGTCGAGGGCCCCGCAGCAGAAGTTGAGCGCGAACGCCGACGCGAGAAGCATGTAGTACGAGAACTCGTTGCCCTGCGCCGCGTACCCCGCGGCGACCAGGTCGACGCAGAGGCGGCCGAGGCCGGAGCCGGGGACCAGCACCCTCGGCGGCTGGAAGCCCCCCCCCGCGCCCCCGGCGGCGGCGGCGGCGGCGCCCGCGGCGCCCCCCTCGCCTCGCGCCGCCGCCGCGGTCCCCCGCCCCGGCGGCAGGGCCCTCGCCAGCGCCTCCACCACCCTCCCGTAGCTCGCGGCGCGCTCCTCCTCTCCCGAGGCGCTCCAGTCGCGCGCGGCGTTCTTGAGGACGTAGCGCACCTTGTCGGCGTCGCCCGCCGACGGCGGCGCCCCCGCGGCGGCGAGCGAGCGGGCGACGGCCGCGGCCGCGGGCGCGTAGGGAGAGCAGCGCCCTCCGCCCTCGTCGCCTCCAGGCCCGCCTCCCTCTCCGCGTCCCTCCCGGCTGCTGAGCCCGACGGTGGCTTCGAGCAGCGAGTCGAGCCAGCGGGCGTTGCGCTCGGCGGCGGCCCTGGCCGCGACGTGCTTGGCCCGGAGGCGCGAGAGCAGCGGGGCGAGAGCGCTCGAGCTCGAGCTCGGGGCGGTCAGACCGCTCCTCGGTGCGAGCCTCGCCGCGCTGGCCTCCCAGCGCGAGATCTCGCCGCGCGCGTCGCTCCTGTAGCAGGCTATCGCGTGCGCGATGCGGCCCAGGGCCTCGGCCTCTTCGCGCTCGTCGATCTGCTCGTCGCCGCTGCCGTCGCTCATCGTTTGTTTCTTTTTTGCGATGGGAGACTCCGAGTTTGGTTGTGACTTGTTCTTTTTTGACCAAACCACTCTTTCTTCCTCTTTTTTCAATCCTTTTTTCGAGAGACCCCCCGCATTCCCCGGGCCCTGTCTTCGCATTTCCTCCTTTTCTTTCTCTCTGTCTCCCTCGAGGCGCTGAAACTTCCTGCCACCATGGACCTCGTCGCGTCCTACCTCCAGCAGCAGGGGCAGCAGAACCCCTTCCTCCTCCGATCTGGTCGCTCCTCGTCGCTCGAGAACGAAAACGACGCCGACTCGATCGTCTCGGCCGCGGCGTGTTCGATGGCCGCGGGCGCCGCCAGGGCCCTGCGGAAGTCGAGGGCCCGTGCCGAGCAGAACGTTGAGGGGGCACGCGCCGTGACGTGAGTGTTGTTAATAAAAGTGGGGACGAGGAAACCGTTAGAACGCGAGAGGGGGGGAGAGAGAGAGGAGGCAATTGAGACGAAAGGGGGGGGGCGGCGCGTGGCCGAAACAACGACCTCAGCCTCTCACCTCGACCTCGAAACAAAAACAAAACAAAAAAACAGCGCCTTTGCCCTCACGCCGGCGCCCAACGCCTCCTCAGGCTCCGCGGCAGGCTTCGCCGCCCTCATCCCGGGCAACTCCTCCGCCGAGATCGTCTTCACCTCCGGGATCTCCTCCTTTCTTTCGCTGTACAACGCCACCATCATCGGCCGCCTCCTCTTGTCGTGGTGGCCCCAGGCGCCGCAGGCGATTGTCTCGCCGCTCGCGACGCTGACCGACCCCTACCTGAACCTGTTCCGAGGGCTGATCCCGCCGCTGGGGGGAACGATCGACCTGAGCCCCATCCTGGCGTTCGTGACGCTCGACCTGCTGACGAACTCCGCCGCGGCGCTGCCGTGCGAGATGCCGCAGGCGGCGGAGCAGGGGAAGGGCAAGGGGAAGGAGAAGGCGGGGCTCGCGCCGCGGAGGGTCCCGCCGCGCGCCGGAAGGTGGGGGGTGCCGAGCCTCGTCGCTGCTGCCGCGGCGTCCAAGAGGCGTTCGCAGCAGTGAGAGAGGGGGAGAAAGAGAAAGAAACGAGAGAGACAGGGAGAGACGAGAGAATTTCCGATTTTTCCGATTATTTTTTTTGAAGTGAAAGAAAAAAGTGTATTCTCTTTTTTCTTTTTTTTGCACGAAAGACGGGGCTGGCTGGGCTGGCGTCGGTTTGCACGAAAGAGCGCGTACGCGCGTCATTTCTGTGGGGGGGGAGGCGCCTCGGAGCCGCCGCCTCCCTCGCCGCTCATGGAGGCCCACCTTGGGAAGGTGGGGGGGGGGGAGGGAGGGAAAGGAAAGTAAGGGGGGGGAGACTTCGAAGGAGGTTTTTTTCATTTTCGGGTTTTTCTCCCTTTTGCTTTTTTTTTTCCGCGAGCGCCGCTCTCTTCTTATTGGGAGCGTCTCTTGGCGGAGGGAAGTGCGAAGTGCAAAGTGCGTAGGGTCGGAAGGGGAAGGGGAGGTAGAGAAGAGGAAGCCAAAAAGAGAGGACAGAGGCAAAAGAACAAGAGGGGGGGGGGGGGAAAAGAGGTTTCCGGCGGCGGCAGCGGTCGAGCCGAGGGTCGAAGGAAGCCACGCCGGGGTCTCTCGCACAGCACCGCCTCCGCGCCCTCGCTTCACTCCCTCGTCTTCAGCTCGAAGTCCGGGTACGCCGGCCCTCCGTGGTCCACGTGATCGATCCCGGCGATCTCAGTCGCCGTGTCGACCCGCAGCACCCCGGCGGCGCGCATCGCGAAGAAGACGAGCGCAGACAGAGAGAACGACAGCGCGCCGATCGCGGCGACGCCGGCGAGCTGCACGCCGAGCTGCTCCCAGCCGCGGCGGCCAAACTTCAGGTAGAACAACCCGCCGCACTCGCTGTTGAGCTGCGTGCCGCGATAGGCCTCCAGGTGCTGCGGCTTGGCCAGGAGGGCTGCCCCCAGGAGGCCCACGAGCGCGCACGAGCCGTGGACGGACACCGAGTCCAGGGGGTCGTCGACGCCGAGCCCCTCCAGGAGGCGCGCCGAGAGCACGAGCACCGCGCCGGCTGCGGCGCCGACAGCGACGGCCGCCCAGGGCTCGACGTACGCGCAGAGGGCCGTGGCCGCCACGATGCCGCCCAACAGGCCGTTGCACGCGGTGCGCAGGTCGAGGGCCTTGGGCTCCGACAGGTGGCAGCCCAGCCCCAGCGCGCTCAGGCCCGAGGCGCAGGCCGCGAGCGTCGTGTTGACCGCGGCCCGGACGGCGACGGCCGTGCGGCTCGAGAGCAGCGCGCCGCCGCGCAGGTACGCGGGCGCGACGTTGAAGCCGTACCACCCGAACCAGAGCATCAGCGTGCCCAGCGTGACCGACTCGACGTTGTGGCCCGGGATCGGGGGGCTCCGCCGCCGCCGCCGCCGCCGCCCCCGGGCCCCGCCCCCCCGGGAAAGGGAGGGGGAGGGGAAGCGGCCCGCGCGGCCCTCGCCCCGGCCGCCGCTTGCGCCGTCCCTGCCCCTGCCGTCGCTGATTCTGTTCCAGAGAGAAGCCGCGGCGGGCGCTGGGCTCCCTCTGCTGTTGCTGCTGCCGATGTTCGGTGCTGCTGCTCCTGCTGCTGCTGCTGCGGAAGAAGGAGAGGAGGAGGAGGAGGAGGAACCGGAGACGGAGGCAGCCGGAGGGGGCGCGCCGGTCGCGGCCTCTCGCGGAGGCGGAGGAGGCGGCGGAGCCGAAGGCGAGGAGGAGGAAGGGCCGCGCGCCGCCGCCGCCGCCGCCGTCGCGCCAGCAGCGCCAGCAGCGCCAGCAGCGCCAGCAGCGCCAGCAGCGCCAGCAGCGGCAGCAGCGGCAGCAGCGGCAGCAGCGGCAGGGGCAGCAGGGCGGTCCTCCTCGACCCTGCCGAGCTCGACGAGCGCGCCCTTGGCGCCGCTCCTTCCGCCCCCTCCCCCTCCGCGCCGCCGCCACAGCTGCTGCCGTCGCTGCTGCTGCTCCGGGTCCCTCCCGGCGAACCGCCCCAGCCGCGGCCCCACCGCCAGGCTCGCGGCCAGGCCGGCCGCGCCCCCGAGCAGGTGCACCGTCGACCCCCCCGCGAAGTCGATGTAGCTGCACGGGGCATCGGAGAGCCAGCCGTGGAAGGCCCAGTGGACGGCGAGCGGGAAGGCGAGGCCGGCCATCACGGGGGTGTAGGCGAGATAAGCCTGTTTTTTTTTTTGAAAGTTTGATGCCGCAGGGGGGAAAAATGAGCTTTTCGGGGGGGGGGGGCCTCTCTCTCTCTGTCTCCCCCTCCTTCTCTTCTCTCTTCTTCGCCTCCTCTCCTCCTCTCACCTCGAACCGCGCCCTCTCTGCAAGGCACCCGCTCACGATCGTCGTAGCCGTGATCAGGAAAACCCACGAGCTGAACCAGAGCGCGAACACCGCGGCCGCGCGCGCCTCGCCCGAGCTCGCTCCGCCGTCGGCAGCCGCGACCGCGCCGGCGGCGCCTCCCTTGGCTCCGAGCCTATCCCCCAAAAAGAAGTACGACCTCCCGATCAGGCCCCCCGCCGCGGTGTCTCCGAAGGCGAACGCGAAGCCAAAGGCCCAGTAGACGATCCCGGAGACGAGCTTGTCGATCAGGGTCTTTGAGTTTTTTTTTGGAGGGGGTGGGGGGTCGAAGTCTGAGGTCGGTTTTTTCTTTTCTGTTTTTTTCTGTTTTCCGTTCTCGACGTCCTTTCGCGCGCTGCAGCCTCCGCCTCTCTCTCCCTCTTCTTTTCGGAATCTCCGACTCTCTCTCTCTCTCTTTCTCTTTTTACCTTCAGCAGCACGTTTCGCGTGTTCTTGGCGCGCACGCTCCCGGACTCGAGGCTCGCGAAGCCGACCTGCTGGAAGAAAGTGATGCAGCTGTTGTCGTTTGATGATTCGAGGTTGAGGTTGAGGTTGAGAAATGATGCCGACAAAAGAAGACGGCGGCCAAAGAGAACAGGGGAAAAAGCCAATCGCAGCCCCCCCCGCTCGCTCGCACGTCTTTTCAGGGAATCCGGTCGATCTCGTTCCAGCGCTCAAAGCTCCAGACTTGAGTGTCGAAATCTCCCTCGACATCAAAACTTGAAGAAAAGGTCGCGGAGAGTGCTCGCTGGCGTGGTCGAAATCTCCTCTCGAGCCGCCGAGAAGGAAGCGGCTAGCTAGCGCTCGGTCGATGGGAAAACAGGAAGAAAAAACTCAGCTTTACCTGAACAGAAGCAGCGCCGTCATGTCCCCCTGCACATCGAACTTGTAGTCGCGCTCGAGTGTATAAGGCATGTGGTTGGACTGTCCCGCGACCGCGGCGGCGGCTTCGGGAGCGGCCGCCATGGGACTCGGGAGAGGGGTCGGGCTTTCTTCAATTCCGAGAGACTCGAGTTGAGCTCTCCTAGTTGTTTTTTTTTTAGTTTTTGAGCCAAGTCGGCACTTCTTTCTTCTCGCTCGTGGTCTCCTCCTTCTGCAAAGAAGATAGAGAGACCGCTCTTCGTTTCTTTCTCCGCTCTTCGTTTCTTTCTTCTCTCTCTCTATCTCTCGTTCTTTCTCTCTCTCACTGCGCAGTCGCGCAGCAAAGCCCGAAAGGCGAGAGCTTGGCACGAGAGAAGAAGGGGACGAGAGAGAGAGAGAGAGAGGCGCTCGATCCGTTTTTCTTTTTCTCGACGAGAAAAAGGAAACAAAATGGACCCGCCGGACAAGCCCCTGTCCGCCTCCTCGATCGTCACGCTGTGCGTGGGCGGGCAGGAGTTTGCAACGACGGTGACGACGCTGCGCAAGGTAAAATCGTCGTGGAGAGCGTCGTGGAGAAAGGAGAGCCGAGGCGAGGAGCGAGCTTGACGGTGAAAAAGGCATGTCTTTCTCGACGTCGTCGGAGCGTCTTTCTCTCTCTTCCGATGCCCTCTCTCTGCAAGGCCTGGGCTTTGCAAGGCCCCTCGATCGTCTTTCGTTTGCGGTCGATCGAGAGAGGGAGTTGTCGATGCCACATCGCGGCAGAGAGAAGTGGGGGCAGACATCGCGAGTGTGGGAGAGAGGGACCGCGAACGTTCGATGGGGGGGCCTTCCGTCGGGTTCTCGACAGCATGGTCGTCGTCGCTCGTCCCAAAAAAAGCATGAGATCGCTCTCTCGCTCACCCTTGTCTTCTTCTCCCTCAAACTCTCTCTTCCAAAACAGGACCCGGGCTCCATGCTCGCGCGCATGTTCTCCGGCGACATGCCCAGCAGCAGGCTGGACTCGAAGGTGAGTGTTGGGAGGTGGAGAAGCAGAAGAGAAGGGGAGGAAGAGGTGCAAGGGGAGAGCGAGGCCTTTCAAAAACTCGACCTCAACCGCTCGGGGGGAAAAAAATCAACACCTAAACCTCTTCAGGGCCGCTTCTTCATCGACCGCGACCCCAAGCACTTCGGCGTCATCCTCAACTGGCTCCGCGACGGCACCGCCGTGCTTCCCGACGGCGACTCCGCGGTCGACGAGCTGCTGCAGGAGGCGGAGTTTTATCAGCTCCGAGGGCTCGCCGCCGCGGCGGCCGCGGCCGCGGGAGGGGGCGCGCGGCCGGAGCCCCTGACGGCGCAGATGTTGCGCGAGTCGGTCGCGGCGCAGCTGCAGTCGCAGCCGCGGATCGCGGCCGCGCTCGACGTGCTGCTGGCTTGTGCTTTTGGGGCCGGGGTCCGCGACGGCAGGAGGGCGCATTCTTCGCAGGCGGCTCTCTGCTCGAGCAGCTCGGGCTCGTTCCCTTCGCCGCAGTACGCCTGGGCGGCCAACGCCGCCGCAGCAGCTTCCGCGGCTTCCGCGAACAGGATTCCCCCGAGGCAGGCCGCGGTCGACGTCGTGCTGCGAGAGGCGGCCTTCTGCCCTCTGAGCCCGCAGCCGAAGCGCGCGATCGCGAGGGACGAGGCGCTGTGAGTTTTTTTTGGCTGTTGTTTTTTCTCTCCTTTTCCCGTCGCTTTTTCCCTCTTCTCCCCGCCGCTCTCTTTGCTCTTCTAGTCCCCCGTTTTTTGCTCTTGAGGAAGATGCGAGGCGGAGCAAAAGATGAGAGGAAGATGACCCAAAAAATGGACCCGAAGAAAGACTCACTCGAAAAAACTCACTCGAAAAAAACAAAAAAAACGATCTCTCTCGACAAACAGCTACGTCGGCTTCCGCCAGGAGATCCGCGTCACGGGCGCGATGCACACCGAGGCCTACGAGGCCAAGCACGAGGTCCACCTCGTCCACGAGGGCGGCGCCCTCAGCTACGACGCGCGCGCTTATGGGATTCCTCAGGAAGACAGGCTTCGCATAAAGACCGCCACCGTCTACCGCCACCACTGCGTGTCGCGCCTTCCCCCGCGTCCCGCTCGCCTGCGGCGCGTGGCCTTCACGGCTCTGGCGTCCCCCGACGCGCTGCTCTGGGCGCTGGAGCTCTGTGGGTTCAGGGACGTGGGGCTCAAGGTGCACGCGCACCAGGCGACGGTCGATGCCGGCGAGGCCGCCGACGGCGGATGGGGCGAGGGAGAAGGCGGCTGCTGTTTTGAGGAGGAAGAGGGAGGGATTGCCTCCGGGAGGGATTGCTTAGGCCGCAGCCACGGGCAGCGGCACGGGAGACAGGAACAGGCGGCGGCGGCGGCGGGGAGGAGGAGCTCCCTGTGCCGCGGCTGGTGCGCCGGGGGGGCGCGCTGCACCTGCGGCGGAGCCGCAGCAGCAACCGCCGCGGACGCTTCTTCTCCTTCTTCTTTCCTTGCTTCCTCCCCCGCCGCCGCACCTGCTCTCGTCTCCGCCCCCTCATTCGAGTTCGACGCGCTCCCGGCCGCCGAGACCTTGACCGCCGAGGGAGGGAACGCGGGCTCGACCGCCGCCGCCGCCGCGGCCGCCGCGGAGGGCACCAGCAGCAGCGGAGTCAGGAGGAGGCTGAGCAGGCTCGCTGTGTCGGCCCCCGCCGCCGCCGCTCCTGCGTCGCCCCCGCCCGCCGCCGCCGAGGCCGTCGCTCGCGCCGCCGCAGCAGCACCCAACAACGGCAATAGCAGCAGTGGCAGCATGGGACGCTACCGCAGGGGCGACTCCCAGCAGCAGCAGCAGCGGCAGCGACAGGCGGCGGCGTCGATCTCGGCCGCCGCCGCCGCTGCCAACGCGGCAGCAAACGGCGGCGGCGGCGCCTCCTCTCTGGCTGCTGCAGCAGCCGCAGCAGCAGCCCCCTCCGCCTCCGCTTCCGCCTTCGCCTCCGCCTCCTCCTCCTCGGGGAGCCGCTACTCGCCCCTCGCGGCTCTGGCAGGCAGCGGAGGCAGCGGCAACCTCGCGGGGGCCGTCGCGGCGGCGGCCTCGCAGGCCTCGGCCGCGGCCTCGGCGGCGGCCTCGTCGGCCTCGGCCTCGGCGGCGCTGCTGCTGCCGAGCGCCGCCGTCGCCGTCGGGGCCGGGGCCGGGGGCGTCGCCGCGCTGGTCGCCGGAGGGCTCGCGGCGGTCGCCACTGCGGCCGTCGAGGCCGCGGGGATGCACACGCCACCGCTGCTGTCTCCGACCGCCGCCGCGGCCGGCGGGGGCGCGGGCGGCGGCGGGGGCGCCCTCGGAGCGAGGGTCGGCGGCGGCGGCCTCGACCCCCTCTCCCCGGGGGGCGTCGCCTCCCCCCGCTCCTCCGGGAACGGAGGGAACACCAACGACGGCCCCTTCTCCCCGACCTCGTCCCCGATAGACCATCGCCTCATGACGCGGGACCTGGACCCGTTCGCGGACAACGAGCCGACCTTCGCGAACCTGCGCTACACTGTGACGATGAGCCTTTGAAGAGAGGAAAAGAAAACCGTTTTTCTTTTTCTTTTTTTTTCTCTCGTAGAAATTTTTTTTTTCTCTTCTCTTTTTTTAGCTTTATATGTTGAGAGTGCTAGCCTCCTCCTTTCATTTGTCCACGAACGAACCCCTTTGAAACTTGAAAATCGAAAGACGACGACGATGAGCGACGTCGTCAAGCTTTTGTAATTGAGCCCATTCGCGCAGCATTTTCTTGCCTTACTTTTTTTGGATTCTCTCTCAGCGAGAGAAGGAGCAGGGAAAGATTTCTTGTTTTCCTGGAAAACTTTTCCATCGTCGCTCGGATTTTTTTTCTTCTTCACTACGCTCTCTTCCCTTCCTCTCTCTATCCGAGAAAAACAAGCCTCCTCGGCTACTCGGTCCTTTGTTAGTCCTCTCTCTGCCAGTCAAACACCATGGCTCGTGGCTTCATCTTCTTCGCTTTCGCGCTCTTCGCGCTCGTGCTCAGCGTCATGGCGCAGGGTGAGTCGGAAAAGAGAGCAAAAGGAGAGGGGATGCGAAATTGGTCTCTATTGTCCGAGAGGCGAACGAGATGTCGAGACGTCGAGCAGCAACAAAACCGTTCCCTCGCTTTCGAGCGCCAAAGCGAGCAACGCGCCGGCTCAATTGCTCGAAAACAGAAATCAGATACGATATAAGAGGCTAAGGCATCATGAGTGGGAACAGAACCGCCCCGAGGAAAGAGTACTACGAGGAGCTCGAAGATTCCTGATGGGCCGCAAACTGTTTGGGCGCGCGACGACCTCCCTCTTCGACTTCCGTGTCCCCCCTCTCATCTTCTCAAGGAGAACTTGCTCGTCCCCCTCGCAACAAAAAAAAAAAAAAAACCCCCCC
>Ga0210003_1003451_pt1 | contig 12845 bp, 6 predicted proteins | sample LantaG_FD_182804 | JGI IMG/M metagenome (GOLD analysis project Ga0210003, IMG submission 182804) | Deep subsurface microbial communities from Baltic Sea to uncover new lineages of life (NeLLi) - Landsort_02402 metaG (SPAdes) (version 2) | ecosystem: Environmental > Aquatic > Marine > Oceanic >... | reverse complement strand
CTCTCTCTCTCTCTCTCTCTCTCTCTCTCTCTCTCTCTCTCTCTCTCTCTCTCTCTCTCTCTCTCTCTCTCTCTCTCTCCCAATTTATCACCCAGGATCTACGTCGACGACGTCGCGGCCTTGCGCAAGGCGGCAGACATCAAGGGACTCGTCCACGTCACGGGAGGGGGCCTCCCAGAGAACCTCCCCCGCGTCCTGCCGAAAAAAGGTGCGGGCCTGACTCTGAGAATTCAAAGGTCGTCGTGGACGGTCCCAGCCATGTTCCGCTGGATGCAGTCCTCGGGGCGCGTCGCAGACGCCGAGATGTTCCGCACGTTCAACATGGGCGTCGGGATGGTGGCGTTCGTGGCCGCCGGCGACGCGGAAAAGGCCGTGGGCGCCGTTGAGGGGGCGTGGGTCCTCGGCGAGGTGGTCGCCGGAGGGGAAGGGAGCGTGGAGCTGGTTTGATTGAGGTCTTTTTTTTTTGTTTCTTTTGTTCTGTTTTTATTTTAGTTTGTTTTCAAGTCCTGCATCTCTTTGTTCTTTGTCCTCTGGGAGAGCAACGTGTGGGCGGCGGGGTGGGGGTGGGGGTGAGTGGCGAGAGAGAGAGGGAGAGAGAATTCGAGGGAGCGATAGAAAACTTTTTTTAGTTCCTCAGCCTTTTCATTTTCACTGGAAGAAACAACAACAACACGAGAGTTTCTGTTTGCAGAACGCTTGATGCAATAACAAATGAGAGATGAAAAAAATTGAAACCTTTCTGAAACTGGTGTGAAGAGTGGCGTGGCGGGGTGGGGAGAAGAAGAAGAAGAGAGAGCGAGAGAGTTGGAAGAGAAGGAAGAAGAAGAAGAAGAGTTCGTCGTTTTTTTTTTACATTTTCGGTTTTCTTCGAGAGCCCATCGCTCTTCTCTTGTCTTCTTCTTCCTTCTTTTCTCTCTCCACCTTGTGCGCCACCATGGCCGGCGCGGCGCCTGCCGCTGCCGCCGCCTCCGAGCACACCAAAGGCACGCTCGTGTGGGTGCGGCCAGCAGCAGCAGCAGCAGCAGCAGCAGCAGCTGGAGGAGGAGGGAAGGCAAGCACAAACGAGGAGGAATGGGTCAAGGCGACCGTCGCCCGCGTGCTCGACAGCGGCTCGACGCTCGAGGTCGTGCTCGAGGGGTCCAGCAGCGAGGACGGGTCCCAGGCGACGTCGACGATCAGTGTCTCTGCCGCCGACGCGCCGCTGCAGAATCCGGCGTCGAGGCTGGGCGTGGAGGTAAGGAAGACAGAGAAAAGAGAATGAAGAGGCGGATGGAGAGAAATCGAAAGAAAGAAAGAAGGCGCGCCTTTTTTCCTTTTCCTTTTCGAAAAGCGGCGGGAGAGGCCTTCTGCCGTCCTTGGGCTCTCTCTGTTCCCTTGGGCGTCAAGAGGAGAGCGTGCTGAAGCTGCTCGATGATTCAAAAGGCGATGGGAAGCAGCAGAAGGAGGTTCGAAAGAAGGGCTCGTTTTTTTCTTCTTCTTTTGATGAAAATCTCCACCACGGTCGCCGAGGATCGAATTCGAGTTTCTTTTCTTTTTCTGCACTGCCGTTTTCGTCCCCCTCTTCCGAGCTCCGTTCGTATCCCGCGCCAGTGCGGCACTGTCTGTGTCTCAAAGAGGCCCGTGAGCACGAAAGCGCAGAAAAGCCAGAGGAGGACTGCTGCCAGGGGGGAAAGAGAGTTGATTTTCTTCTTCCTCATCGCTCTTTGCTCTCTCGTCGCTCGCTCTCTCTCTCTCTCGATCTTTTCCTTTGTCTTTCTTCAACCTCAACCCCCTCTTCCTTCCCCGCTTCCACCACCACCCCACCCCAACACCAACACCAACGCCAGGACATGACCACCCTCCCGCACCTCAACGAGCCCGGCGTCCTCCACAACCTCCGGACGCGCTACGCAACGGACGCCATCTACACCTACACCGGCTCGATCCTCATCGCCGTCAACCCCTTCGCGCGCCTTCCGGCGCTCTATGGGAAACACATGATGGAGCAGTACCGCGGGGCTCGTTTAGGTGAACTAAGCCCGCACGTGTACGCCGTGGCGGACGCGGCGTACAGGGCGATGAGGAGCGACGCGCCAGGCGGCGGAGGTGGAGGTGGCGGAGCTGAAAACGGGGGACCGAAGCAGCGCCGCCGACGCAACCAGTCGATCTTGGTCTCCGGGGAATCCGGGGCGGGCAAGACCGAAACGGCCAAGCTGATCATGCAGTACCTGGCGTGGGTTGGCGACGAGGCGGCCGCTGCCGCAGGTGGAGGAGAAAATGGCGAGAGAGTCCCTTCGGCGCCTTCTTCTCCCCGCAACAACGGCAACAGCAACGACCCCTCTTCTTCGACGACCCCTGGCGTCGAGCAGCAGGTCCTCGAGTCCAACCCTCTGCTCGAGGCTTTCGGAAACGCCAAGACCGTCCGCAACGACAATTCCTCCCGCTTCGGCAAGTTCGTCGAGATCCAGTTCTCGAAGGCAGGACGCATTTCGGGCGCAGCAGTGAGGACTTACCTGCTGGAACGGTCCCGTGTTGTCGGAACAAACGACCCGGAACGCAACTTCCACGTCTTCTACCAGCTCTGCGCCGGGGCCTCTCCCGCAGAGAGAGAGCTCCTCCACCTGCCAGAGGACTCGCCGGGGGGTGCCGCGGCGAGGTCGTTCGCCTTTCTCGGAGGAAGGTCGAGCTGCGTCGAGCTCGAGGGGGTCGACAACGCCGCCGAGTGGGGGCGCACGCGAAGGGCGATGCAGCTGGTCGGCATCTCCGAGGAGGACGCCAACGCCGCCGCGAAGGTGGTCGCCGCGGTGCTACACCTGGGCAACATCGCCCTGGAGCCCGTCGGGGACGGGGAGGCGTGCGCGCCTTCCTCCAGCGACGGGGGCAGGGCCGCGGCCGCCCTCGACGCGGCGGCGTGCTTGCTCTCGGTCGAGCCCGAGGCGCTGCTGAAAGCGCTGACGACGCGGACCCGCCAGACCCCCGAGGGCGCCATCGTCTCCCCTCTGGACGCCCAGGCCTCGACCGACAACCGCGACGCCCTGGCGAAGTCGCTCTACTCTCGCCTGTTCGACTGGCTGGTGGCGAGGGTCAACGGCGCGATCGGGCAGGACCCGGAAGCGGCGTCGTCGATCGGCGTGCTCGACATTTACGGTACGAGATTTTTTTGAAACCTTTTTTCTTCTTCTGCTTCTTCTGCTTCTTCTTCCTCTTCTCTCTCTCTTTTCAAAAAACCAACACAAACTCACGCTCTCAATCTTTCTCCCTTTCCCAATAACAAAAAACAAAAAACAAACAGGCTTTGAGCAGTTTGCCGTCAACGACTTTGAGCAGTTCTGCATCAACCTCGCCAACGAGAAGCTCCAGCAGCACTTCAACGCGCACGTGTTCAAGCAGGAGCAGGCCGAGTACGTGCGGGAGGGGATCGACTGGAGCTATATCGAGTTCGTCGACAACCAGGACGTCTTGGACCTGGTCGAGAAGAGGCCCGGAGGCGTGATCGACAACTTGGACGAGGCGTGCCGCTTCCCCCGCGCGACGGCGTCGGACTTTGTCGACAAGCTCTGTTCTTCCAAAATCGTCAGCGAGTCGCCGAGGTTCACGAGGGCGAGGAGGCTTCCCAATGGGTTCACCGTGGAGCACTACGCCGGGGCCGTGACTTATACAGCCGACCACTTCCTGGGCAAGAACCGGGACTTCGTGGTGGCCGAGCACGAGCAGCTCGTACAGGGCTCCGGCGACGCTTTCGTCGCGGCGCTGTTCCCCAAAAGCGCCGACGCCGCCGACGGCGATGAAAATTCTTCTTCCAACTCTTCTTCTGCCCGCTCTTCCTACCGCTTCTCCTCGGTCGCCTCGAGGTTCAAGGCCCAGCTCGCGGACCTCATGGCGGCGCTGGCGGAGATGGAGCCCCACTACGTCCGCTGCGTGAAACCAAACGGCCTCAACTCCCCGGCTCTCTTCGAGCCCGCTCCGGTTTTACACCAGCTGCGGTGCGGCGGGGTGCTCGAGGCGGTGAGGATCTCTTGCGCCGGCTTCCCTGCCAAAATCCCCTACGCGGACTTTGTGGACCACTTCTGGGCGCTGGCGCCGAGCGGAGCCGCCGCCGCTGCGGCCAACGCAAACGCGAACGCTTCCTCCGACGACGACGTCGACGCCGCGGCGGCGAGAGCGATCGTCTCTGCCGCGGGCCTCTCTTCCTCTTCCCAGGCAGGGAAGACGAAGGTCTTCCTGCGCGCCGGTGGCATGGCCAGGCTCGAGAGGCTCCGCACCGACGCACTCAACGCCGCAGCCGTCACCTTACAGAGGCACGCCCGCGGATTCGTCGCCCGGCGCAGGGCCGCACGCGCGCGCCGCGCCGTCGTCATCTGTCAAGCTTACACCCGCGGCTTCCTGGCCCGCCGCGCCACGCGCGAGCTCCGCGCCGCCACCTCGGCCACCAAGATCCAGGCCGCATGGAGGGCGCACTCGGCCAGGCAGAGCTTCCTGCGGGCCAGGGGCGCGGCCGTGGTCGTCCAGGCGCACTGGCGCGGCAACCGCTCCAGGATCGCGACGCGCGACCTGCTGTCGTGGAGGGCAGCGACCGCGATCCAGGCCGCGTGGCGCGGCGCCCGCGCGCGGCGCAATCTGTCCAAGTGGAGGCGCGCCGCGCTGGCGGCGCAGTGCGCCTGGAGGTGCAAGCAAGCCAGGAAGGTCTTGCGCCGCAGGAGGGCCGAGGCGAGGGACACGGGCAAGCTCGTCGCCGACAAGGCCAACGCCGAGGCTCGGCTCGCGGAAACAACGAAGGTGCTTGAACAAGTCACGAGGCAGCGCAACGAGATGAAGTCGATCCTGAAAGAAGAGAAGATCGCTCGCGAGCAGGCCCTGGCCTCGGCCAAGGAGGCCGCGGCAGCTCTGGAGGCGGCGAGGGCCAAAGCCGCCAGAGACGCTGAGGCCGCGTCGGAGGCCGCGGCCTCGGAGCTCGCCGCGCTGCGCGACGCGGTGGAGCAGGCCAAGGCCGAAGCAGAACAAGCCCGCGCCGCCGCAGCCGCCGCCCGCGCCGCCGCCGCGGCCGAGGCCATCTCCGCCGCCCAGAAGGTTTCGGCAGCGGAGCGCGCCAGGCTCGAGGCCGAATCCAAGGCGGCGGCGGCGAAGGAAGACCTGATGACGCGGCTGGCCAACGCCGTCAAGCAGCGCGACGCCGCTCGGGAAGAGGCGCTGGTCGCGACCGAGAAGCTGGCGAAGCTCGAGGAGGACGTCTCGAGCGGGGCCGTGGCTGTTGCTGCGAGGGGCGGATCTGCTGCTGCTGTTGCTGCCGGAGGCGCTCTCGTGGCGGCGTCGTTCTCTGGCGGAGGAGGAAACGCCCTCGCTGTCCCTCAAGCGGGCGCGACCGCGACGCTCTCGGAGGTCGACCGGCGCCAGCGCGAGCTCTACACGAAACAGCAGCTTTTACTTCGGGAGCAGCGCACCGCCGACCAGGAGAAGCTCCTGGCCGCCCTGGCCTCGGCCTCCGACCTGGGATTCACCCCGGGTATCAACGGCGGGGCCCCCTTCGCCGCGGTGCTCGTGTTCAGGTGCTGCCTGCAGTGGAGGGCCTTCGGCGCCGACCGCACCTCGCTGTTCGACCGGCTGATCGGCGCGATGGGCGCGCAGATCGAGCGCAGGCAGGACGACAACGACGCGCTGGCGCACTGGCTGGCGACGACGGTGACACTGCTGCACCTGCTGCAGCGGAACATCAAGCCGGCGAGCGGCGGGGCCTTCTCGGCGAGGATCAGGGGCGCGAACGGAGGCGGTGGGAGCTCTTCTTCGGCGCTCGGCTCGTCTTCATCGCCGGTCTCGCGCTCGTTCTTCGGGTCCCGCGGCGGGGCCTTCTCGTCGTTCTTCAGCCGCGCCGCCGGCGTGGCCACGGGCAGCGGCTCGCCGATGGGAGGCAGCTACGACAACGGAGGCAGCAACATCTCCCCGGAAGGGAGGGGTCTGGGAGGAACAGGAAACGGAGTCGGAGGTCGAGGCCCGGCGTCGGCGCTCGACGCCTCGATCCACGCCGGCGCCGCGGGGGGCTTCCGCCCCGTCGAGGCCAAGTATCCGGCCCTGCTCTTCAAGCAGCAGCTGGACGCGTTCGTGCAGAAGATCTTCCCCCTGCTGCGGGACAACGTCAAGAAGGAGATCGCGCCGCAGCTGGCGGCGTGCGTGCACGCGCCGAGGGCCGGGCCGGGGGTCCGGCGGAGGAACGCCGCCGCCGCCGCCGCGGCCGCGGCCGTCGCCGCTCCTGGTGCTAATGCTCCTGCTTCCACTGCTGCTTCTCTTTCTTCCGCTGCCTCCTCCTCGCTCTCCCCGCACTGGGGCGCCGTCCTCGGGGCCTTTGACCGCACCTTAATCACCTTGCAGAGGGCCCACGTGCCTCGTTTCTTATCGCGCGCGCTCTTCCGGCAGCTCGCCGCGTTTGTCAACGTCCAGCTCTTCAACCAGCTGTTGCTGCGGAGGGAGTGCTGCTCCTTCTCGAACGGCGAGTACGTCAAGACGGGGCTGGCGGAGGTCGAGGCGTGGGTGACCGCCAGGGCCAGCGAGGTGGAGGGAGGAGCAGGAGGAGAAGGTGGCGGGCCGTATTCTTCTCCCGGCGGCGGCGTTTCGGGAGTTGGAGGAGGCCTTGCGTCCGACAGGGGGCCCTGGGTCTCGGCCGACGCGTGGGAGGCTTTGAGACCAATCAGGCAGGCGGTCACCTTCCTCGTCATCCACCAGAAGCACCGCAAGTCGCTCGAGGAGATCACCACCGAGCTCTGCCCGGGCCTGAGCGTGCAGCAGCTGTACCGGATCTCGACGATGTACTGGGACGACAGGTACGGGACCGAGACGGTTTCGGCCGAGGTGCTCGCGGCGATGAAGGGCGCGATGATGGTCGGCAATTCGTCGCAATCGCAATCTGCAAACAACGGCAACGACGCCGCCGCCGCCGCCGCTGCGGCCGCGGCGCACTCTTTCTTACTGGACGACGACTCGTCCATCCCGTTCACGGCCGAGGACGTCGCGAACAGGGTCGACGACGGCGGGCTCTACGGCGAGCTGCCCGTGCCGGCGTGCCTGGCCGACGGGGGGTCGTTTGATTTCTTGAGGCGCGACCTCAGGAGAGGAGGAAGTTCGACAACGAGCAACGGAGCTGGAGCTGCTGCTTCGTCTTCCCCGGTCGGGTCGACTGTGACGCCGCCCGGGCTGCCCCGCGCTGGAGGGGCGGCGGCGGCGGCGACAACGCCAGCGGGAGTTGGAGGAGGCGGAGGGGGCCCCTCTCCGCTCGCGCCGCCGCAGCCGCCGCAGCGGCAGCCTTGACTTTTTTTGAATTTGAAGAGGAACTCTAGCGTTCTCCTCCTTCTCTTCCCCCCCTTTCCATTATTTTGTGTGTTTGTTCTATCCGTTCAGAAAGAGAGAGAAGAGAGAGAGTTTTTTCCAATTGTTTGGCGAGAGAGAGATCAAGAGAATGAAAAAAAAACGAAAAAAACCCGCGATGAAAATTTCCAAGTCCTCTTTTTCCGTTTTTACATTCTTTCTTCTTTTCCTTCACATCGGCGACAGCAGCTGCGCCAGACTCGGCCTGGGCTCGGTATAGAGCATGCCCAGCACGAGGATGGTCGGGATGAAGCCGTAGTGGACGATCGGCTGGGTGAAAAAGTTGGAAGAGAGTTTTTTTTTTTTTGGAAGAACAGGTTGAGGTTGAGAGAAGAAAAAAAAAACGTCGAGCGCAACGGCAACAACGACGCATCCACCCCCTTCGATTTCGCCCTCTCTCCGTGTTCTGTTGCTTGGTCTGACCCTCTCAGCGCAGAGAGCTCATCGGGATCTCGCGAGACATCGATGGCGCAGAGCAGAAGAAGGGACAGCAGCGGAGGGAGAGCGAAGAGAAGGTCGATGATGACGATGATGATGATGCCATCAAAACCGTCGACTTTCTTTCTTCTGTTTTTCTTCTTTCCTCACCTTGCCGTACTCGACCACCTTGTCGACGGCCCTGGAGATCGCGGCCTCGACGTCGCCGACGGTGATGGTCATTGTTTCGAGAAAGCTTTGCGGGTGAGCGAGAGCGAGAGCGAGAGAGAGAGAGAAAGCGAAGAAAAAGAGAGCAAGAGAAAAGTGGAGGCCGAGGCCGTGGCGCTCGCCCCGGAGGTCGCCGCGCGGCTCGACGCGTCGGCCGGGGGCTTCCGCGCCGCCGCCGGGGCGGAAGCTCTTTCCTTCTTCACTGTTTCTTCTTCGGCGGAAAAAAAATCAACTCGACGACGATGATGTCGCCGTCGTCGCCCTCCCCTTCCACGGCGTCCGAGGACGACTCGTCCTCCCCTCGCAAGCGCCGCGCTCCCTCGGCGAGGGTCGCCGCCGCGGCCTCTGCCGCTGCAGCTGCAGCAGCGGCGGCGGGGGCGCCTGCCGGAGGAGCTCGAGGAGGCCAGGCGACGACGACTTCTTCGCCGTCTTCGATGGCTCCCTCTTCGCCAAACCGAATCCGTGCTGCTGCCCTCCCTCCTCCCCCGGCTCCTTCCGCCCTCCTCCCGCCGCCTCCCCCACCGCTCGACGGCATCCGCCAGTTCGCTGCCCTCGACGACCCGCTCGCGCAGGCCACCCCGCAGTTCGCGCGCGAGCTGGGCGAGGCCATGAGCCGCGCGACCTGGGTCAGCGAGGGGGGCGAGCCGGCCGACATCGCCGCGGTCGTGCCTGCCGGCGCCGCCGTCTCGATCCTGGAGGCGCTGGCCGAGAGGCTCGCGCTCGACGCGACGGTGGTGGATGTGAGTGTTTGATGTTGTGCTGACACGTTCTCGAGGCGTGGAAAAGGCAGCAGAGAGAAAGGAAGAGAGGGCGAACGCGAGAAAGGAGAAGAAGGAAGGCGGATGAATCGAAACATCGACGTCGAGCTGAGCGGCAAAAAAAAAAGAAAAAAAAGCCCGCCGAAAACGAAGGGGAAAAAAATCTCAAAAACCTTTTGACGTCTCTCTTCTCTCAAAACCAAAAACAGGTCGAGCCCCCGGACCACGCGCGCGTCGTGGTCGTCGGCGACACGCACGGGCACTTTCACGACGTCCTGGCGATGTGAGTTTTCGGGTGGTTGGTTTGGGAGGGAGGGAGAGAAAGAGGGAGAGAAAGAGAGAGAAAGAGAGAGAAAGAGAGCGAAGAAAGAGGACGACGGAGTTTCTTGGAGTTGCCGAAAAAAAACTCAAAAACTCATTTTTTTCGAAAAATCAAAATATCAGGCTCGAGCTCGTCGGCGAGCCCTCGCCCGACACCCGCTACGTCTTCAACGGCGACTTCGTGGACCGCGGCGCCTGGGGGCTCGAGACCCTGCTGCTCCTGTCCGCGTGGAGGCTGGCCACGGGCGCCGGGAGCGCCGTGGCGGCGGAAGCGAGGGGAGGAGGAGAGAGAGGAGGAGGAGGAGGAGGTAAAAAGGCAGCTGTCGCTGGAAGCAAAAGGGCAAACGGAGCCGAAAACGGCACCAACGCCAACGGCAACGCGACGACGACCTCTTCTTCTTCTCAACCTCCTCAACAACAGCCCCGTCGCCGAGACGACCGCGGGGGCTGCCTCACCATGCTCCGCGGCAACCACGAGTCGGCCACCTGCACGCTCGTCTACGGCTTCCGGGCCGAGTGCGAGGCCAAGTACGGCCTCAAAGCCGGCAACCTGGTCTACAAGGCAGCGAGGCGCGCGTTTGCCCGCCTGCCGCTCGCGGCGTGCGTGGCGCGTTCCACGCTGGTGCTCCATGGCGGGCTGTTCCGCGCGCCTCCCAGCGTGACGGGCTCCAAGAGGAGGAAGCGCGGGGCCGGGAGGCACCGGGGCTCGCGCAGGACCGGCGGCGGAGGCGAGGGCGGGTTCGACGACGATGCCAGCGGCAACAACGGCGTCGTCGTCGTGCTCGGCTCGCTCGATGACCTCCGGGCCTGCTCCAAGGGAGGCCCCGACCCTTCTGGCCGCGGCGCCTCGGCCGTCGCGGCCGACGTGCTCTGGTCGGACCCCGCCCCGGACGACGGCCTCGAACCCAACGACGCGCGAGGGGTCGGCGTCTTGTTCGGGCCGGACATCACGCAGCTCTTCTTGCAAAAGAACCAGCTCCGGCTGCTGCTGCGGTCGCACGAGGGGCCGGACGCGCGCGACGGCCGCGACGGCATGGCTGGCGTTTTGGGCGGGTGGGCCCTCGACCACTCGGGACCACACGGCTCGCTCTACACGGTCTTCTCGGCCCCTTCCTACCCGATGTTCCAGGCCCCCGGGGACGACCCTTATGTCAACCTGGGCGCTGTCGCCGTCTTGACGTCTCCGACTTTCTGCGACCCGAATTTCGTGCAGTACGCCGCCGCGCCTCGCCCGGGGTCGGCTCGTCCCTTTTACGCGCTCTGTGACGTCTGCGACTCGGACGAGGACGTCCCAGTCGGGTTCGGGGAGAATGGGATGAGCGACATGAGCGGGTCGGAGGGAGGAGGGAGTGGGATGATGAGTGACGGCGGGTTTTCTTCGGAGGAAGAAGAGGAGGAAGTCGGAGGAGGGGGGGTCGAGGTCGAAACGACGACGATGGCGGCGGCGGCGGCGACGACGACGACGACAGCTCTTGCCTCTCTCGTCCGTCCTCCTCCTCCTCCTCCGGTCGCCGTCTCTTCCTCGTCGCCGCCGCGCGCCTCTTCCTCCTTTGTCGTCGGCGGCGGCGGCGGCCTGAGCGCGCTGCTGCCTTCGCCGCCGCCGCTCAGGACGACGCCGCTGAGGATGAGCGGCGGCGGCGGCGGGAACGCGAGCGGGAGCGCGAGCGGCCTTCTTCCTCCTCCGTCGCCGCTCGCCGCCCCCGCCGCCGGCCCTTCCGCCGCCCCCTCCGCCGCTCTCTCCCAGCTCAGAGAGCGCGCTGGGGCCCCCTCCCCTTCACCCTCCGTCGCCATCGCCGCCCTGCCCCTGCGTATGCAGCTTGTCCCTTCTTCCCCTTCCTCGCCGCCGAAGAACAACAATCCGCCGCACCACTCGCACACGGGACTGGCGGCGTCGGCGAGGAGATGGAGCAGCGGCGGAGGCGGCGCGCAGCAGCAGCAGCAGCCTGGGAGCCCCGGAGGAGGGAGGCGGAGCCCGAGGGGCCTCGCCGCCGCGGCGGCCGCCCTCAATGCCTTCTTCCCTCCCGGCTCTCCGAGCCCTCTCGTCAGCAACAGCGCTCCCGCTGCCGCTGCGTTGCCGTTCTCGAACTCGCAGCAGCAGCAGCAGCGCCCGCCCGTCAGCCCTCGCCTGGCCGCTGCCGCAGCAGCAGCAGTAGCGGCAGCGACGACGACGACGGCAGCGCCTCCTCCTCCTCCTGCCGACTCGCGCTCGCCCGACGAAAACGCAAACGCGACGGCGGCAACGGCCGCCGCTTCGGAAGAGCCGCAGCTGTCGCTCTCGCTGTCTCCCAACGGGAAAGCGGCGGCGGCAGCTGCTTCGCCCTCCCCGCAGAGACAGCAGCAGCAGTCCCTGACCGTGCGCGCGTCGCCGGCGTCGCCGAGAAGAGCTGCTGCTGCTACTGCCGCTGCGGTGGCGAACGGAGGAAACAAAAGATGATTTGATTTGACTTTTTTCCACTTGTTTAGGATTTGCCCCAACCCCAAACTCAACAAATGTAAAAAGACACGAACCCGCCTTCCCCCTTTTCTTTTTGTTCGATTTATTTAATCGCAATTTACATACAGCAACGGTGGGGTGAGGAAAAATGGGGGGAAATGAAATGAATCAGTTTTAGTTTTTTTTCTTTCTCTCTTCTCTTTTTCATGCGACAGCAGCTCCAACCTCGTTCCTCCTTTTCCTTGCCTTCTCCTTCTCTTTCTCCCTCTCTTTTTCTTCCTTCTCCGAGTCCCGCTCCATCTCCTGCAGGATCATGTTGTCCTGCGGCTTGAAAAGCCACACGAAGCCCCTCTCCGCGAAGCGGTGACCGAACGTGGCCAGCGCGCACAGCAGGCAGACGAGCCAGAACCGCGGCGAGCTGAAGATTGCGAGCGCCGAGCCCGCCTGCGCCGCATCGGACGTGCCTTTCGCCCGCAGGAACGCGGCGTAGCCGATCTGGAAGGGGAAAACTAAAGCATAGGAGCCCACGAGAACAAAAACAAACAGCGGGGTCCAGAAGCGGGAGACGAGCCCGACTTCGAGGGTCACGCAGCCCAAAAGCGCGACAAACACCGCCTTGCCGAGGGAGTAGACGTCGACGGCCGAGGCGTCGGCCCAGGGCCCGCGCGCCGCCGCGGCACTGTTGTTGGAGTCTGCGGAAACGGAATGTCGCCCACCTCCACCCAGCGAGCCCAGGCCGTAGAGGGGCACGAAGAAGCAGATCGCCGCGTCGACGCAGGCCATCAGCACGCCGTTCTTCCAAAAGGAGCGAGTCGTCAGGCTCGAGCGCGGGTGGTAGGTCGCCGGGGAATCCAGTAAAGCGGAGACGCGGTCGACAGGCCTGTCGAGAACGGCAAAGGCCATCACGGGCAGTGACGTGAAAATCACGTTGTAGGCCGCCGCGGAGATGTCGTCGACCAGGGCCTGGCCCGAGAAGCCGCAGTAGAACTGGTAGAGGAAGAGGGCGGCTGGTTTGCAATGGAGAAGAAAGAAGGAAAAAAGTTGAGTTTTTTTTTCCGCTCTCTCTCTTCTCTCTCGAAGAAACGCCCCCCAAAAAACCCCTCCCCAACTCTCCTCACCTCCGAAAGCCACATTCTTGTAGAACGAGTACTTGATCAGCCTCGAGAGCCTGTAGGCCGACAGCGAGCCGTGCACCAGCAGCAGCCTCACCAAAAAACGAAACTGCGAGATCGCAAAGTCGGCGTTGTTGACGGCCTGTCTCCCTTCCTTGCCGATGATGCCGACGCCGACGTCCGCGGCCTGGATCATCGCGACGTCGTTGGCGCCGTCACCCACGGAGAGCATGCGGCTGTGTGTGT
>Ga0210003_1003450_pt1 | contig 12846 bp, 9 predicted proteins | sample LantaG_FD_182804 | JGI IMG/M metagenome (GOLD analysis project Ga0210003, IMG submission 182804) | Deep subsurface microbial communities from Baltic Sea to uncover new lineages of life (NeLLi) - Landsort_02402 metaG (SPAdes) (version 2) | ecosystem: Environmental > Aquatic > Marine > Oceanic >... | reverse complement strand
CTATACTCAACAAGGCCAGGCAGAAACCTGACACGCCTGAAGAAACTGCGCCCCCAGTCGCACCGGTCAAAGCCGCACCCATCAGCATCACCGTCACCGACGACCAGATACTCATTGGCCAGCAGAAGGTTACACTGCCGGACCTGCCCTCCGCACTCGCAGAAAAACGCGGAGCAGTCGCACCCGAAAACCAGCCGCTGACAATCAAGGCAAGAACCGACGTCAACTACCGCAGCTTAGTCGACGTGCTCAACGCGCTCGTCGCCGCAGGCTATACTTCCGTGCAGATGGCGACCATCGCAGAAACTCCGCCCCCAGCCAACGATAGTGCCGGGCGCGATTTCATCAAGGTCATCAGGCCACGCCCCGACGATGAACCCGAAGCCATAGCCAAGATTAAGGAAACCGTGCGGCAGTTGATGGACCAGAATAAATTCGGTGAAGCCCTCGCAGCGCTCGACAGCCGCCCCGACCTGCGCGACGCCGCATGGCAGGGCGAGCGGGAAAAAGCCAAGCAGAACATCAAGCGCCAGGTGCAGGAGCTGTACGCAAGCGACCTCGCCCGCGCAGAAACATACGCCCGCAACGGCCAAAACGACCAGGCCCGCAAAATATATGAAGAAATAGCAGGATACGGCCTGCCCGAAATGGCCGCCGAAGCCCGAAAACGCAGCGCCGGCCTCAAGCCCGAGACGCCTGTCACCAGCAGCCGGCCGCCCAGGCCTCGCGTAAAAGTCATAGAAGAAGACCCGCGGATCAGCCAGTTCATCGAACAACTGGCCGATAAAGACGCCGCACAACACGTACGCACACGCGCCGCACGCGAGCTTGGCGTGCTCAAGGCGAAAGCCGCAGTGCCCGCACTCATCGGCGCACTCGAAGACCGCGACTGGTACCTCCGCGTGTGCGCGGCAACGTCCCTCAAGCAGATCGGCGACCTTCGCGCCGTGCCCGCGCTCATCAGAAACCTCGACCACCCGATGATCCCAGCGTCCGAAACCGCACTCCGCACGCTGATGTCGCTCACCGGGCAGGACTTCGGCCACAACTCCGCGAAATGGCAGCAATGGTGGGACACCACCGGCTCCGCAGCCATACCCGCCGTCGTTCGCAACGAACTCGAGCCGCCCGCAGAACCGCCGGAACCCATCGAGTTGCCCCCGCCGACCACCACATTCGAGAGCCAGGTCGTGATACTCGACGACGTCAACGACTCGATCACGATCAACATACCGCCCGACGCCGCCCTCGAGGAAGGCCAGCGGATCACCATCCTCCGCGGCGCCGACGTTCTGATGACCGCACAAGTGGCCCTCGTCGGATTCGGCACCGCCCGCGCCGACATCATCAGGCGCACGCAGGGCGTGGAAATGCGAACCGGCGACATCATCACCGTCCAGAAATAACAACCGCCGGCGGCAACACCGGCGGTCATACGAAAACGGGCGACGCAGCAGCGCCGCCCGTTGGCATGCGGGCAGGGAAAGGTGCAGCAAAACGTTCAGCCTGAACGATGCTGCATCACAAGCTGTATAAGGGCGTCCATTATCTTGTCCTGCATGTCTTCGTCAACAGTGCGTTGCTCAACAAGGTCGCGCAGGCGCCTGTTGCGACGCATCACGAAGTTCAGATACCCATCGAGCACGCGCTGGCACTCTTCATCTTCATGCGGCACTCGCACGAAACCCCGCAAACCATTCCGGGCCAGCAGCACCACGAGCGCATCCTGCACAGATGAGTTCGTTTGGACCTCAGCAATAACTCGCTTTCCCTTCTTGAACACGACCTGGTGCTTATGGAACAGCCCGTTATCCTGTTCCGGTTCGCCGTTTAATGGCAGCTCAAACGCATCCCAAGGCTTCGAGGCGTCGACAAAATGATCGTCGTAAGAAAGCAGAAGTTCGGGAGCCTCCTGCTGCACCTTTTCAATTATCTGGGCGGCAATCTCAGCCGGGCTTTCAGGCCCGCGCCTTTTCGCCTTCTTCTTGTTGGAGATGGCCACTTCTTCCTTCTGCCGGGTTAGCTCGAAAAACTCACGCAGGTGATCGTAAAGCCGATCCAGCAGTTCATCGCGGCGTTTCTTCGAACACTCGCCCAGCAGTTGAAGCACGGCGTCATCAAGCTTCCGGCGGTCGGGCATATCCAGTTCAGACAGGTCGGAAAGCTTCTCCAATTCGTCATACTTGCCGGCCTGACGATAGGCCATCTCCCGGAGTCGCCGCTCGGAAAGGAAATAATGCACCTTGCGTTGTTTCAGGCGTTCAAACGCGGCTGCTACGCGCTTCAGCGCAGTGCGGCTCCCATGCCGGGGATCGGGCACCCGCATCATCTTGACATCCACAACTTCCGTTTTCAGGTTTCCCTCAACGCCGACCGGGCGCCCATACTGGAACTTCGAGAGCACCACGAATGTCGAATTCAGTAGACCGGCCAAAACGGCGGTAGGAAGCTCTTTACCAGAAACATCGAACAAATTGTGATTGCAGATGAGGTCTTCGTCGTTAGCAGGCACACAATGCTTATATTGCTGCGCCATAGGCCAGAACATCTGCCCCGGCTGGTGCCCTGCCAGGTCATACCATGTGCGTGTGCCCGTAGCGCGGCCGGCGCAAGTCGAGCCCGAATGGTAGCCTTGCTTCTCGCCCCAGTCGATGTACTTGCCGACATAAGTGTTCTTCAGTTCACCGCGCGATTGCGAAACGAGCAGAATCAGCCGCGAGCAGTCTTTCGGACTGACGGTGAAGCAGTCGATCTCCATCAAACTGTGAACTTCCGGCTCGAGGTACTCTGACTCGATGGGGTGTATCTCGCCTCGACCAGCCCCGCAAAGAACCAGTTTCACGCGGCCGGACTCGACGTCCTTGCGTGGCACCTCATAGGCCGCCTTGAATTCATGTGGATTCGTACGTGCTTGCAGGCACTCCGAACTGTGATCTATCGGAAAGAAAAAGCAGTCTTTGCCGCTTGTTATGCCTCTCCTCACGTCCGCAACATCACCCAGCGGAACAAGTTTTCGCTCATATCTGTCGAGCATCTCGAACCAGAGGTCGGGCGCCCTTAGATAGACACCCCACTTGCCTCCGTAGTAGTCTCCATCCTGGACATCCGGTTTTCCGCTGCCGGGCTGGGATGACTTGCCCATCAGGACGCCGAGGCGAACGCCCTGGTGCCATAGTTCGCCCTGCCGGACGACCCGCGCGCGGAAGCGCGTGTTGGTGGTGTTGGCTCCAATGGCAAGAAGCTCGTCCCGCAGGTGGTCGGAAGCGGTGACCGCTCCGATGCCGGAACCATCGTACGACATGATCTCACGCAAGGGCCGGCGCAACTGCACAAACCGCACCATGTTGTTCATTCGCGCCTTCTCGTCGGGCTGGCGGCGGAGTATGGTGACAGTGGTAGCTACTCGGGCGCCCACAAACCACGGCTCGGATATGCTTTCCATGATGGCGATAATCTGGAAATTCTGCAGTATCCAGCCTTGCAGGTTGAAGCCGTATTCCACGTCGAGCCACTGGCTTGAAGTTATGAAGCAGAGATGGCCGTTTTGCTTGAGAAAACGGGCCGAATGCGGCCAGAAATAGCAGTGAATGTCGCTGCGGCCGGAAAGCTGTGCTCCGGCCTTTGTCTTGACGATATGCTGGTAGAAGTCTTTGGTTCCTGGCTTGGGGCATCCGTTGCCATTCTTCGATTTGGTCAGCGTTTCCTGACGAATATACGGCGGGTTGCCGACGACGGCGTCAAGCGGCGGAATCTTCACCGCCCGATGCTGTGCAGCACCCAACCCTGCGGAGCCGTTGTGCGAAGGCAGGGAGAGGACGGGCGAATCGGGTTCTACGTTGAAGAAATCCTCCCGGAGAATCTGCGGGTAGTTGTCGTCGTCGATCAGGTCGCGCGTGGCGAGGTTAATGGTTGTCAGGTGGGTTGCGAAATGAGAGGTATCGACGCCGAAAAGATCGGTCAGCCGCTCGCGGTGCCCTCGCATCTGGTAGATTTCCTTCTTGCGCATGTAGGCTCGGACGAGAAACGTTCCTCCGCCGCACGCGGGGTCCATTATTTTCTCCCGACCCGTTCTGATGCAGAAGCTGTTGATGAGGTCCACCACTTCGACGCGCGTGTAGAACTGGCCGTACTTGCGCCGTTCCTCCGGGCTGATGAGGCGCTCGAATATGTTGCCGATGATCTCGTAGTCCAGGTTCGAGAAGTCGAACTCATGTATCTGGTTGATGAGCTGACGCCAGTGCGAAACTGCGTGGTCCGAATAGAACGGTATGCGAATGCCGAGGTCGGCGATGGCTGCGCCGAATACCGTTTCGTAGTCGCCCGTGCTGTCCTTGGCCTTTGCAAAGTAATGCCCGAGGTAGGTGCGAAGCTCCTCGCCCGTGTCGATATATTCCGGCACCGTAAGGCGCTCGAGCCGATTGCCGTGGCGTTTGAGCAATGCTTCGTAGAAGACCAGCTTGTTGACCAGCGCGTAACAGGCGAATTTCGAGGCACGCTCGAGGTTGTCGCGGATTCCCTCCTGGTCGTCGAGTATTGTCCAGCCTTGATCATCGCGCATCCACCTGTCAAGCTGTGCCCTCAGGTGCGATTTCGTGTAGTGTTCGTCGAGTTCGCTGAGGCTTAGAAGTATCGGGATACGCAGGGCGGCTTCCAGGGCGTCGATGAATTTTTCGTCGGGGGCTTTTTGGCCCAGTTGCACCAACCCGCGAAGTATTTGGGCAAATTCCTGCAGGAAGCCGGCGAGCCAGTCGCTTACGGCTTTCTGGGTCATGGAGAGTCTCATGTGTCCGGGCATATGAACGCTTGTGACTTGCCATGACTTGTAGTTGTGATCCTTCCAGGATCGCTTCCCCGGCATCACTTCCCACAGAACGAATTCGTTTACGTTCCAGGTGAAGAAGTAGCCGACGTTCGTCTTGAGTGCCTTCGAGCGCGCATCCTCCACAACGGCGGCATTGTAAGGGCTGCCGCCATCCTTCTGGAACGGCAGCTTAACCTCACCCGTCAAAACCGGTTGTTGGTCCTTGTCGAGCAGTGTCAGGTCGTTGCGCTTCGCGTCTCCGCTGCGTGTCTCGCACCTTGCGCTGGAAAACGGCAGATTCGGATCCTTCGCAAGCATTACGTTTATAGTGCTTGCAGCGTCGGCGGTGAATTCCCATTCGGTCATTGTATTGAGCATTGCCGTTCTCAGCTCTCCGCCGCTGCGCCCCCATTGCCCAGATACAGGCTGCGGCCGAACATCCTGCTGTACTCGGACCACGTGGCATCGGGGTCGGCCGAATTGCGGCGGATTTGCTCGAAGGCGTTGATCTTGGCGTCGAGGTTGTCTATGTGATGCACCGCGAGCGCCTCGGCGGTCATCGGCAGCCGCGGCGAGCCGTATTCATACTCGCCGTGGTGGCTTAGCACCAGGTGCAGGAGCAGGTCGAGCAGCTCCGCCGGGAAATCTTCGATCTCGGCGGCTCGCTTGCGGATCATATCGGCCCCGATCACGAGGTGGCCCAGCAGCTTGCCGCGGTCGGTGTAGCGGAATGCGCGGTCGTATGAGAACTCCTCGACCTTGCCGATGTCGTGCAGGATAAGCCCGGCCACGAGGAGGTCGTGGTCAAGCTCGGTGCGGCAGTCGAGCATCTTGATGCCCATGTCGAGCATCGATGACGTGTGCTCGAGCAGCCCGCCGATGTACGGATGGTGGTAGGTTACGGCGGCCGGTGCCTTGCAGAACTGTGCGACGAATTCGGCGTCGTTGAAGAACGACTGAAGCAGGAGCCGCAGCGGTTCAAGCTCGACGGATGCGATGGCGTCTTTCACAAGGACCAGCATTTTTTCCGGGTCTTGCGCGGTGCAGGGGAGGAAGTCGCCGAGGTTGACGTGCGCGGCCTGCACGGGTGCGAGCGCCTCAACGCGGAGCTGTCGCTGGTCGCGGTAGGTTTCGATCTGCCCGCGTATCTGAACGAAGTCTTCTTCGCCGAAGCTGTCGAATATTTCACGTGTGACCCGCCACATTTTGGCGGACATTTTGCCGGACTTGTCGCCCAGCTCGAGGTCGATGTAGAACGAGCCGTCGCGACTGGTGCGGAGCTGCGAGCGGATGACCATCAGCGTGCTCGAGATCGGATCGCCTTCGTTGTAGTCCTTCAGGTATCGGCGTTGCATGCCATTTTCCCCGTTGCCCTGGTTGATGTCGAATAACGTCGCCATACTTCGATTATACCAACGCGTGCGGCGCGTTCAAGCGTAAAGGCGGGGCCGGGGGGAATATTGTCAACGCACGCCCGCCCCCCAATGCGGGTCATGCGGCGCCAGTGCTGGATATATCGCCTACTGCCGGCGCCACAGCGGAAGGCCGGTTTCGTCGTCATATTCGCGGACGAACTCGGGGCCGTCGAGCTGCTGCATGATGAATTCGCAGGCGAAGACGGTGGTGCCGGGCGCGAGGTGGCCGCCGTATGCATCGCCTGCTTCGGTGCCGAGTGTGATGTGTGCGTGGACCATCGGCTCGCCGTCGCGCAGGGAGACGTTTCCCACGAGGCTGAGTATTTCGAGCGGTTCGTCGAGTTCGATGAACTGGTATTCGCGTGCCTGCTGGTTGTAGAAGCCGATGCGTGCTTTGCGCACTGCGCCTATGGCTGTCAGTGCTGCGAGTTTCACGTTTTCGGCCTTGCACACTGCGATGAGTTCCTCGAGCAGGTCCTTGTTGTGGTCGAGCCTGCCGACGATCGTCCGTGCGGCTGTCGCGTTCCGGTATGTCGCCATGTCATTACTCCGTTAGGAAGCTGTCCGGTTCCGTCCTTGTTCACGCCCGCCATAGCAGCGCGGCAATGCCGGTGAAGATAAGGATGCCGTCGGCCACGAGCGGGCACAGCAGCTCGCCTTTGGTCACGTGCTGAAACAGCGGGAACAGCAGCAGCAGGATCAGGATGGGGCAGGGCAGCAGCCAGTAGCCCAGCGGGGAGAAAACTTCGAACGCTGTGCCGGTTATCAGCAGCAGTGCGAGGAAGCCGCTGAGGCCGGCGAGCAGAATCCTGGTGCGTCGCGAGCCGATCAGCACGGGCAGAGTTTCGCGGCCGAGGAGGCGGTCGCCTTGAATATCGGTGAAATCGAACAGCGACGACCGGACGAATGCGAGGATGAACGCGACCACTGCGGCCAGCAGCAATTTCCATTGTGCGGCCGGGTGCGAGATCGCCGGCAGTATGACTGCGACGGCTGTCCATCCGGTGGCTGTGAAGATATCCTTGGATGCGGGAAGGTCTTTCAGCCGGACATGCAGGCCGAATGGCGTGAGCGCGATGTTGTATGCCAGGCCGATCAGGTATGCCGCCAGCAGCAGTATGGTTTCGGGCCATCCCATGCGTATTGCCAGCGCGAGCGACAGCCCGGCGAGGGCGACCGTCAGGCCGATCGAGAATGCTTGGTGGCGGGCGTAGAGCGCCACGCGCGGCGGCACGGCGCCGGCGTCGTGGTGGGGGGCCTCCATGCGGTTCCAGATATGCACCGAAAATATGTAGCAGAAGGATATCATCAGCACGAGAGGGTTGGGCACGAGAGGGTCGGGTAGGAGGCGGTCGTGCTGCTGCAGGGAGAACGCGGCGAGCGTGAGGCCCACGGCGCCAAGCCCCGTGTAAACCGTGCTGCTGATCAGGAATCTCAGTGCGCGGTGGATTGCCCGCACCGGTGCGGAGCGCTGGTCGGCCATTTCCTTCAGCCGCTGGATGACGGCCGCCGTTATCCAGTTGGGGGTGGACGCGCCGGCTGTCACGCCGACGGTGCCGTAGGCTGCGAAATCTTCCGGCAGCTCGGCGGCTGTTTCTATATGAACGGTCGGCGTGCCGGTTGAGCAGGCGATTTCGGCCAGGCGGCGAGTGTTGGCGCTGTGCTTGCCGCCCACCACTACCATCGCGTCGACTGTCCTGGCAAGCTCGGTCACTTCGCGCTGGCGCTGCTCGGTCGAGCGGCAGATGGTATCCACCACTTCCACTTTTTTTCCATGGTTTTCGCGGATGATCTGGGCGATCCGGCCGAACAGTTCTTCGTTGAAGGTTGTTTGCGCCACAAGGCAGGCTTGGCCGTCGAGCCGCAATGCGCGTGCTTCGTCGCATGTGGAAATGACGGTCCCGGTGTTGCGGCAGAAGCCCAGCAGGCCGGCGACCTCGGCGTGATCCTTGTCGCCGGCGATCACGATCGACTTGCCGCTCTCGTGGCGGCGACGGACAATGTTCTGCGAGAATCGCACGTGCGGGCAGGTGGCGTCGACGGCCCGCAGGCCGGCATCTTCGATCTGCCTGCGCTGCTCGGGGGCGACTCCATGGGCGCGGATGACGATCGTGCCCTTCGCGATGCCTTCGATGCTGTCGATCGACTTCACGCCGCGCCGCTCGAGCGTTTCCACCGCCTGGCGGTTGTGGATGAGGGGGCCGAGTGTGTACAGTGGGCCGTCGCCCTTGCGAGCCTCGCGCAGGACGCAGTCCATCGCGCGTTTCACGCCCATGCAAAAACCTGCTGTTTCAGCCAGTTTGATCTGCATCTGTCAGTTGCCGGATTCTTCGGCGGGTTTCGCCTCCATCACCGCCGCGCCCGGGTCAGCCTCAACTGCGGGGACGGCGGCACGGGCAGGCTGCGGCACTATGAGAATGTTGATCAGCAGTGGGTCGGCTGCGGCGCGCCCGCGTAGACCACGGTCGATGGTTCCCTGCTTGAATTTTTCCGCGTCGGCTTCGGGCAACGGGCGGCGCGCTTCCCTGCCGGCGTACTCCCCGGCACGCTGCATGGTCAGGCTGCTGGACTTTCTGAGTTCAGCCAATACGCTTGTGCGGGCATCGTCGTATGGTTCGCGCAGCCTGCCCTCCGCCGCATCTTTCTGGAGATGAGCAAGCCGGCCGATCACCGTCATTGAGCCGTCGGCACCGGCTCCGATGGTAACGTTCACGCAATGCCTGCCGAGCACTTCGGCGACCTGCGCGGCTGCGGCGTTTACGTCGGCCGCGCTCACGATCGCGTCTGGCGGCGGCAAGGCGGCGGCATCTGCCAATAGCTCACGGTTTGCGATGGCACCGGCCTTCGAGGCCCGAGCAGTCGCGGCGGGCGGCTCGGCTTCAAGCGGGGCTGTTTGAGCGCCTGCCTTGGCAAGCCCGAGCACCGGGTCAGTTTCGGCCTCGTGCGTGGTGATTGCTTCGGCCTTGCCTCCGATCTCGGATGGTGCGCCTGCTTTCGCGAGCGCACCCTGGGGGGCCTGGTCGTTCGCGGCGGCATTCTGCTGTGCGGCCTGAGGCAAGATTGGCAGCGCCTTGCTCCGGGCCGGGCTGTCGAGCCGGTCGATTTCAAGCTCCCGCTGCAGTTCATCGGCGGGCGGGGCATCGTCGGTGAATTCGCCTTGCCGGCGAGCCTGGCAGGGCAGACAACTGCCGCTGTCGGTAGATTGTGTTTTGACGAACATCACGCCGGCAACCAGGAAGACGGCGATGGATGCGGCCATTGCGCCGTAGCGGCGCAGCCAGCGGTTTCGGGATGTGCTGCGGCTTTCTGCTTCGGCGGCGCGTGCCAGGGCTTCGGCGAAGCCCTCGGGCGCAGGCTCGTGCGGCAGCGATTTCACTCGTCCGATGAGGTGCTGCTGGCGGTCCATCTCGATGCGGCAGGCTTCGCATTGGGCCAGGTGCTGCTGCAGCTCGCGTGTTGCTGCGGGCGGAAGCTCGCCGTCGAGGTGTTCCATTATGAATTGTCTGGCATTATTGCAGTTCATCGTCATTCCAAGCCGGTTGCGGCTTACTCGAGGATGCCGCGAAGCGTTTCGCGTGCCCTGAACAGCCGCGATTTGACCGTTCCCACGGAGCAGCCGAGCAATGCGGCCATTTCCGCATACTTGTAGCCCTGGATGTCTTTGAGGACGATCGCGATGCGATAGTCCTCGGGCAGACAGCCGAGGGCTTGCTCGAGGCGTTCGCAGTCTTCCCTGCTCTGCGCCTGCTGCTGCGGCCCGGGCTGGCTCGCGGGCGGGTCGCAGCCGGGGGCGTCGTCGCCGGTGTCGAGCGGCACGTGCAGGTTTGCCTTTCGTGCGGCAAGCGAGCGCCGGCGGCTGATACACGTATTAACGGCAATACGGTACAGCCAGGTGTAGAAAGAAGCGCCGCCGCGAAAGGTATCGATCGCGCGGAACGCCTTCAGGAAAACGTCCTGGGCGATGTCGGCGGCATCGTGGTAGTCGCCGACCATGCGATAAATACCGTTGAAGAGGCCGTCCTGATGGCGCCGCACGAGCATTCCGAAGGCGTCGTTATCGCCTCGGCGGCATCGCTGGATGAGGACAGCTTCGTCGGTCGCGTCGTTCACCAAACGCCTTTCTACAGTATTGGACGCACCCTGATGGGAAATGGTTCCCGCGACGCGGGAAAATTATCGCGCACAATCATCCGACGCCGCAGGTGGTTGCGTTGAAGGCCGGTTTCAGCCGATTTCCTCGAGGACGGCCTGTGCAGCGCGTTTGCCGGAAAGCAGCATCGAGCCGAAGGTGGGGCCCATTCGCGGCAGGCCGTATAACGTGCTGACGGCCATCCCCGCGACAACCAGCCCGGGATGGGCGACGCCGGTTCGCTCGACTACGAGGTCTTCTGATCGGTCGATCCACATCGCACCGAAGCCGTCGGTTTTCAGCAGGCCGCGGTTCTCGAGCGCCTTCAGCACTAGCGCGTCGTGGCCGGTTGCCTCTACCACGACCTTGCATTCGATGGCGATGGGGTCGATCATGGCGATTTCGCGCGGCATGCGCTGCATGGGCGCCCAGTTCATCACCACCCCGCCCACGCGCCCGCCTTCACGGAGAACCACGTCGTCGACGTAGGTCAGGTTGGCGACTTTCACGCCCGCGTCATATGCCGCGCTGATCAGCTTGCTGCACGCGTTCGGCGCGTCGGCCACGCACAACCCGTCGATCGGTTCATCGTATGGTATGCCCAGCTCGCGAAGCTGCTCGTCGCCCGGCTTGCGAACCGTCAGCTTGTTCATGAAATATCCGCCCGACCAGAATCCGCCGCCGAGCGCGTTGTTGCGCTCGATGATCAGCACGCGTTTTCCGGCCGCGGCAAGCTCCTTGCCGCAATACAGCCCGCTGGGGCCGGAGCCTACGATAACGCAATCGCACTCGGCGTAGTCGTCGAGCTGAGTGAGAAACGCCCTGATGATCGCCCGTGTGATTTCCTTCTCGCCTACAGATGCAAACAATCCCATGCATATCTCCCGCCGGCAGGACGTACCCCCCGGCTGTTTCTTCCATTGACACTACACAAATCAGCCTTTTTCGGCATACTTGCGATTGTACCGGTACGGCCCGTGAAATCAATGAAAATCAAGCGGATGTGCGATCGACGCACGCCCGCGCGAATGCGGCGATGACACCTGTCGTCAGCCGGTTTTCCTTGTTTTCAGCGCAAGCACTGGTATGATATTCGTTGTGGGCGGGCTGCAAATGCCGAGCGTCGGAGGAGAACGGATGACTATCGCCGAATTCCAGAAGAAGATCGAACAGATATACCTCGAGCGCGATTCGCGGCGCGGGCTGCCGGGCACCTTCATGTGGTTCGTCGAGGAAGTGGGCGAGCTGTCGACAGCCCTGATGGGCAATGACCGCAGCGAAATGGAGGGAGAATTCGCAGACGTATTCGCCTGGCTCGTGAGCCTCGCAAGCATCGCCGGAGTGGATATGACCGCAGCGGTGCAGAAATACGCGGACGGCTGCCCGAGCTGCCACGGCACGCCATGCCGCTGCTCGGATAAGTCGATGTGACGCTCGCAGTGAACCGCCGCATTATCTTGCCGCCGCACGGGGCAACACGGCGCTGTTTTCCCACTTGACTATGCGCCCCGCGAGGGGATAGGATACCAGACCTGAATCGCCGCAGCGAACGCGGCTTACGCAAGATTCCCCAACGTAAGGAGCAGCAAACGAACAGTATAACGATCCCGATCATCGCCCTCAGCCTGCTGTGCACGGGCTGCCTTGTCAGATCGCACGATAGATTCGTCTCCGGACGCCGCACAACCGAGCCGACCACGGTGGGCGGAGCATTGGCCGAATACAAGTGCTACCGCGCAACCGGGCCGATCAAGCTCGACGGCAAGCTCGACGAGCCGTCGTGGCGGCTGGCCGACGAGACGGGTTGCTTCGTGCTGTACAGCGGCGAGGCCGACGAGCAGAAATCCACCAACGCCCGGATGGTCTGGGACGACCGCTTCCTGTACGTCGCGTTTGAATGCAAGGATACCGACATCTACGCCACGTGCACCGAACGCAACGACCCGCTGTACTCGCAGGACGTTGTCGAGCTATTTGTCGAAAACAAGGCCTCGACCGAGGGCCACTACTTCGAATACGAATTCAGCCCTACGGCCGTGCTGTTCGATCTGTATCTGACGGCGCCGTTCAAGGGCGACAAGACTTTCAGCAGCAAGAACCTCGCCGCCGGCGCACAGATCGTCGGCACGCTGAACGATCCCTCCGACAAAGACACCGGCTATACCGTCGAGGTCGCCATACCGTTCGAAGACATCTACCAGAAGGCTGGCGCCCGGCCGGGCAACGGCGAACCGATGCGGCTGAACCTGTATCGCATCGACTATTCCACCCCGAAGGAGCTTGGCAAGCCGGGCGACAACGCGCGTTTCCTCACGTGGTCGCCAACCACGAAGATCAATTTCCACATGCCGCAGCGGTTCGGCACAGTTACATTCATCGAGAAGCCGGTCGGCACGGTGGAGGCACCGGCCAGGTGATTCACGCTCAGATCGAGTTTCACAACGTTGACATCAGCGCGGCGGCTGCGAGAGCTGATATAGGCGCCGGCTCGGGCGGCGTGC
>Ga0210003_1003449_pt1 | contig 12852 bp, 17 predicted proteins | sample LantaG_FD_182804 | JGI IMG/M metagenome (GOLD analysis project Ga0210003, IMG submission 182804) | Deep subsurface microbial communities from Baltic Sea to uncover new lineages of life (NeLLi) - Landsort_02402 metaG (SPAdes) (version 2) | ecosystem: Environmental > Aquatic > Marine > Oceanic >... | reverse complement strand
CCTCGAATACCTCAGCACCTACCTCAATCTCTTTAATCCCGCAATCCTGGTTGAGTAGTGACTGAACGTGTTGTGCTGCTAGTCTTGAAAGTGGATTGAAACAATTATCTTGAATCAATTTCACAAAGTCTGTAATTTCCATTAGATTTGTTTTTCGTTGTTGTTTAGTTAGGGGTCGCGGCTTAGTTGTCGCGGCTCTTTTTTTAGGCGTTTGATAGCGTTATTGTGCCTTTGAATGGCCTAAATTTATCAGACCAGTCACGAGAATACACTCCATCCTCAGAACAACCGTCACCACATATTTTAGTACCAATAAAACCACCATCGAGCCGTTGTTCAGTAGCTAGTATTATAATTGAAGATTGAGTCCCCCTCATCAAACAAGGGAACTTAATTTCATTTTCGCCTTTAATCTCGTTTACTTTTGTTTTCATGTTTACTGTTTTTAGTTTAATCGCATTACGACAAACGACTTGTCGTCCTTCGAGTACTTAGCTGATAGATTCCAACCAACTAGCTTATTCTTAACTCTCGATAATCGTATTCGATTCCAGATGAACGTTCTCATTTCCTGTTTAGCGACCATTTCATCGGTGCATTTAACAAGGAATGATTCGCCTACTTGTAAATCTTTAATCTCGCATTTTGGTATTTTCTTTGCCATGTCTGTTTATTTATTTATTGAGGTGTAGGATGCCTCGCCCCGTGTTTTTTAAATGTTTGCGTTACAATACAAACAACATTCTCTAACTATTCCTTGATGTGGCGCGTTAGGTGTCTTGCATTTTTTACAAATCTTTACATCTGTTGATACTGTTAGAATTTTCATTTTGTTGTTTTTAGTTAAACCGTTATTGGTTAAACAAATATATATACAAATAACGACACGCGCAACACCTGAGGCAATTATTTTTGAATTATCTACGTTTTAACCGAATAACCTGACCTGCCCTGACCGTTACGAAGTGTCCACTTCCTGCCATGTAGCCTACTGAGAAGTAAGTACCTGACTTGAACTTCAAACCCAAGTCAACACCTGCCACAAGTGATTGAGGCGTGTTGGCATAACTCATACCTCCACCTGCTTGGAATGATGCAATCAACTGAAACCTATCGTAGATGGTGGTGGTCGATGCTAATGGTCGAAGTATCTTATAAGTGAAACCGCGACCTACTATCTTATTCCTGAAGATAGTATCTTGAATAACGGCTTGTAATGAACTATCTCTTATTGTGTCGGTATATGTGACCGCTTCAGTAAGATAGTGGCTTAGAATAGCCGCTGTATCTATTGGCGCGTCATTGTAAACGTAGACAGTCCCGCCATTCGTGTAAATCGTGTCTGTGACTTTTGCGCCTGGCAACCATCTTGTGACCGTTTTTTTTTCAATAACCGTGATAGTATCGGGCGGAGGTAGCTTTGAAATTATGCTTTGCTCAATTGAATCGTAAATTAGCTTGACATCAACGCTGCTAGGCTGTTTTTTATCGCAGCCCCTGAATAATATCAACGCAATAACAACCGCTATTAAGGATAGAATCAATATTGTTTTAGTGTCAATCTTCATGTTAAGAGTGAATTAATTTGCACACTTCAAAGATAGTGTTTAGATTTGACCATTTTCAAACTTATAAAAACCTTAATATGGAACAGGAACCAAATAAATCAGCACAATTTAAGCAATGGATTTTATCGATTGTTATAGGGCGTTTTCGTTACAAATATGAATACACAAGTCCATTTGGGGAATCTTGGGATATTTATAGATTGTGGTTTGGGTGTATACCTATTGTGTATGAAAATGTAGAATATAATGGTGTAGAAAACCAAAAACAAGTTAGAGATAGAGTGTTAGAACTTAATGCCCTATAACAATTGGCTATGAAACGTGAAAATAATTACACAGGTTAAATGACTGATTTAGAAGGATATAAACTGCAATTTGAAACTGAGTTCGATAACAACGCTGACGAGGTTATACTGCAAATGCAAAATTTTACACACGGTGAAAAGGCTGCAATGTTCGGTGTTTCGCGCAGGACAATAATCAACTTTGAACAAGGAAAGACGCGTAGCTATTGGCTGCTATTCTGCTATCGAATGAAGGCGTATGGAGACGCGGTTATTTAGATTACCTTGTATTCTGTCTTAGCATCAAACGAAGGACATTCTTTACTTGACACATCCCTATGACCTATTATTTCAGCGTTAGGATAACGACCTTTCAAATCTTGTAGTAAGCAATGCAATGATTCTTTTTGCGCCTCTGTACGCGTGTCTTTTGCTTTCATGTTAGCATCACACCCGCCAACGTAAACAACCCCAACAGACGTTGAATTATGGCCCTTAGCGTGTGCGCCTGGAATAGACTCATCGCGTCCTTTGTTTATTGAGCCATCTAAACCGATTACCCAATGGTAACCAATGTCCGACCATCCACGTTCTTTAACGTGCCAACCCCTAATAGTTTCTACGCTTATATCTCTACCTTCTGGAGTAGCCGTACAATGAACAATTATTTTAGTAATGTTTCTCATTTACCTTTTTTTGGTCGTAGTCTATCTGGAGTGCCTATCATATTGTGAATTGTATTCTCTAACTGATTAACCTTTTCGCTCAACACTCGCTTACTTTCTTCGCAGGCATCGTGATTTTTTTTCAACGATGTAATCTCGGTTTCTACATTAATTAGCTTATCCTGTAGCTTGATGGATGTGTTCTCCCAAATCTCAATAGCCTTTTCTACGTTGTCTAGGTGACTTGTCTTAGCCGTTTTTTGACCTTGTTTCCACGCAACTAAAGATGTAGCTACTCCCGTACCTGCTATAAGTATCTCATTCACATATTCCGTAACGCTGTGCATTTTATCGTATGACATTTTAAACTCATTAATTACTAATTCCAGTTTTTTATGAAGCCAACTGGCAGCTCACCAACACATTCTAACGCCTCTTCACCCGTTAACCCATCACCATCTTCAACGTCTATGGCTGTTAATTCATCGCCTACAATCATTGCCCAACGGTAAATAGAGCCGCCTTTAATATCCAACCTTGCAGCCTCCTCCAGGTTGCGAATTTCCGCTTCTTTATGTGATAAGATTAGATACATCAGCTTAGATAATAGTCGTTCAACTCTTTGATTTGAGTAGTGCTTAAAGCTGAGTTGTAAATAGCCACATCGTTAATGTCTCCCGCGAAATAAGCGTTATCAGCTTGCCCTCCATCTCTTGTGCGTGAGCCAATGACTAAAGAACTATTCAAAGCTCCTACGCTTCTATCTCCTGTTGCAGTTGTTAGTGTTGTAGTTGAGTCTAGTAGTCCGTTACGGTACATTGAAACAGTATCACCGTCAATTGTAACAGCTACCATGTAAAGCGTTCCAGCCGTAAACGTACAATCTGAAGTAACTACCTCCGCACCTATTGTTAAGTTGTCTGTAAAACCACAATGCAACCTACTGTTATCAAATCCAAAACTAAACGGAACATTAACCGTAGAGTCTGAAGCGTTTACCCTTAGTTCGCAAATAGTAAATTTAGGTGCAATTGCTGCTCCACTTGTTCCCGTTACGTTAGATGGTTTAACCCATGCTACAATTGTAATGGCATCGCTAAGTCCTTGATATGCTGCGGGTGCTATCGTATTTCTCCACACAAGCAAGTTATCATTCGTACCATCAAAGGTCAATGAAGGATAGCCGCTATTGGTGTTGATTGTTCCTGTTGTCGCAATCTTTGGCTGACTTGCCGTAGTTGTCTGTAATGCATCAGCAGAACCCGCTTGGTCGTAAAGCCCTTGAATAAATCCATTCACAGCTCCTATAAAAGTTGCAAAGGTGCTGCCATCATGTGAAGCGGGTGAGGCGTTAGAAGCAATTGCAGCCGCGTTCAATCGTTCTGGGCTTTCTGTTACGCCTGTGAAATCAGCCTCGTCATTATCTGAACTTCTACGTGTTCTGACTAAAGGACTTGCAAAGGTTTCGTTTCTTTTCGTTGCTGACCAAATACCCAAAGCACCGCCAAAAGCATTGTTAAGATAAACGCTAGTAACTGTTAACGCTTCACCTCCGATATTCAAAGCTGAACTAGAACCGTCATTAGCTACAACGTAAATAGTATTAGCACCGTGAACAGAATCAACCGCCCACACAAACACGTTACCCGCTTGACTTCCTATCTTGGTCAATGAACCCGCGCTACACTCCGTAAAGGCGTAATAGTTTGTCGGTGTAATATCCGTTGGCGTTGCTGTTATCGCTAACGTTGATCCAAACTCAATTGTAGCTACATCTAAGGCAACCGCTAAAGATGGATTTGTGGAAGGTGTACAAGTAAAAACAGCACCGTCAGCTATTGGTTTATAATCAACGGTATCAACATTTGAACCATCTGAATCAATTACCCTTTGAAACCCTAATGTGTATGTTCCTTCTGCTAATTCTGTATCTGTCCAATCCCCCGCATCGTTTCTAATCGTTGTATCTGCAATTATAGAAGGGTTTGCAATCGTTCCTATCGTTGTTCCCGCAGTATCTTTTGACCTAAAGCCATAAGTAGAGCCAGCTGCGGTAGTTGCAATTGTGTTGCCGTCAACTTGTATAGTTACGTCAGCACCTCCAAATTCAGCATCCAAACAAGCTAACTGTGGAGCCGTTAATCTGTCTATAACCGATTGGTCGCAGAAATCATATAGTGTTAACCCGTCAACACTTGGAGGAATACTAGCACCGCTTTGAGGTATTTGGCACTTGTTCCAATCGTAGAATTGCTTTAACTCCAGGACACAAGAGTAACCCGCAGTTCTATCGTTCGTTCGTTCCGTAAAGTGTTCTAATGTTGCAGCCTTGTCCGTAACATACTCTTGCCCGTGTTGTTGGTGAAAGTAGTTCAGAAAGTCAAGTAGAATCAATTGCATATCTGATAACACCTCAATCTCTGAAGCGTCATCGTCTTGCCCTTCTTCACCCGCGATAACACGCCCGAACATAGTCAAGCGAATATTGTCAACCTTGTAGTTATCTTCTAACGAACCGCCTTCGTTAGATAGCCATAGTAAAGGATAAAGCCTATCTGGTTTCCCTTGAAGCTCCGCTATTGTTCCCATCCCTACCTCCGCTATTTGGAAGTGTGCGTTCGCTAGGGTTACTATTTGCGCGTGTATTTGATTTAGAGTTAGCAAGGTATTTCTTTAATTTCCGTTCGTTTCCTTTAGACATCTCTGTATTTTTCTCTTAGACTTTGAGGACTTGATGACCCACCTAAATAGATGGTCGTTCTGAAGTTATTTCTTGACGGGTGTATTACGTCTACTCCATCATCAGGATTAGTGTATTCGGGATAGCTAGAACTATTCTCACATAGATAGTTGATTAACCTTTGCTTGTACCAATCAGCCTTGTTTGTTTCCTTTTCAACTAGGAAATTTACGCCCGAAGTTGAGGCGGGTGAAGACTGTTCTGAGTCCTGTATTTGAAGACCCTTGTTTGTTATCTTATAGTGCGCCATTGCAAGGCATTCAGCCGTTACATAGTGCTTAAGAGTTACTTGGATGTAGTCGTCTACTAATGTCTTGTAAACACCTGCCAAAGTTGAGGCGTCTATTTCATCTTTAATTTTGTTGTAAAGAGTTGACCCTAGCACCGTTTGAATCTCGGTATCTTGCGCCCAAAGAATAGACTCACGAATGTACTTTACATCCACGTTGTCACTAACCTGAGTATTCTGTTTAAGGAATGTTTCCGATATGAATAGAACGTTAGCCATTATTTCTCTTTAATTACAACTTGCTCCCATACGTGTCGGCAATATGGCGTGGTTGTGTTAGTTCCTTTTCTCGTCCAGAAGCCTCCACGTCTTAACCAAACGTTTCTATCCTCTTGCATTCCTACTTGTTGTATTTGTGCAGAGTCCCAAACCCTAGACTTTGATTCGTTAACCATTCTTTTGCAGAAGTCTCTTGTCGTTGGTATCACGTCAGCCCCCGAAGCCTCCCCGCTTTTAACGTAGCGATATGCAACTTTGAAAGTAACCTCTAAAGGCTCAGCCGTTTCGAGTGCTGAGTTTCCTTGTTTAGTTATCTCAACACTTCTTTGAGTACTATCGGCTATGGCATCAGTTCCGATGGTCATGTAGTTAGCTTGCTGTAAGTTTTGTACAGCAGTTACCACCTCTTCCATCGTTGTCTCAAGTTGAGCCGCGATACTTTCCCACGTTGCCGTAGGTGTTTTCTTTAGGATTTCTAAAACGGCAAAGTCAAAGGCTTCAGATGTAAACCCGAATCTCTTTAGTCGTGACTCGTTGGCTTCTAATTGCTCTTGTGAGTTGAATCTAACTTCTCGCCCTTCGCCTACTATCTCCCACTTGTTTAAGTCGTAACCCGTACCGCTAAAATGGTTACACAAACGCATCTCAACCGCGAAATCTTCTTTTGCTAGTTTCTGCTCAACTACTTTTTGCTCTTGTGCTAAAGGCTCGTATCCTAACTCTATTCTAATCTCATCCGTAGTTAGAACACTTGCCCGCGTAGCTTCGCTGAATCCTACGCCTATCGGCTCAGTTGGCTTAATGTATAGCCTTTGCTCAAATCCTTGAACTCCAGCTAACCCGTTCAATACCTCTTCTAGGAATTGTTGCCGCCCGTTTACGTATGTATTTTGGAATAACTCGTAGCCGTCACGTAATTGATTACGACTAGCAAAGATTCCCTCTTGATTGATTCCGAATAGTTGCGGGTCTGTGATTCTGTGACCTGAAAATACCTCTTGTTGTACCGTGTCGTTTAGAACATCAAAACGCTTGTCAAAATCATTGCCATTTAAAGCGATAATCTCCGCGCCTTGCTCTTTACTATCATTGAAGTTTAACACCAACTTATTAGCGTTGTCACTTCCCGCGAATTTGTCGTATAATTTACGCTCAATTGCGTATTGTTCCTCTTCTGTTGGTTGACCGTTAAAGAAGTTAATCATGGTCCCACCCATAAACCCGTTCTTAATCGAGTTCAAATGGAAGTTAGCTATCTCTTTATCCATCTCAATGTATGGAACGCAACCAAGATAACCTGGTAATGGGTACGCTTGACTTTGTGGATGGTATGACTTGATGTAAAGCAATGATTTACCCCCTACTTTCATAGGGTCGAACGCGTCTATGTACTCAATTTCAGGTTGTGTCTTTTTCCAGTCTTCAGCGTAATAGTACCCGTCTAAATCCTTTGCCTTTCTGTACTTGGAAAAGTCAGCGTGATAGATAGCCGATATCTTTTCCCTTGTTTGGTTGCCTATAATCTCTAAAGCGAAGCCTCCGAATATCTCTAAATCAAGAGCCATCTTGTAGAGAAGCGTATTCAAGTCTTCTTTACCATTCGGGTACTTTATTAGTTGGTTTAATCTAGCTACATTCTCTGTATTTAAACCGTCATCACGTACCCCAATGCCATTACCTACAATGTAATCAGTCTTGCCCTTAACAATCGCGTGGTGCTTTGCGCTTGAATTGAATAGGTCAAGAAGATAGTCAGGATATCGGTTTTTGTAGGGTGCTTCCACTCCGTACATAATCCAATCCTTTGACCTTTCTTCTTTGAATTGTGGCACGTTATGAGCCGCTAAATCAATTACAAATGTTCTATCTCCTTTATTAGCCATTGTATACGGTGTATGTTGCCGTGTTATCGTATTCAGTTACTGTTGGTTCCGTTCCACTTACAAGACACATTCCCGATTCTAGTAATGTCAATCCATCAGGGTCTAAGTTGCTAGAACTCGAATTAGCGTAAACGAAGTACTTGTATTCACCCGTTGCCAAATCTACCTCTCCATCTGTTGGAGTTGGACTTGCTTGGTCTGTAATCGTAAAGGCGTTGTACCTTAACGGATAGGGTGAAGTGTCATCGGCTACGCAATAGGCATTGATGTTAGTAGACAACGAAAAGAACTGAAACAGGTAATGACTAGCACTCCCTTTTTCAGTTGTCGTTATTACAACGTTGTTTGCGCTATCTTGTGTTATTCGTATCAAGTCAATGCTACAAATACGTTAAGGTCAACCGCAGCACCGTTAGCCTTTGCGCTAATGTTATCAGCCTCAACAAAAGCACTTGAAGCACCTCCAGAAGCATCAATTTCTAAGTCATCGTTACCCATGATGAAAGACTTACCCGCCTCTAGTTTGATGAAGAACGTGTCAGCTCCCGTTTTACTAACTCCGATGGTAGCGTAGTTAGTGTCATCAAGGTTTGATATTCGGATGTACTTAACATCTGTACGAATGAATGAGCCTTGTCCGTTAGCAGACCCAAAACCAATAATATCAGTTTCAGCCGTTCCAACGTTTACTATTCTATTGTCTGTTTCGGTTACGCTTGAAACGAGTAGCGTTTGTGTTTGCCCTCTATCTATACCTCCAAGAGTAATAGACTCCGTGATTGTTACAGTAAGAGTTGCGGGTGTAATTGTAGTTGCCATTGAATGTGTTTTATATTAGTAAATAGTATTATTCCGTTTTTGTTTATTTCTAAGTTGCCACAAACAAAAAACCCCGTCCGAAGACAGGGCTTAATGATGAAAACAACCAGATACTTAATTCGTAATACTAGCTAAGTCTCCTGAAGAAACATTAACCATTGGGTTAGGCTCTAAGCCTGAAAAGGTCATTGTATATCCGTTAAGGTCTGCCGCAGCTACTCCCGTACCTCCAACTCCCGTAGTTAAATCTAATCCATTAGTTGCACCAATAGCCCAATATGTAGGAGTCGCTTCTCGTGTTTCCACAATTGCAACAACTCTATTCTTAGCCAATAGTTGCATTTCGTTTCGTTTCGTCACATCCAATTTAGAAAGGATGAAAGTAATAGCCGGTACATAGTACAACGTTCCTTTATTACTTCCTGGAGTAGGGTCATCGTTCATAGAACTTTCCTCTTTGTCAAGTTCGTACTTGTAGAACACCGCTGAAGCAGAAGCGAAGGTTACCGCACCTGTTGCATAAGCAGGGTCTAATGACTCCCATGCAGATAACGAAGCAAACCTAACAGACTTTATTCCACCGATAGCATCCTTGCAATCTAGTGTAAATCCTTGTGTCAATGGACAACTCATATCTTATAGTCTTTTATAGGTTAAGGGAGTGACCGTTAAGCCACTCCCGTTTTATTTATGTTACGGTATGATGGTGATTACTTCCGCAGGGAAAGCAACTTGACATCCTACTTTGAACTCCATTGCTAGTTTAACAACTCGGTCATCTTGTGAGTACCAAGTCTCCAAAGAATTGAAGTCTCCTTCAGCATCTACTCCAATGAACATATTGCTCAATCTTGTAGCGTAAAGTTTGTTTGTTCCGTTCAATCCAACAACTGGAATAACTCGCAGTCCTGTTCCTGGGAAGCTAAGACCATCAGAAGAGTTAGGGTCTACATTAGCACCGCCCATTCCGTTAAGGTATGTTCCGTAAGTAAGACCAGCGTTCATCAATCCTGTAACTAAAGCAGCGTAGTCATCATAACCAACGAATACTCTGAAGTCATCGAACTCAGTAAGACCTGCAACCGCAGCCGCTTGATATACCAACTTCTGAGCAGACACGGCTTGTGTTGCATCTCCAAGGTCAGTGATAGTGTTACCGCTATCCGCATCAGTAGTGCCTGAAGAAAGCAAGGTTACAAATCCATCCCAATGTCCGTTGTTTCCTGCTCCGATTCCGTCCTCACCTTTCCAGATTGCAATATCAATATCTCTTGCAATTTGCTTAGTGTATTCAGCCATGATAGCTTGCCACACGTAATCAGGTGTTACTGATTCGTGATGTGCTCCCGCAGCCATTTCAGCAGAAAGATATTTCGGCTCAAGGTCTTTAGGGCACCATGAATCATTAATCTTAACCTTTCCAGGAGTCAATGTTCTTTGTGTGAACACCGTTGAACCTGAAGCCGCAAAGCTGCAAGCGTCATCTTGGAAGATAACAGATTGTGATAGTTGAGGTAGCTTAGAAGCTCCTTTAATGTTTGGTACTACGGTAGCCAAAGACATCATCTTTGCACCTAGCACGGTAGCAGTCATCAGCTCAAACTGATTCTCCGCTGTGTAGTCCGTTAAGGATGATACGTTAAAACTCATTTTCTTATATTTTTTTAGTTCTTATTCAATGATTGACGAACCTTGCTAAAGTCAAACTTGCTAGGCTCTTTATCCGCGAAAGGGTTGTATGCTTTCTTCTTAGGCTCTTCTACTGGAGTACCCGCGAATTTTTGCATTAGGTCGATTACTTCTGTGAGTGATTCTTTCAAAACCTTATTCTCAGATTTCAAAGCCTCAACTTCTTTTACAGAAGCAAACTTTAGGTTATTGATTTTGGCTACAATAGCCTCATTCAATTTGTTCATTACGTTGTTGGTCAATTCCTCAACGTTCAAACCTTTAGGTGCTTCATCAACAACTGGAGCTTCTTCGCTCATTTCTTCCTCAACAACCGCTTCAGGCTCGCCCTCAACTGCAATGATTTCGATAATGATTCCTCCTTCTGTTTTGATAACGTCCCCGCTTTCTAGTTCATGGTCACCGTCTGGAGCTTCAATCAATTCAGCATCCTCTCCAATTACTTGGACGGTTGCGCCTATTTCTATGTTAGGCTCAATTCTTAGGATAGTTCCGTCAACTTTCTTAACGTCTTCTAGTTGTACTGATTCTTCAGGAGTCTCTTCCTCCGCTAGTACCTTCTTGATTGCTGAAAGTTTAGCAGTAATTTTTTCTCTTAGTGTCTTTTCCATAAGTAGCGTTTATACTACTAAATAGAGAAAGCCGTGAAGGTGTGTAGGTTTGTGTTTAAAACTAGGATTCCGATAGTACCCTAATCACTTGGTCAATCAGCTTCTTATCTAGTTCCTTTTCTGAAGCATCCGTAAATATGCCTTCAATAGAAAACCCCCTAAACGTCCCGTCTTTAACCTTTGCCCAAACCTCATCGTTATCAACTTTCATCGTTCCAAACCAAGAGCCGTTAGGCAACTTTGCAAATCCTTCAGGCGTTCTTTTGCGCTCGTCAATGATGAACGATTCAACCAAGTAAACTCCATCCGTTTTAGTTGTGTGGTCTAGGTTGACATTAGACGTGTAACCATTCTTAAAGTATCTGTGAACTATCTTCTTGATAGTGTCAGAATCAAAGCGCACATAGTACTCTCCTAGTTGGTCATCGCGTCTATAAATAGGCAAGTTTGCCACCATGATAGCACCCATAATAAGGCGTTGTTCTTCATCTTGAACTTTGAACTCTATTCGCTCTTGCTTGTTAAACGCCATCCATTCACGCTCAATAGCAGGAGTGTCAACTAATGCGATAAAATCAACTCCCGTTTCTTCGTGGTCGTCAATTGTCATGTTTATTAAAGGGAACTTTTCCATACTATTAAATAGTTATTTATTGATTTTGTTTATTCAGGACCGCCAAAAGTAGCTTGTCCTTCTATTTGGTTCACGTTCTCTTGGCTTCCTGTTATTTGTGTCTCAACGACAAATGCTTGAATAGGTGCTAACTCCGCTTGTTCAGTACCTCCTAGTTCTGTGGTGTTGGTCGTTACTGGATTGAATGATGGTGCAGATGTAGCACCCGCTATGGCAGCAGATGCATTCGGAGGTGCAGATGCAGAACCTCCTGGAATATTAGCCGTATTCAAAGTTGTTACAGCCGAAGCGATACCCGCAACAACCGCAGCTACTCCCGTAGCAATCGCAACAAGGTTTCCAGGATAAGGTACTGATTGAGCTTGTGCTATTGCGCCCGTAATTGCAACCGCCGTATCAATGGCTATTTGAGCAACCGCCAATGTCTTTGCGGCTATTACGCCCTCTTTCGATTGTTGGCTTATCATTGAGCCAATTGAGCCGAGTACACTTCCCAATGATTGCGCTACCGATACTCTTGCATTGGCTATTTTCTTCTCTTGCTCTAGTAGCTTGTTATCTTCATCCTTCTTTTTAGCTAGACGTTCAAGTGCGTACTTATCTCTAATCGCTTGAACCTCCATAAGACCGACAATTTCAAGGTTATCTCTAAGGTCTATTTCCATCTTACTTGCCCCCATGATTCCCTCAAGCCTACGCTCTAAAGCTCGTTTAGCTAATGCCACCTCTTTTGCTTCGCCCTCTTCCATTAGGGCTATCTTAGAATCTTTTAGTTGTTGTTCTATCTCAACCTCGTGAGCAGCAACTTCATCCGCTAATTTAAACTCAAGGTCGGCTAACGCTTGTAATTCAGCAGCCTCTTTCTTTAACCTCTCAGATTGCGCAGCCCCTCGTTGTATTCGTTCCGTTTCAATCTCACGTTCTAAGGAGTTGATTTCTGTCTTTAATCTTCTATTTAGATTCAAAGAAGCCAGTTCGACTTGTGCTAGTGCCGCCTCCGCATCTGCTTCGTTTTGTAACGCTGCCTCGTTTGATTTGCTAAGAGCGTTTTGTTCTCTAATAATTCTTAACTTCTCCTTTGCATTGGCAAGCTCTTTTTCTGTTAAATTGGTTTCAAGCTCTGCCGCCTTCTTAAGAGCAACAACCCTTTCTTGCGCGCTCTTTGTTTCGTCCTCCGCTGCTAACCTTGCCTCCGCAATTAATGTAAGTGTTTTAGCTCTCTCAACACCTAACGAACGCTCGGCTAACTTAACACCATTCATTGCATCCTCAAGCTCCATTGCAGCCTTGACATCGTTAAGAATCTCAATACCTAACTCTTTGTAAGCCTTCGCTTGTGCTATTGTAATAGCTGTTAACGGGTGAAGTTTTAACATACCCTCTCCTAATTCAAGAACCCCCTCTTTTGCAGTTTCAACAGCACCATCAAAGTCTCCCTCGAATAGTTGAAC
>Ga0210003_1003446_pt1 | contig 12858 bp, 9 predicted proteins | sample LantaG_FD_182804 | JGI IMG/M metagenome (GOLD analysis project Ga0210003, IMG submission 182804) | Deep subsurface microbial communities from Baltic Sea to uncover new lineages of life (NeLLi) - Landsort_02402 metaG (SPAdes) (version 2) | ecosystem: Environmental > Aquatic > Marine > Oceanic >... | reverse complement strand
GAGGGGGCCAAAAAAAAAAGCACTATTTACCAAAACAACGAGCGCAGCGCCTAGTTCTTTCTTTTCTTTTCACCTTCCTCCTTTTGAGTTTTGTTCTGGAGAATGTCATTACGAAGAAACAAAAACTTTAATGTGCGGTTCTTGTTCCAAATTGTTTTGCATTCAGTTCTCTCTCTCTCTCTCTCTACCTCCTGCCGCCGCCGCTCCGAGAGCTCCCTCCACCTCCGCGGTCTCGACCTCCTCCCCCTCCTCCTGCACCACCGCCCCCCTTCCCGCCGCCGCTTCCTCCTCCTCCTCCCGCGCGGCCGCGGCTCCTGCTCGCCTTGTCATCCTTGGAGGAAGCGGCGGCAGAAAACTGGAACGGCTCTCCTGACTGCTGCAGCGGCGGCGGCGGCCCGCCGCCGCCGCGAGGAAGCGGGGGCGGCGGAGCAGCAAGAGCAGCAGCAGCAGACTTTTCTCCTCCGACGCCGCGGCGCGAGCGGTCGCTTCCGCCACCGCCGCGGTCCCGATCAGAGGGCTGCTGCGGCGCCAGCGGGGAGGCCCTCCTGCTGCGCTTGGAAGAGCGAGAAGAAGCAGCATCAGCAGCAGCAGCAGGAGCGCCGTCATCGTTCTTGACGCCGTCGCTGCGCCCTCGCTCCCTCTCGCCTCCTCCCCCTCGCTCCCTCTCGCCTCCTCCCCCTCGCTCCCTCTCGCCTCGCTCCCTCTCGCCCCCTCCCCCTCCTCCTTTCTTCTCGTCGTCGTCGCGGGAGCGCTTTGAGTGTCTGCCGCTGCTCCTCTTGTCGTCAGAAGCGGCAGCAGCAGCAGCAGAAGAAGAAGTGGCGAGAGGCGGCGGCGGGCCCCCTCCTCCTCCTCCTCCAGGGCGAGCTTCGTCGCCTCCGCCGCCGCGGGCTCGCTTCGACGGCCGGTCGCTGTCGTCGCCGCGGCCGCCGCTGCGGCCGCCTCGAGAAGCGTTCGCCTCCGCGGGATCGTCCCGGCGCCTCCAGTCGCGGCTGGCCCTGTCAGGGTCGAGGCCAATTCCATTGTTGTTGTTGTTGCTGCTTCGGCCTCCTCCACCTCCGCCGCCGCCGCCGCCGCGGCTCGCGAGAGGCGGCGGCGGAGGCCTTGCCGAAGCGGCGGCGGCGGCGGCGGCGGCAGCGGCACCAGAGGAGCGCAGCGGCGGCGGCGGCCCCCCCGAAGAGTGCTTCTGCGGCAGCGGCGGCGGCGGGGCAGGAGCAGCGGGGGCAGAGGGCCTGAACTCCTTTGCCGAGGCGCGGAGAGCGGCTCCTCCCCCTTCTCCTCCTCCTCCTCCCCCTCCTCCTCCTCCGGTTTTCGGAACGAAAGGCACAGCGCTCGGAGAGAGCGCCTTTTTCGCGGCGGCGGCGGCAGCAGCAGCGGCGGCAGCGGCAGCAGCGGCAGCCTCCCTTTCCTCCCTCTCCCTCCTCGCCGCGGCAGCGGCCCTCTGCTCCGCCTGCTGCGCCCCGGCCGCCGCTCCTTTCGCGAACGCCTCGGCGCTCAGCATCCTCCCGCTGCTCTTTTCTCGAGTCAGGGCCAGGACGTACATGTTCGCCAGGGTCCTGACGTCCTCGCGCGGGTCGTCTTGTTTCAGGGCCTGGGCCGCTCTCGACAGCGACGTGGCGAGCGTGGCGAGCGAGGGGAAGGTGCGGACGGAGGCGTTGAGGGCGAGCAGGGCGTTGCGGGCGCGGATGTAGGAGCCTTGTTGGTTGTTTTTGGAAGAGAGTCGATTCGAGTGAGTTTTTTGGATTTTCTCTTCTCCGTCGAAAACAAACAAAAGTGAAGAAAGAAGAAGAAAAAAAACTCTCTCTCTTTCACTCTCTCACCCGAAGACAGGCACCCTCCCGCGAGCAGCTTACAGGCCTTGGCCTGCAGCTTGTGGCACAGCTTGTTGAAGTTGGCGCGCGCGGTCGCGATCGTCTCCGCCGGGAAAGGCGACGGGACGGGGCCGCCGCCGCCGCCGCCGCCGCTCGACGCCGCCGCCGCCGCCGAAGCCGCCGCGGCCGCCGAAGCGGCGGCGTAGCCCGGGTCGAACGACGAGAGCAGCGCGAATCCCGGGCTGCCGACGCACTCTCGGGAGAAGGCCTGCTCGTCGGTCCTCCACCTGTTTTGTCGTTGAGAGCGGAGAGAGGGGGGGGGAGGGACGGGGAGTGAGTTTTTTTCCCCCGGAATCCCCTCTCTCTCGCCCCCCTCCCTCTCTGAAAGAGAAAAAAAACTCTTCTTCACCTCTCCAGCGCGCGCAGCGTGTGCCTCAGGAAGATCCCAAGGTTCCCGGCCTCCCTGTCCGTCGCGGACAGCAGGGCGCCCCCCACCACCTCCTTCATCACGCGGTCGTAGTAGAGCAGCGTCGAGAACCCCGGGAGGCGCAGCCTCTGCTGCAGCAGCACCTCGACGAAGGCGGCGACGTAGGCGGCATCCCCGGGGGAGTGCAGCAGGCGCGGCAGCGCGCAGCGCTCGACAAACGCCTCGACGGTCGCGGAGGCCGCGACGCGGCCCCTCACGCCGCCCAGCCAGCCGATGGTATCTTTCGAAGCCGAAGAGCCAGATGGAGAAGGAGCGCGGGGCGCCGCAGCTACCCTCCCGCTCGGGTCCGAGGAGAAGTCGAGCACCAGCGCCTCGGCCTCGACCGCGGCCAGCACCGCCGCGACGTGCCTCCGCCTCCCCGCGAGCTCCTCGTCGAGCCTCGCGACGGCGTCCGAGGCCCTGGAGACGTCGAGGCGCAGGGCGCGCGCGTCCTCGTCGAGGGCGCGGAGCTCCTCGGGAGAGGCGGCGAGCTGCTGCCCCTGCTGCTGCATCTGGTAAGTCTGCTGCTGCATGCCCCAGGCGCCTTGAGTGATCATGCCGCCGCCCCCTCGCCACGAAGCGGCCGCGCGCTCCTTTGCGGCCTTGTCCCTCTCCACGTCGGCCAGCCGCCTCTTCGCCTGCGCGCCCTCGGCCACGGCGCGCCTGCGCTCGACGGCGTACGCCTCCTCGGGGACCACGAGATCGCCCAGCTGTAAGCGCCAGAACGCGGAATAGAGCTGCGGCGTCAGCGCGCGCCAGGTGGAGGGCGGCTGCATCGCGGTGGCCTCGGCGATGAGCGTCGGGAAGGGGACGAGGTGTTTGGTACCGCTTCCGCTGCTGCTGCTGCCGCCGCCGCTGCTTGAGTCGGCGAGAGGAAGCAGAGGGGAGAGGAGCTCGCGGACCTTGGCCTCTGCCGCGGCGCGCGCGCTCAAAGGGGCGGCGGCGGCGACGACAGCGCCGCCGCCGGTGTTGTTCTCTCCGGCTGCGGCTTCCGCTTCCGCCATCAGAGCGGCAGGGCCGGCGGGGGTCAAGGTCGTCTCTCCCTCTTCTTGCGCGTCCTCGAGCTCGCCCTCTTCTCCTTCCTCCTTGCCGTCGTCTTCGTCAGCAGCAGCGGCGGCGGCATTTTCGGGCTCTTTGGGCGCTTCGCCCTCTTCGGCGGCTCCGTTGGCTTTCTCCGCCGACGCCGCCGACGCCGCCTTCTTTGCCTCTTTTTCTTCCGCCTTCTTCTTCTTCTCCTCCTTGGCCTCGTCTTCCTCCCTCTCGGCGGCGTCCCCAGACCTCTGGACCGCTGCCTCGACCGCTGCGGGCGACACCAGCGGCAGCAGGCTCCTCCACGCGTCAAAGGCCACGGGCGCGTCTACGCCAAACTCCGAGCTCGCCGCGCCCAAGGGGGCCGGCGCCAGCGCCGCCGCCAGCGCCCGCGGGCTCAGCGACCTCCGCAGGAACTCAACATACTGGAGGCAGGTCTCGTGCGTCTTATCGTAGAGCTCGGCGATGAGCTTGACGTGCGGGCTCGAGGTGGTCGCGGCGACGGCCTTGCGCTGCTGAGCCAGGAGGATCAGCAGAGGCAGGGTGAGCGAGTTGTCGCCGCCGCTGCCCTTGCTGCCCTTGTCGCCGACGGCGACGACGGCTCCGTCTCCTCCCTTTCCGCTCCCGTCCTCGGAGAGCGCCGCGGCCAGCCTCGCGGCCACGCGCGCCTTGGCCTTCTCCGCGGCCAGCAGCGTCGCCGCAGAGGAGGACGAAGAGGAAGACCCGGGAGCGAGAGCGGGAGCGCCTCCTCCTCCTCCTCCTCCTCCTCCGCCGCCGCCGCCGCCGGAAGAGGAAGACGAGTCCCCCCCGACATTGAGCGCCAGCTCCCGCAGCACGCTCCCGCCCGCCAGCGCCTCGACCTGCCCCTCGGACAGGTCCGCCACCGTCGGCACCCCCCCCATCGTCGTCAGCAGCTCCTTGAGGACGAGCAGGTCGTAGGGGTCCGACTCCCTGAGGGTGTTGGCGACGTACTGCACGATTGGCCGCGCGGCGACGCGCTCGGGCCAGCGCCGGCAGAGGCAGCCCGCGAAGCCGGCGAGCGCCGCGAGCCAGTCCGCGATGTTGACGCCGTCGTCCTTGAGCTTGGGCCTGCGCGACGACGCGAGGCGGTCGAGCAGCACGAAGCCCAGCGCGTCCATCGTGAGCGGGGAGCAGTACTTGAGCGCCTCGACGCAGGGGTCGGTCATGTTGGGGTAGGCCTCGGCCTGCGCGGCGACGGCCTGCGCGACGGCCAGCGGCGCCGCGTGCGAGGCCTTGGCCATCATGCGCGCGAACGGCGCCTGCGCCGCTGCCCTCTCCCGCTGCGCCGCAGAGGACAGGGCCCTCGCGGGAGCGTGCAGCCTGCGCATGACCTTCCGGGCGGCGACCACCGCCATTTTCGAGGCGGCCGACAGCAGCGGGGAGGACGACGCCGAGGCGGCGGCGACGACCTCGCGGTGCGCCGCGTAGAGGCGGTAGCGCTGCTCGTAGGGTAGCAGTTCCAGGCACGACCAGGCCAGGGAGGCGGCTGCGGCGGACCCAGGGAGCAGGGACGTGGCGGGAAAGATGACCGAGGTGAAGAGGCCCTCGGCGCGGGACAGAGCGGAGCGCGCCAGGGCGGCCCCTCCGTCGCCGCCCTCTTCCCCGCCGTCGCCGCCGTCGCCGTCGAGCCTTTGCAGGCTCGTCTCGACGACAGAGCGCCAGGCCCTGCAGGCCAGGGAGAGGAGCGGGGGGGAGACGAAGGCGTGCTGCCCGAGGGCCAAGAGGTCCTCGAGGGCGCGCTCTGGGAAGTCGGACAGAGGAGGCGACGGGGGGAGCAGCAGCGGGAGAGGGTGAGGAGGAGGAGGAGGAGCAGGAGGGGGAGGAGGGGGGGAGGGAGACGAGGGCATCATCGCCCTCTCCAGCGACGCCAGCGCCGACGCCGCGAGCGCGGCGGCGACCCCCGGGGAAGCGGCCGGGTCCATCCCCTTGGCGACGAGCGCGGAATAGAGCGCCGCGGCGTTCTCCCGCTTCCTCGCATTCGCGTGCTCCTCGTCCCCGCTCCTGCTCCCGCAGCGGAGGAGCGCCTCCAGCAGGAGCAGGGGCTGGTTGGCCGCGGCCCCGGCGGCGCCGCCGACGGGCAGCGCCGCGAGCGGGCGCGCGTCGAGCTCGAGCCCCGCCGCCGACAGCCCGGCCGCGGGGGCCCCGGCCGCGGCGGCGTCGAGGCCCGAGAGGGCGCTCGCGTTGCCGCCGCCCTCGGACTTCGAGGAAGTCAGGGAGATCTTCCCGACGGCGGCGGCCGCGGCCGTCGCTGCGGCCCTTCCGGCCCGGGCCGCCGCCGCGAGCTCGTCGCCGCCGCCTCCTTCGCCCCCGCCTTCCTCGGAGGTAGGAGACCAGGAGGGGGAAGGGCTCAGGTGCGGGAGGAGCTCCTCGAGGGAGACGAGGCTGGAAGATAACAGCGCAGCCGCGACGGGCCACAGGGCCGCGTCGGAAGGAGGAGGAGGAGGAGGAGGAGGCGGAGGCGAGGCAGAGGAGGAGGAAGGAGGTTTCGGCGAGGCTGCCCCGGCGCCGCCGCCGGCGAGGCCCTCCCCCGGCGACGAAGAGGTCGCCGCCGCTCGCACGGCGGCGGCCGCCCGCTGGCACCTCGCCCCGAGAACCTGCGCGATCGTCTTCTTCGCAAAGGGTGCGAGCAGAGCTTCGAGAGCGTCGTCGATGGGCCCCCCGGCGACGACGAACGAGACCGCCGAGGCGGCAGGAGAAGAAGAAGCGATGCTGCTGCTGCTCGAGCTCAAGCTCGAGCTCGAGCCCGAAGAAGAAACAGAGGCGACAAAGGCCCCCTCCTGTGCCGCCTCGATGATTGCGTCCGCCACGCGGTTGGGGTCGAGGTCGAACACGCCGATGAGCGACGCGAGGTCCTCGGCCGCGGATGAGACGGCGGCGGCGAAGTTCTGAGACGACGATGAGCTCAAAGAAGAAGAAGAAGAAGAAGAAGAAGCGGAGCTCGACCTCGACCGCAAAGAAAGCGCCGCCGCCTCCCCAAACACCCCGTGCAGCAGCGCCAGCAGCTTCGAGTAGCCCTCGGCCTCCTCGCGCATCAGGTTGAACTTGTGCTGGGTGTAGAGGGCTCGCGTGTTGAGCCTGACCTCGCGCTTTCGCAGGGCGTCGGCGGCGAGCGCGACGGCCGCGGGAGCGGGGGCGGGTGGAGGAGGAGCGTCTGCCGACTGCGCGGCGGCGCCTCGGAGGGGCAGGGCAAGCGAGGCCGCGAGGAGGTCCCCGTCGCCAGAGCGCATCAGGTCTGCCCTCAAGAGAGGAGGAAGAGAGAGAGGTCGGTTTCCAGCGGCATCGCAGGACGGAGGCGGGAGCATCAGAACGCGGGCGAGGGCCGCGACGTGAAGGCGGGCGGCCTGCAGCGGCGAGGGGTCCTCCGAGGAAGCGGCGGCTGCAGGGCCTTTCGCGCTCGCTGCCGCTGCCGCCCCTGCCTCCCCGAGCTCCTGCCAGGCGAGCCACAGGGCGTCGGCGAGGGCCGGAGAGAGCCAGCTCGGCGGCGGCGGCGGGAGGGAACCCTTCTCCCGGTCGTCGCCCCCGTCAACCGCAGCGCCGGCGTCGGCGGCGGGCACGGCCCCGTCGCCCTCCTTCGCTGCCGTTTCGGCAGCTGACCCGCCGCCCAGCAAGCCCGCCGCCTTGAGGGCGTCGAGGGCCGTGACGACAGAGGCGGCGGCAGCGGCGGCGACAGCAGCAGCAGCAGCGGCTTCGGCTCCGGCCTCGGTAGCAGCAGCAGAGGTCGAAGCAGCAGCGCCGATGAGCGACCTCCGCTTCTTCGGCGGTGGAGGTTTCGCAGCGGCAAGCTTCTCCCTGGCGACTGCCCAGACGAGCTCGTAGGCGAACGCCGATCCCGACGCGGCGTCGTTCGGGGCTTGGATCGCCGAGGGCTGCAGAGTTTGGAGAGGGGAGGGTTGGAAGAAAGGGAGGTGAGAATCAAGGAAAGGAAAGGGAGGAGGTCGGCGTTTTTTTCCCCTCGAGGCCGCCAAATGACTGGTTCTCTTTTCCACTCACCGTCTCTCCACCAGCGCGCAGAGACGCGAGCGCTTCAGTCGTGAGGTACGCCATTGACGAGGGACCCAGCCAGTCGGGGAGCGAGGGCGGTGCAGCGACAGGGACGTCAGCGGCGTCACCGGCAGCGGCAGCAGCAGGAGCCGGCGCATCGACGACCTCTGGCGATCGAGCAGCATCGTCCGCCGCCGCAGCAGCAGCGGCAGCGGGAGCAGCAGCAGCAGCGGCAGCGGCCTCTGCTCCTCCTCCGTTGTCGTCGTCCGCCATGTAGAAAAATCTGAGGCGATGCACGTGCTGCTGGGGGACTGCTGCTGTCTGCTTTCAAACAGAGCGCGCCTCTCCGCCGCAGCTTCAAAAAGAATGAAAAGTGAGAGAGAATGGGGAGAGCTGCTCTCTCGAGTGACGGCACCCGTCACTATTCGCCACTGATCTGTACGGCATTGGTTTTTCTCTCTCGCATCAAAGGGAGCTCAAAGCACTGCGCGTACGCAATTCGATTGAGTTCTCAAGCACGTACCTGCAAGTCGAGTTTGTTGCTCTCGCGTGATCCAGGCGAGCAAATCGTGCACGCAGAGCCGAGAGAAGCTAAACAGAGAGGGGGAAAAAAGGAAAACAAAACAAAACAAAACCATCAGTCGGCACCTTGCCTCTCTCATGATCCTCGACGCCCTGCCTCGCCTCGCGGCCTCGACCAGGGTCGTCCTGGCCTCGGCCTCGCCGCGCCGGGCAGAGCTCCTGAGGCAGCTGGGCATAACGAAGTTCGAAGTCAGGCCCAGCTCGTTCGCGGAAGACCTGCCCAAGACCACCGACGGGGCTACGTACGCGAGGGCGACGGCGTGGGCGAAAGCAAAAGAAGTTGCGGCCCTGGTCGTCGAGGAAGAGGCCGAAGCGAGCGACGACCCAAGAAACGTCCTCGTCATCGCAGCAGACACCGTCGTCGAGGTCGACTCCCTGATCTTGGAGAAGCCGTCGGAGACCGACGGTGGGCTCGAAGGGACGGAGATGCTACGGAGGCTCTCTGGCAGGAAGCATTCGGTCAGCACGGGGGTCGCACTTGTCTTGGTCCGAAAAGCAGGACGAGGAAAGGAAGAGAGCGCGACCTCCTCGAAGTCCTTCTCCGAGACCACGGTCGTGCGCTTCGCAAACTTGCCCGACTCGGAGATCGACGCGTACGTGGCCAGCGGGGAGAACCTGGGCAAGGCCGGCGGGTACGGGATCCAGGGCCCCGCCGGAGCCTTCGTGGAAGGGATCCAGGGGTGCTACTTCAACGTCGTGGGGCTGCCGCTGCACTCTTTGGCGAGGGAGGTGGCGGCGTTGATGGTCGATGTCGAGTGAGGGAACGAGGGGAGAGAGAGAGAGAGAAGCGGTGCCAGCTTTTGTTAAAAACGTGATGAAAGGAAAAGAGCTCGTTTTGCCATGAAATCTGTCCCCAGTCTCTCGACCTCAACGCCAGTCGCAATGTCTTTCTCTGTTCGAGAGAACCAAGGCTCTAAATTGATTTACAGATTGTGGCTCAGCCCCAGGTAACTCTTCAGGAAGTCGTACGTCGAAAACCCGATTGCCGTCGACGGCACCACTTTCAAATAATTGATCGACACTCCGGCGAAGGCCGCGCGGAGGCCCCCGGACGCCCAGACGCTGCGGAGTCCTGCCCAGGTGGAGCGGGGCATCGCTTTGGTCGTCGTTGGAGAAGAAGGGGCCAAAGAAGCTGTCGCTGTTGCTCCTCCGGCTCCTCCACCGCCACCTCCGACTCCGCCGCCACCTCCACCACCGCCGGCACTCCCTCCTCCTCCGACCCGCGCCGCCTGCGCCTGCGCCAAGCCCGCCACCTGCATCTGCCTCCGCACCACGTCCAGGGGGTAGGTCGCCGTCTGCGCCACCAGGCCCGCGGCCGCGCCGAATGCCAGCGTGACCGCGACGGAGGGCCGGCCCCGAGGTGACGATGACGAAGACGAGCTCTCCGCTCCCGCCCCTCCATTTCCTCCCTCGTTTCCTCCTTGTCGTCCTCCCTCGTTTCCTCCTTGTCGTCCTCCTTCGTTTCCTCCTTGTCGTCCTCCCTCGTTTCCTCCTTGTCGTCCTCCCTCGTTTCCTCCTTGTGGTCCTCCTCCTCCGTCGCTCGACGCCGCCGCGCTCGAGCTCAAGTGCGCGTGCTTCGCCGACTGATAGACGTAAAACTTCAAGCCCGCGTACGGCAGGATCCCGGCCAGCGTGGGGCCGATCCCGCAGTAGAGCCCGCGGAGGCCGTGCCTGGCGACGGTCGCGCGCAGCACCGACCGCACGGTCGCCTTTGCCGGCGAGCCCGCCTTCTCCTTCCCCGGGCTCTCTCCCGCCTCGGCAACGCCGCCCTCCATGTCGTACGCCAGCCGCGTCCTGGCCAGGTCCAGGGGGTACGTCGCGAGCACCGCCGTCGCCCCGGCGCCGGAGCCGGCCAGCAGGTCGACCCAGGCGGGGACCCGCCGCCGCGCCTCGCCCGCCCGGCGTCCGCTCGCGGCGCCGCCGGCGCCCGCTCCGCCGTCGAGCGCCAGCGCCCTGACCAGCCACGCGCGGTACTGCTCGTAGGCTCCGAAGTGCAGCGCGGAGTAGGGGACGATCCGGAGCACCGAGGCCCCGTTCCCCTTGAAGAGACCGCGGGGGCCCTCGGTCCTCGCGATCGACGCCAGCGTGCCCGAGATGCTGCTTTTGCTTCCTCCAGCTGCTGCGCTCGACCTCATCCTCCCCGTCTGGAACAGGATCTTCACTCGCTCGAGGGGGGCGACGCAGGTCTTGGCGATGGCACCGGCTGCCCCCCCGGCGACCAGTTCCTTTCAAATTTTTTTTTGGGGGGGGGGGCGGGAAGGAAGAAGTGGAGAGGAAAGGGAAGAGGGAAGAGAGAGAGAGAGAGAGAGAGAAGTTGAGACTCAGAGAGCACAGGAGGGAGAAGAAAGGGGGGGAAGCTATCTCTCTCTTTTTTCCAATCTCCTCGTACCTTGACAACCACGGGCAAGCCCTGGGCGAAGTTTTCGAGCGACGCCGCAGCCTCGTGACCCTGCGGGATCGTCAGAGGCAGTGGCGGCGGAAGAAGCGCGTTCCGGAGAGCTGGTGTCGAAGAGGTCGACGACGAGGTCGACGTCGAGGTCGAACTTCTCTCAACATCGATTGGACGCATGTCTCCTTCGAGTGCGTCCTCTGATTTTGCCGTTGCCTGTCCCATAGGCTCTCACAGTCGCATATGAGGTGCCATGCGTTTGTTTTTCACGGAGCGAGACACGGACGAAGAGCAAGCAGCGCCAAGGCGTCGAAAGACTCGATGATTCCACGAAGAGGAAAAAGAAAAACGGAAAGATTGTGGCCTCCATTTTTTTCTCCTCTTTTGAAAAAAATCAATGGACGTCGTCTCCCTCCTTTGCTCGACGCCCACTAGACCCCGTCTTCAATCTATCGTGCCCCCCTCGAGAAGGACCAGGATCGCCATCGCGTCGATTGGCGGCCACAGCCCTCGGAAAGCAGCAGTTTCTCGACCTCGAATCGTCTCTTTGATGCAGTCGTCAACTTCTTCAACCTCTTCTATCCCTCCCGGCGACGCCCTTGTCCTCGTCCCCGGAGACGGCGTTGCGGCGCCTTCTCGATGGCTCGCTCCTTTCTGCGCGGCCCTGGACTCGGAGAGAAGCGTTTGGTTGTGGTTTGGAGGTGAGAGAAGAGAGTTGAAGAGAAGAGACGAAGTTGAAGGTTTAAGGTTTCGGGTTTTTTTTCTCAACCTCGACGAAAACCAAACAAAAACAAAAAACAGACCTCACGCCCTCGGCGCCCCTGCCCGACACCGTCCTCCCTGCTCTTTCCGCGGCCTGCTCTGCCGCGGCCCGCGCGGGGAAGCCCATGGCCGATTTCGTACCTTTGGTCCCCAGGCTCGCAGCCCAAGGGGGCGGGGAGGTTTGGAAGGTTTTGGGAGGAGGAGGAGGAGGAGGAGGCGGAGGAGATGATGACGAAGAGGACGAAGGAGAAGCTGCTGCTCCTTCTTCCTCTCCTCCGTGTGTTCCCCTCTCTCTTGCGAGCGTTCTCGTGGGCTCCGAGGAGCAGAGGGAGCAAGCCTCGGCCCTCGCCCGAAGGATCGAGCGAGCGCAAAAATCTCCCTTTTCCGTCGCCGTCGTCATCGTTGCAGCCGAACCTCGCTCCGCCTTCCCTGCCTCCCTCCCTGTCCCCGCTGCTGCTGCTGCTGCTGCTGCTGCCCCTCAGACAACAGCAGCAGAAGACGCTCCATCTCCTCCGCCCTTTGACCAAGTCGCCGTCGGGGGCACCTTTGACCGCCTCCACGCCGGGCACCGGCTCCTGCTCGCGGCCTCGGCCCTGGCCGCCGAGCGGCGCCTGTTTATCGGGATCACCGGAGACAAGCTGCTGTCAAGCAAGAAGCACCCCGAGCTGCTGCAGCCCTTTGTCGAACGCGCCAATGCCGCCGTGGCCTTTGCGAGAAAGGTAAGGCCAGGCGAGAGGGTGTTCGCGGTCGACGTCGGGGCCCTGCTCGACCCGAAGGAGCCCACGGGAGCAGAGACGGAACCGGGGATGCAGGCTCTTGTCGTGTCCAAAGAGACCGTTTCCGGCGGAGAGGCGATCAACGCCGGGCGCAAACAGAGGGGATTCAGGCCTCTGGCGCTCCTCGTGGTCGGGCTGGTCGGGAGCAGCAGCGAAGGAGGGCAGGGGGGACAAGCTCACGATGAGGAGCCCGAGGGGAAGATTTCGTCGACCGACCTGAGGGCGGCCGAGGCAGCGAAGGAGACCGGGGAGGAAAAATAAAAAAGGAGAAGGAAGAAAGAGTTATTTTGCTGCTGCTGCTGCGAAGAGGTCGTGCTCTCTCTGTCTGTGTGTCGCTTTGTAACATAAAACGCATTCGCTGGGTTCGCGAGGTGGTCCCGAACGGAGGAGAGAGAAAGGTTGGGGTCGAAGGAAAAAATCATTTGCCCTCTCGCTCCTCTCCCACTACAATACTCACTTATCGAGCTCTCTTCTTCTTTCCCTCTCTTCCTTCAGCCCCTCTGCTTCGACCTCCTTCGCGCATCGAGAGCTCGCGGGTCTCTTCTTGCTCTCCAGAGCTGCTGAGATTCCGAGTCGAGGACCGAACAAAGAACGGACACAGGAAACGCCTTTCGTTTCTTTCCCATCAAATCGATCTCAAAGAAAGCAACGAGAGAGAGAAAACGAAAAACCATTTCGTTTTCCTCTCTCGTAGCGCATGTCTTCGGCCCAGCCTCCCTCCTCTGACGCAGCAGGAGCCACGCCGGAGTCCCGAAAGCTGCTGAAAGACGCGATCGAGGCGACGCTGTGGAAGGTAAAGAGTTGGTTTTCTTTTTCTTTTTCTTCGCAGAGAGAGAGCAATCGCGCACCCTCACCCTCGTATTCTCTTTTTCTTCTTCTTTTTCTTCACTCGCCCAAAACCAAACCTCAAAACCTCAATAATAGATCGACGAGATCGAGTCCTCGCTCGCCAACTTTGACGGAGACGGAGACCTGCTCGCGCAGCGCATGTGAGTATTTTTTGTGTTTGGAAACAAGAGAGGGAAATAAGACGAGCCCCCCCCC
>Ga0210003_1003445_pt1 | contig 12859 bp, 13 predicted proteins | sample LantaG_FD_182804 | JGI IMG/M metagenome (GOLD analysis project Ga0210003, IMG submission 182804) | Deep subsurface microbial communities from Baltic Sea to uncover new lineages of life (NeLLi) - Landsort_02402 metaG (SPAdes) (version 2) | ecosystem: Environmental > Aquatic > Marine > Oceanic >... | reverse complement strand
CAACGCGAAGGCGCGCAAGATGTACGAACGGCGCGGGTTCGTGAAAAAAGAAGAGTTTGTCGGCGAAGACGGCCTGCCCTATTATTACATGGTCGCCGGACTCGATATTGATGTTGAAATGTAGAAGCGGCATCCCTGCCGCTTCATATTGAGGGAGAAAAACGGAATGATTTGTGCTGGAATTGACGCGGGTTCGCGGGCCATCAAGATCGTGTTGCTCGAGGCCGAAACCTCCGAAGTGATCGCCTCGGGAATTCACGACCAGGGCGTCGAGCAGGACGCCTTGACGCAAACCCTGCTGGACTCGCTGCTGGCCGGACGCGGCCTCACGCGTGACGCCCTCGGCCGGGTCGTCGCCACGGGCTACGGACGCAATCTGCTCCGGTTCGCCGACACGACCGTGACCGAAATCACGTGCCACGCCTTGGGCGTCCGGCACGTCGCGCCCGACGTCATGACGATCGTCGAGGTCGGCGGCCAAGACAGCAAACTGATCCGATTGACCCCGAAGGGAACCGTCCGCGATTTCGCGATGAACGACCGCTGCGCCGCCGGCACGGGCCGTTTCCTCGAAGTGGTCGCGTCGCGGATCGGAGTAAGCCTCGCCGACCTCGGCCCTATGGCCGCGCGCAGCCAGAAACCGGCCTCGATCAGCAGCACCTGCGTCGTATTCGCCGAGACCGAGATCGTCGGGCTACTCGCGTCAGGCGTGCCCGCCGAAGATATCGTGGCCGGCGTGGAGATATCCATTGCCCGGCGTGTCGCGGCGATGGCAGGCCGGATGGTCGAGCCCCCGATCGTTTTCACAGGCGGCGTGGCCATGATCAGCGGCATGGCGGAGGCGCTCGAATCCGTGCTCGAGAAGCCCGTCCGCCTGGCCCCCGATCCCCAAATGACCGGAGCGCTGGGCGCGGCGATTCTCGCGGTACGACAGCATACCGAGGGAACAGCCGAAGCCTGAGAGCTTGTGAATAAATCGATTGGTCGCTTCTTTGATGCCAGATTGAAAACAAGGCTTAGATATCGGGCGTTTTTGTAGGGCGGGATTGATTCCCGCCTCCGCAATTCGGCGGGAATCAATCCCGCCCTACAAAAACGTCATTTATTCACAAGCTCTGAACGCATTACGGATGATTCCAAATGTCCACAATGTCCATATCGTCCACGGGTAACGCAGACTACGCTATACTCAACCAAAGAATTCAGGATAACAAGTGATGGCACAGGAGGAACAGGCATGTTCGCGGACTGGGTGCTGGCGGCAAAGAACCTATGTTTCCCGATCTTCTGCAAACAATGCGGCCTACGCCTGTTGACCGAAGAGAACGGCTTCTTTTGTCCCACCTGTTGGGACATGAGCCCCCGGATCACCCGGCCCTTTTGCTCGATATGCGGCCGCCCTCACCAAGGCGCGGTCGGCTTCGGAACCCTATCGAACTTTCCCTGCGCGGATTGCCGCGACCGAGGCGCGCGGCCATTCCGACGCATCTACGGCGCCGCCATGTATGACGGGCCCGTGGCCGAAGCGGTGAAGATGATGAAGTTCCACGACAAGCAACGCATCGCAGCCTCCTTGGGCATTTTGATGGCCGACTTCGCGCGCGACGAAATCGACTGCGAAGCCTACGACTTCATCATCCCGGTCCCCTTACACAAGGTCCGCGAACGCGACCGCGGATTCAACCAATCGCGGCTCCTGGCCCAAGAGATCCTCCCGTTATTCCCCAACGCCGCCCTGGACGAATCCCTCAAGCGCATCCGCCCCACGCGCATCCAGAGCCGCCTCAAGGACCACGAAGAGCGCCGGAAAAACATAGTAGGCGCATTCGCCGTCATCGGCGACAACCTCGAAAACAAACGCATCCTACTCATCGACGACGTAGTCACCTCCGGCGGCACCATCGAAGAATGCGCCGCTGCACTGCAACGCGCCCACATCGCCCACGTAGACATCTTCGCCGCCGCGCTCGCGACGGGAACTATGAATTAGGAATTACGGATTTCTTATCCCCTTTATATCTCCTTCACGTTCGGCAAGGGGTTGCAACCCCTTGTCCCAGGTTGTGAGGAGTCGTTCTCCCCAGGTTTCCTGGTGTTTTAGGTGGTTTTCGGTGAAGGGGATCTTGACAATAGGGATGTCATGTGGTAATATATAGACGACCTAGGCAAAGACTAACAATGGATTGGACGCCTTGGCAAGCCGGCGGGGTTACGCCCCCGCCTGAGTAATGGATACCAACGATGGACTCTCAATTATTATCGGGTTCGCTTGAAATGCTCATACTCCGGGTGGTCTCCCCGGAACCGACCTATGGCTACCGCATCATGCAGGAGGTCATGGAGGGTTCGAAGGAGTACCTGGAAGTCAAGGAGGGCAGCCTCTACCCGGCCCTTCACCGGATGGAACGGGAAGGTCTTCTTGACGCGTATTGGGAAGAGGCCGGCCCGAAACGGCGACGCAAATACTATCGGATTACGGCCAAAGGCGTGAAGGAGCTTGCAGGCAAGCAGGCGGAATGGCAACGGTTCTCGGCGGCGGTCAACGGTGTGCTCGGGATAACGCCCCATGCCTTGGCCTGACGCGGGAGCGGACCCTTTTCCGTCACCTCGCCGTCAGGAGCCGGCGGGACTCCGACGGGATATTCTGGATGAACTGGCGGATCACCTCGCCTTTGCGGCTGAGGATGAGACGGAAAAGCATGGGCTGGATGGACAACAGGCGTGGGCGCGAGCCGTGGCGCGGTTCGGCAACCCGGACGCGTTGGCGCGGCGGCTCTGGTGGGACGCCATGAAGGAGCGGATCATGCGGGATTGGATTCAGACGGGGATCGTGGCGGTATGTGCCTTGTCGGTCGTGGTCATGGCGGTGTTTCTCGTGAAGAACATCCGGCAGATGCAGACCATGCAGATCACGCAGGCGGAACTCCTGAAGGCCGTCCAGGGGATCAGCGAACGTCAACAACCCGAGTCGGCGAACTTGTCCCTCGACGTCGAGGTACGGCGCGGTACGCTGGATGGACCACCCGCACAGGGCGTGCGCGTCACGCTCTCCGGGAGTCTGACGCCGAACAACAAAGTCAACGTTTCCCTCGAGACGGATGCCTCGGGGCGCGTGAAATTCCAGCCGGTGCCGCAAGGCAGTTACGAGATCTCTCTTGAAGACCCACAGTCCAGAATGGCGTTAAAATTAAGCCACAGCCTTTTCGCCGGGAAGGGTTCAAACGTGCGCGTTGTTGCCCCGGCCTTCAGCCCCGTCGAGACGCGTTTTGCCATCGAGCCTTCGTTGCCCTTCCGGGACGAACGGGTTCTTGTTTTTGCTACCTTCAATGCGGAGGCGAAGGCCGGAGAATTCACCTGGAATCGCCACGGAACGCTGCTGGCAGGCCGGGCGGGCGTCTATGCCATGACCAGCCGCGGGTATCAGCCTCCCACGAGCGCGAGTAGTCCTTTCGAGCGGGTATTCTATAACCAGGAGATAGGGCCACCGCAAGCCACGGTGAAAATGCCCCCGTATAAGGTACAAGTCACCCTGATCCAACCGGCCTATTCCGTTGGTCCAGCTAAACCAGGCCAAGAATTTGTGTTGATAACGGTTCATGATAGCGAAAAGCGAAGTGCATTGGTGGAACTCAAGCCACAGGAAGCGAACCCCGTCATAATGCTGAAGCTGTCCGAGAAACAATGCGCCTCGGCGGAACGTATTATGAAGGAGTACAGCATTGCTTCGCGATGGAAGAAAAGATCGCTTATGGACGAACGTTACGGCAACATGATCACGGTAAGTGCTGAATTGATGACCCACAATACCTACGTCGTGGAAGCGATCCCCTTGACGGACGGCACGGCGGTTGAATGTTTGACGGTCGATGGAAAGAAGGTGACGCTCGAAGCGCGCGAAAGCATTAAGGACGACAACGCCTCGTATGCGGGCGGGCCGGACGCGCTTACACCGGAATCGGTGCTTTTCAGTGGGAGGGTCCGAAGGCATTCGGCAGAGGAACCGAGCGAGGACATTCACTCGGCATTGCGCGAGGGAGAACATCTTGTCGCGTTTCGCCTGCCGAACGCCGTTACGCTGGCCCGTTCCTATCCCGCGGAATGTCGCTTTCTGCTGTTTTGCGTTTCTAAAGACCACGACCAAAAAGGCAGCGTTGTCCCGTGGCGTGGCGCGGCTACTCAGGCGGGGATTGTAACCCCGCCGGCCTGGTTTGCCGATCAGAATTCCCACATCGAAGTCGAAACGGGCGATGCTATGCCTTGGGATTTTAAGTCGTTGTCCGTCGAGGTGACCGACATCATGCGTGGAGCCGAAGGGACCACGCCGCCCGACGGACTCCTCGTTCAGTTTAGCGCCCCGAATGCCGTGGCGGTGAGTGTCGACGACGAAACGAATGGATGGTACCGGCCTCACCTACTCGTCGTCAGCGACACCCCGCCCGACGATCTGTGAGAAATATCGCGCCTTGGAAATAAGGGGACGCTTCCCGTATTTGACTTCGGACGGGGGGTGATGTATGCTGTCCTTATGCCTCGAATAGCTCGTATTGTGGTTCCCGATGTTCCCTATCACGTCACCCAGCGAGGGAATCGCCAGGGAGATGTCTTCTGGAACGATGAAGACCGGCGCGTGTATTTGGGCCTCCTCCAACAGTATGCCGAGGCGCACGGTCTAGCCATACAGGCATACTGTCTGATGACCAACCACGTGCATCTGGTGGTGGTGCCTTCCACAGAGCAGGCGCTGGCCGGGGCGTTGAAACCGGTGCATCTGCGCTACACGCAACACGTGAATCGGGCGCAGGGACTGACCGGGCGGTTGTGGCAGGGCCGGTTCTTTTCCTGTGCGCTGGACGAGCCGCATTTCTGGGCCGCAGTGCGCTACGTCGAACAAAATCCAGTACGGGCCGGCCTGGTGGAGCGAGCGCAGGACTATCCATGGTCAAGCGCGGCGGCCCATTGCGGCATTCGACCGGACCCGTTAGTGCCGGACGCAGCGGCGCGGGCCGCCACGATCGGAGACTGGCCAGCGTGGCTACGCGAAGACGAAGACGACACACTGGCGAATACCTTGCGGTGCCACACACGAACCGGGCATCCCTTGGGCGATGAAGCATTCCTAACCCACCTGGAAACGCTCCTCGGTCGAACGGTCCGCCCAAAAAAGGCGGGCCGACCCCGGAAAACAAAGAAAAAGGAATAAAAATACGGGAAGCGTCCCCTTATTTCCCACCTTCCTAGCCTTACGCACATGCCGCTGGAAGGCAACCAGATCAGCGACGTGAGCGCGCTAGCGAGCCTTTCTAACCTCGAGTACATGCCGCTGAAAGGCAACCCGATCCGTGGTATAAAGTCGTGGATTACGATTGCCAGGATAAAATGTCGAGGGGCCTTGCCGGCAGTAATGCTGGTGCTGGTAGCAGTGCTGGTGTTGTGCGTAATAGGGCTGGTGCTGCTAACAGGACTGGTGTTACTACGACGGGTAACGCGGCGCGTGTGGGCAAGACCTAGGCGCAGGAGGCATGAATAGGGAACGTCGCCTATTGTTTCCGGTCCTGTCACCGGTTGAATTCGCTGGGGACAGTCTCCTGCTATCCCATACGCCAACCCCGTATCCGCCCGTCGCGTCTTTCCCGCGCACGCGGGAATCCATGCGCCTGTACCCGACACCGCTATCCTCGCCCTGGATTCCCGCTTTCGCGGGAAAGACGCAGGGGTTGCCCGTCCCCACGCGCGCGGTCATGACGCAGGGGTTGCCCGTCCCCACGCGCGCGGTCATGACGCAGGGGTTGCCCGTCTCCTTGCGCGGCACATCGGAATCTATGCCCGCACCAACGCTGTCAAGGAGGTGGGGTGGGTGGAGCGGAGGCGGACCCCACCGTTTTTCAATGGTTTATGGATGGGTTGTGGTTGGTTCCGCGTTCGTTTCACCCACCTTACTGGGTTGGGCTGCGGTTTCATTTGGCGGATTGCGGTGGGGGATGATGCTTGTATCCCTGGGGCTGTTTGTTGCGGCTTTTGGGCTGTGGTGCGCCTTCGAGACGCTATGTGGTGTAATCTTTGGGCTATTGTGTGTCTGGTCTTGGATGTTGACAAAAAGCTATAGGATGTGGTATATCGTTTATAGGCTAGATGGTGTCATTTTTGGTCTATTACGAGTAGCCTCGGGGCTATATTGTGTCAGTTTTAGGATGTGTGTTGCATATCATAGGCTGTATGGTGTATACTTCTGTGCGGTTGGATGCTTGAAGTGGACTTGGATTTCCGGGAGTTCGTTTGATGGTTGGTAGTTATCGAGGAGGATCGGACGGTGGCTGATTTTGTTCCGAAGGATGAGATTGGGCGGGTCGAGTGGCTGAAGCATTTCGCGGGGTGGATGAGTGCGCATGGGGCGGGGTATGGGTTTCCGGCGGCGGAGATTGCTGAGCTGAATGCGGATGCCGGTGCCGCGGATACGGCGTTTCAGGATTGTGAGGTCGCGCAGGCGGCGGCGCATGCGGCGGTCCAGCGGAAGAAGAAAGGGATCGCGGACGGGTTGCGCCGTGCCCGCCGCATTGTCCGGCTACTCCAGCCGAACCTGGCGATGACGGATGCCGCGCGGGCGGATGCCAAAATCACGGTTCCGGATAGGATCCCGACGCCGATGAATCCCGATGCCATCCGCGAGATGGACACGCCGATCTGCGTGCTCGACCATAGCATGCCCGGCCAAGTCACGATCCATTACGGCCCCAACCCGCATAATGAGCGGGAAAATGGCCGCCCCGAGGGGACACTCGGCGCCTATATCCAATACCATCGCGGCGGCCTGCCGGAGCACGAGGACGGTTGGCACATCCTGCTTCTGGTCACCGAATCCCCATGGATCCACGTCGTCCATGAAGACACCGCAATAAACCACGCCTACCGCGTCTGCTGGGCCGACAAGCGAGGAAATAATGGCCCCTACAGCGCCCCGGCGGTCTGCACCGTCAGCGTGTGATACAATAACGTAACGAACCCAGGTCGAGGCGACGTCCGAATGACGTCTCCAGGAGCGAAGGAGGTTGCCATGCGGTGGATTCTTGTGTTTTTGCCGGTAATCATGATGTTGGTGACGGTATGGGGTGTGTCTTTGCGCTTGCACGCCGACGAGAAGGGGGAGCGGATGGAGCAGGGCAAGGTGTTTGAGGTCTACCCGATCGGGTATGTGCAGAAATGCGAAGGGCGCACGACGATCGTCATTGATAAGCAGTACGAAGCGGGGTTGCACCGGCTGGACAAGCTATCGGACATCTGGGTGTTGTGGTGGTTCGACAAGAATGACACGGCGGAGAAGCGGGCGATTCTGAAGGTTCATCCGCAAGGCAATCCCGAGAAGCCGCTGACCGGTGTTTTCGCGACGCATTCGCCGGTGCGTCCGAATCTCATTGCCATGACGCGGTGCAAGGTGCTGTCGGTCAAAGACAACGTCATCGAGATCGAGAGTATTGACGCTTTTTCCGGGACGCCGGTGCTCGATATCAAGAGCTGATCGCGGCAGTTTCGGTGCGCGGGGGGAAATAAGGGGACGCTTCCTCTATTTCCACCCTATTTCTAAAACGCCGTTTTCGGATCATTCGCCTCCAGTCCGGAGCAGCGCTTTCATCTCTTGCGCGCGTTCCGCGTGACCTGGATCTTTTGCGAGGTTTTTCATTTCTTGGGGGTCTTGCTCATGGTCGTAGAGTTCGACACCGGCGCGGCCTTCATCCCATTCCGTGTAACGCCATCGCTCGGTGCGTACGCTACGTCCCATAATCCCTGCCAGACGCGTTGCCTTGTCTTTACCGAAAGTTCCTAGCCTGGATCCGCGCCGCTCGACTTGCGAAAACGCCGCATGCTCCCACGCGGCCTTCGGGTTCTCGATCAGTGGGCGCAGGCTGTGGCCCTCCACCGTTGAAGCAGGGGAAACGTCGCAAAGATCCGTCAAGGTCTTGTGCAGCGAAACGAGTTCAACGGGGCGCCGGCACACCTGGCCGTTTGCTTTGTTGCCCGGCACGGAAATGATGACCGGCACCCGCGCGGATTCATCGAAGACGCTCTGCTTCTGCCAGAGGTTTTTCTCGCCGAGGTGATAGCCGTGATCGCTGTGGAAGATGACGATGGTCTTATCAGCGAGACCGAGCCGTTCGAGGGCGTCCAGCACATGGCCCGTTTGCGCATCCATGAACGTCGTCGAAGCGTAATAGGCCTGAAGCGCCTGCCTTTTGAGATCGTCATCCATGGCGACGGACTCCGGTTTCTGCGAAGCCAGCGACAGTTCCGGCCAAAGGTCTTTCCAGTTAGGCGGGACGACGGGCAATTCGATCTTATCCCGTGGGTACAGCCCAAAATAGGATTTTGGCGCGACGAACGGCGTGTGCGGCCGGTAGAAACCGACGGCCAAATAGAACGGTTTCGATCCCTTCGCGAATTCCTCGAGCAACTCGACCGCGGCGGCAGCGCCCCGGCCGTCGGTCTGCTCGTCGTCAGTGCCCTCGGCCGCAAGCCAGCTCAACGTGCCGCCGGTGTTTTTCAGTCCTCTGCCCGTTACGGTTTCGGCTTTTCCATCGCGGCCGAGTTGAAGCACCTCGACCATCCCGATGTCATCCACGTCGCGGCCCTTGGGATTGACCACCTTCTCCCACGACGCCGGATCGTCGAGGCCATCGGTGCCGATCTGCGACGGCACCCCATAGTGATAGATCTTGCCGACCCGCATCACGCTGTAGCCGGCCTTCTGAAAACTCTGCGGGATCGTCGCCGCACCCGGCACATTCTCGCGAAAATGCGTCTTGTTCACATACACCTTCGTCGAATCCGGCCGCAACCCCGTCATAAACGAAGCCCGGCTCGGATTGCACAACGGATACTGGCAATACGCCAGATCGAATTTCACGCCACGCGCCGCAAGCCCGTCAATGTTCGGCGACTTCACGGGAAAACCATAACAACCCAGCCGGTTGCACAAGTCGTCCGAAATAAGGTGCAGAACATTATACCGTTCCGGCTTCGTCCCCGATGCCTCCTCCGGCCAAGCCAGTCCCGCCCGCAGACAGATACCGGCCATCGTCATACCCAAAAACTCCCGGCGGTTCAATGTACTCATCGTTTCTCCCTTTCCCGTTGCGTTTCACCCTGTTCGTATGCTCTCATGATAACAGATCGGCGGTGGCAATCAAGTACCTTCGCGCCAAGTAATCATTCAGTCACGGGGTGCGACTATTTGGAGTGCGGCGGCAACGACGCCGCTTTTCCCGGAATTGTGTAAGGTTCTCGATGGAAGCGGAGGAAAAGCGGCGTCGTTGCCGCCGCACTCCAAATAAATCCCGCAGGTGCCATCCATAACTGAATGGTTACCGCGCCAAGAAAGAAAGCATTGCGGTCAGGCAATCCACCTGTTATCATCGAGACCTGCGCGGTAAGTGGCAAACGCATTGCGTTGGGAGAGAACCATGAAACGAATTGCATCGACACGACGGGGATTTCTAAGGACCTGCCTCGCGGCAGGGATCGCGCCGGCGCTGGTCCCGGCCAAAGTCTTGGGCGCAGACGCGCCGAGCAAACGGATCGCCATGGGCATGATCGGCCTGGGTCGGCAAGGCATTCACGCGAATTTGGCGACTCTGTTGGGGATGCCGGAAGTGCAGATCGTCGCGCTGTGCGACGTCGATGCCTGGCGATTGAACGAGGCCAAGAAACGAGTCGACGCGGCATACGGAAACAACGATTGTCCCACGTACCGGGACTGGCGCGACGTGGTGGCGCGGGACGACATCGACGCCATCATGAACTCGACGCCGGACCACTGGCACGTGCCGATCTCGATCGCGGCGGTGCGCACGGGGAAACACGTGTCGTGCGAAAAACCGCTAACGCTTTCGGTGGCAGAAGGACGCCGTCTGGCCGACGCCGTCAAGGCCGAAGGCGTCGTGTTCCGCACGGACACCGAGTGCCGCTCGAACGCCTACATGCACAAGATCACCGAGCTCGTGCGCAACGGTTACGTCGGGAAAGTAACGCGCATCGACGTGGGCGTGCCCCAAGGCGACATCGGTGGCGGCAACCCCGACCCGATGCTGGTCCCCGAGGACCTCAATTACAACATGTGGCTCGGCCCGGCCCCGCAGAAACCCTACACCTTGGATCGCGTGCACCCCGTGCGATCGCTCGATCGCCCCGGTTGGATGCGCTGCCGCGACACCTGCGAAGGGATGATCACGAATTGGGGCACGCACATGCTCGACGTGGCCCAGCTTGTGAACAACACGGAACGCACGGGCCCCGTCGAGGTCGAGGCAACCGGGGTCTACCCGAAACCGGGATCCGGCCTGTGGAATGTTCTCCTTTCGTTCGAGGCTCATTTCCGCTATAAGGACGGGGTAACGTTGCGGTACCACGCTGATCCGAAAGGCGCCTACATCAAAGTGACCGGCGAAGACGGCTGGATCCACGGCGACTGGCTGCGGAAAGGGGTAGGCTTGGCCGCCAGCGATCCCGCGATCCTCAAAGCGAAGCCGAAAGACAGCGATGTCCGTTTCCCGCAGCGCACGGACAAGGAAGACTTCACCAACGCGATTCTCAACGGCGTCCCGACGATGATCGACGCCGAGATCGGCCACCGCACATGCAGCATGGGACAGATCGCCCATATCGCCATCCGGCGCGGGAAAAAGCTCGCCTGGAATCCGGACAACGAGAAGTTCGCAAACGATGACGAAGCCAACACAATGCTTGAACGCCCCATGCGGGACGATTGGAAAAAGGAGAACGCATAATGCCTTGGATAATCAGCGTTATCACAATGATCTTGGTGTGCAGTCTGTTCGTTATCGCCCCTGCGGCGCACGGTGAAGAAGCGTTTAATCCGTTCTTCGCGTACAAGAACAGCATGGAGGACAAAATACCCTCGATGGACGAGCAAGCGGCGTTGCTTGCCGAGATCGGCTTCGACGGATACGATCACCGCGAACTCGAGGATCTCGAAGCGACGGTGAAAGCGCTCGACGCGCGCGGCCTGAAACTCTTCACCATCTACTTCGCGGTAAACATCGATGCACCCGATCAGCCGTTCAATCCGGGGCTGCAAGAGGCCTTGCCGCTGCTAAAAGACCACGGCACGATCCTGTGGTGCAACGTCCAAAGCAAACGCTTCAAACCCTCGGACCCCGCGGGCGACGCCGATGCCGTGCCGATCTTCCAAAAGCTGGCCGACATGGCCGCGCCGTACGGCGTGCGCGTCGCGCCCTACCCGCACATCAACATGTGGGTCGAGAGCCCGGAAGACGCGGCCCGTCTCGCGCCCCAGGTCGATCGCCCCAACTTCGGCACCTCGTTCAACCTCTACCACTGGAAGGTGCTCGAGGGCGAGCGCAAACGCCCGATCGAGGAAGTGGCGAAACGCCTCGCACCAAACCTGATGGTGATCTCGATCAACGGTGACGAGGGCAAGAACATCGCGATCGGACCACTCGAAGAAGAAGACATGGACGAGTACTACAATGTCCTGGCCGCGTTTCGCGCGGAAGGGTATCGCGGCCCGGTGGGCCTGCAATGCTACGCCATCGAAGCGGACCCGCGCATCCATCTCCCGCAATCCATGTCGGTATGGCAAGCGCTGAAGAAGCGTTTCGAAAAAGACACAGCGGCCAAGAAATGAGACGAGTGAAGAAATTGACGGAGAGGTTGTGAGAAAATACATGCGTTCGGTTTCATCCTGCCAAAAGCAACCGAATGCCGCGAAAATCCTGGCGGGGAATTATTCCCCGCCTACACGCACGAAGATTGGGGTTAAAGTAGGCGGGGAATGATTCCCCGCCAGGATTTTTTCACAGGCTCTGAGTAGGTCTCTTTCGCCGAAAGGAACCGACAATTGGCACATTTCGATTTCTTCACAAGCGATCAGATTCCTAATTCCTAATTCCTTCATGCTACACTTGCGCGAGGGAATCGATATGCATCGGAAATACGGACAAGGAGGGAACGGTTATGGAAGAAGATCACAGCAACTCAAACGCGGACCCCCGTTCTGATTCAAGATGGCGTCTGATGCCAGCTCTGCTCGCGGCCTGTCTTGTCTTTGCCCCTCTGGCAATCCTGTGGACTTACTTCCGGATACACCTCGAGATACGCCGTTACGAGCAGAATCCGTTATGTTGGGTGCTTCTCCCGCCGGTCCAAACACAGTGGGCCAACGCACTCAGTGCTCCGCAATGCGTTCTTCCCTTCCTTGCCAGCACTTGCGTGCTGCTCATTTTCCATGCGCGTTGCGTCAAGAATCGCAGAAGCAGCTTACAACTTCAGATGCTATTCCTATTCCTATGGATCCTTTACGCCCTGTTCATTCTACTATTTGCGCGGATGCCTGGTGTCGTCTGTGCAAATTAACCCATCTTTCCACGGTTCTCCGTGTCTTCGCGTCTCCGTGTGAGAAATGAATAACCGCACACGGGGACACAGAGACACGAAGAAGGACGAACTCCGAATTCCCAATCCACTCATGCTACACTTGCGTCCATGGATCAAGATTTCGATGTAATTGTTGTGGGTGGCGGGCACGCTGGCGTCGAGGCGGGGCTGGCTTGCGCGCGATCGGGTTTGCGCACATTGCTGGCCACCATCTATCTGGACATGATTGCGCGGATGTCGTGCAATCCTTGCATCGGTGGCGTGGCCAAGGGGCAGCTCGTGCGCGAGATTGATGCGCTGGGCGGCGAGATGGCACGGTGCACCGATCGGACCGGCATCCAATTCAAAATGCTCAACGCGTCGCGTGGCCCGGCAGTACATTCGCCGCGCGCCCAGGCCGATCGCATGGCTTATCAACTCGACATGAAACGCGTCTGCGAGTGCGAGCCGAACTTGA
>Ga0210003_1003444_pt1 | contig 12860 bp, 16 predicted proteins | sample LantaG_FD_182804 | JGI IMG/M metagenome (GOLD analysis project Ga0210003, IMG submission 182804) | Deep subsurface microbial communities from Baltic Sea to uncover new lineages of life (NeLLi) - Landsort_02402 metaG (SPAdes) (version 2) | ecosystem: Environmental > Aquatic > Marine > Oceanic >... | reverse complement strand
AAAAAACCCCCCCCCCCCCCCTCCCCCTTTCCTCAAAATCAAAATAGGACCTCTACCCGCGCCTCTACTCCCTGCTCACGCCGCAGTCCGTGGGATCCAGGGACCGCGCGCAGTTCTTCTCGCTGCTGGACGCGGCGCTGGCGTCGAGGATGGTGCGTTTTTGTTTTCTGGGGCTCCTTTCTCTCGAGTTTGTTTTAGAGAGAGAGAGAGAGAGAGAGAGAGCGAGAGCGAGAGCGAGAGCGAGAGCGAGAGCGAGAGCGAGAGAGAGAGAGAGAGAGCGAAGAAAGGAAAAAAAAAAGAGAGAACGGGAACTTAAAAAAACTCAAAAAACAACAAAATAAAAAATTTCAGGTCCCGGCCTACAGCGCCGCCTCCTTTGCCAAAAAGTTCGCCCGCCTCGCCCTCAGCGCCCCTCCCGCGGGCGCCCTGCTCTGTCTGACCTTCGTGAACAACGTGGTGAGGAGGCACCCGGCGACGAGCGTGCTCCTTCACAGGAGGACGAAAGCGGAAAAAGAGGTCGAGGACGACGACACAGGGGCCGACGGCGACGAGGGAGCAGAGGAAGCCGCCGCCGCCGCTGCTCCTCCATCCTCTTCTCCTTCGATCGACCCCTTCGACCCGGCCGAGCCCGACCCGGCCCTGACGCGCGCGGTGGAGTCGTCGCTCTGGGAGGTGGCGCACCTCGCGGGCCGCCACTCGGCCCCGGCCGTCGCCGCCGCCGCCCGCTCCATTCTCAGCGACCCGGGGCTCGTCCCCGTCCTGGCCGCCAGCGCCAAGGCGGCGGCGAGGCTCTCGGCGGCGGAGGCGGACCCACGGCCCGCGGCGGCTGCCACGTACGGGAGCATGGCGGCGGACGCTCTGGCCAAGAGGGTGAAGCGGGCCCCGCTGGTCGCGAGCGGGAGCGGAAGCGGGGGAGGGAGGGGCGGCAGCGGCGGCGGCGGCGACGAGAGCGGGGAGGGGATGATGCTCTTTGGCGGAGGGGCCTGGCAGAAGGGGTGGAAGCAGCAGCAGCAGCAAAGCAGCGATGCCGCCGCCGCCGCTGCTGCTGCTGCTGCTCTCGCTGAAGAGGCCTGAGGGACCAAGGGGACGAGAGAGGAAAGAAGGAGCAGAGAAAGAGCCCGAGAGAAAAAATGAACATGAAATTGAAAAAAAATGAACATGAAATTGAAAAAAAATGAAACTCGACAGAAACTCTCTCTGTTTTTTTCCCCTCTCTTTCTCCCATGCTGAAAGCATCATTGTTGGTTGGTTTTATTTGGTATTTTGACAGGGGGGGGGGTACTAGTGTATAAAGATTTGCCTTTTCATGTTTTCGCTTTTCCGGCATCTTTTTTTCTTCTTCTCTTTGCTTCTTCTCCCTCTACAGCGGGTGCGGGTGCAGCGTCGGCATCGTCGCCGGGGGCAGGTTGAGGGGAGGGGTCGTCGGGGTCCTCTGCTGAGCTCGAGCTGCGGAAGCGGAAGCGGAAGAAGAGGCAAACTCCGCCGGCAGTGCCGCCAGCTGAGAGCCCGGCGGCAGCGAGGCCGCCGCCGCGGCCGCCGCCGCGGCCGCTGCGGCCGCCCCCTCCGCGGTGGTCGGGAGCGTCGCCGGAGGCAGCGCCGAGCCACTCGCGGTCGCCCTCGGGGAGACGACAGGGGGCGGCAGCTGCTGCAGCAGCTGCTGCTGCTCCTGCTGCTGAACTTGCTGCCGCAACTGCTGCGGCTCCCACGGCGGCGGAGGCGGCATTTCTCCCTGTGCCGCCGCCTCCTTCCCCTTCCCCTCCTTCTCCTTCTCCCTCTCCCTCTCCCCCCCTCCCTCCCTCGCGCTCGCTCTCTCCCCGGGCTGCACCGCCGCCGCGTCGTCGTTCCTCGCGAACCGCCCGCGCACCCTCGGGCGCGCGTCGGCCAGCGTCTTGCGGCAGACGTACTTGACCCTCTTGGTGAAGTTACGCTCGTGGCGCTTCTGGCGGTAGCGCAGGATCTTGCCGACGCGCTCGGCCGCGGGCAGCCTCGCGGCGCGGTAGGTGCGCCCCTCCGGGGTCACCAGCTCGAAGACGCGCGCCCCGGGGGCCGTGGACCCGGCCGCGGTGAAGGCGCTGGCCTGCAGGGCCGCAAGCGCGGCGAGGTCGACGGCCGAGGAGCTCCGGCCGCGGCCGCCGCGGAGCTCGACGGCCGAGCGCGACCTCCTGAGGCCCGCCGCCGCTCCGGCCGCCGCCGCCGCCCCGAGCCCGGCGCTCCCGGTCCCCGAGGAGCGAGCCGGGGGAGGAGCGCGAGAGGAGGGGGCGGCAGCAGCAGCAGCAGCATTAGCCGCTGCGGCTGCCGCTGCCGCGTTGGCTGCGGCGATCGAAGTGGTCGCGGCATGCTGCTGCTGGTAGTGCACCGCCGCCTCATAATGCTGCTGCCACATAACTGCCTCCTGCTGCTGCTGCTGCATTGTCTGCTGCTGCTGCTGCTGCGCAAAGGCGGCAGCAGCGGCCGCTTGCGCGTGCGCGTGGGCCGCAGCTGCGACACTGGAGGGGGAGTCGAAGCCCCCGGAAGCTGCAGCGGCGAGGGAGCCGCTGCTTGGGTGACGGGGAGGCCTGCCCGAGGAGGACGCGCCGCCGCCGGCGACGGCTCCGGTGCCGCCCGAGGAGGACGACGACGCCCCGCCTCCGTTTTCCGCCGCTGCTGCTGCCGCTGCTGCCCCTTTGCCCGCGGATGCCATCGTCATAGGGTGCATCGCGAGCCCGCTGACGTGCGCCAGGGAGGCCTGGTGGTGGAGGTGGGGGTGGGAGAGCGGCGGCGCCTCGAGGACCGTGGAGAGCGTCGGGGGGCTGAACGCCACCGCCGCCGCCGCCGCGGCCGCCCCTCCGTCCCCGGACCCTTCCGGGCTCATGCCCCTACCGCCCCCGCCTCTCATGGAAGGGGGGACCAGTGCCTGCAGGTCCCCGAGAGAGAACGCGGCTCTGCGCACCCCACCGCGGAGGAGACCTGCCGCGTGCGCCGCGGCGAGCGCCACGGCCCTGTCGTCGTCGCCGAGGGCGGCGTCGAGGGCGCTGTCGTTTCCGCCTCTGCCTCCGCCGATTCCGCCGCCGCTTCCACCGGAGATGCTGGGGCCGCCGTCGAGCGAGGCGAGGGAGCTGAAGAGGCGCTCCTCCTCGGCTGTTTAAAGAGGGGGGATTCGGTTGGTTGGGAGAGAGAGAGAGAGAGAGAGAGAGAGGGAGGGCGGGGTGAGAGAAACGGCGGCGACTGCGAGAGAAAGACGACTGCGATCAATTGTCGTTGAGCCTCTCGTTCGCCTTCGGAAGACCATTATTTCGTGCGTGTGACCGCCCCCCCAGGGAAAAAAGTTTCGAGGAAGTCTCCAGAGAGGCCACAGCCGAGGGACAAAGAGGAACGAGAAGCAGAGAGAGAAAGAGGCGCCTTTCTTTTTCCCCCTTTGATTCTCGTCATCAAAGCGGCTAGCAAAAACCGAGAGAACAAGGCAGCGCCCGGCTTGCGCCGAGAAGAAGACGAAGAGGAAAAAGAAAGGAGGCCCCCTTTCCCGCTCGGCTTCTTCCTGGCCGACGACTAGAGAGCATCCACGCCTCGGCGAGGCTCTTTTTCAGAGAGAGCTCTCTCTCTTGAGCACAAGAGAGCAGGCTCTGGGTGCTGCGAAAAAGGCTGAGAGCGTCGCCGTCCAAGGGATGCTCTGCACCAAAGATATCCGAGTCTCTCTCTCTCTCTCGGCTCCCTCTATCCCATTGCAGGCGAGAAAGAGAGAGAGCAAGAGAGCGTTTCCCTTTCTTCCGAGCCGGGTTTTGTGTCTCATCTCGTAGCCGATGCGAGATCTTTGACGGTTCTCTCCATCCATGGGAGCAAACCTGGAAGAGAAGGCCCGAAAGCACCCGGGCGCAGAAGAAGGAAAAGACAGCGAGAGACCTTTCGATCATCGCCACTTCGTCTTCATTCTTCATTTCGTTCAATCCTTACCCGTCAAATGGTGCAGCGGCGCCGGCTCCGACGCCAGCGCCGCGAGCAGCGCGTCGTCCGAGAGCCAGTCTGCCATCTCGGGCGGTGCGTGTGTGTGTGTGTGTGGAGGTAAGAATCTCCTTGTTCTTTTTTTTGGAAGCAACGGAGAATGAGAGCAACGAATTGCTCTCTCTCGCTGGACCAAGAGAAAAGAAAAAGAAAACGAGGAAAAATGATTTTTGTTTTTTTTCTCTCTCTCTCTCTCTCTCGCTCCCTCTCTTCTCTCTCCTCCTTCGTTTCATCCCCGCCAGTTCCTCAAAACCCTCCCGTTTACACACGAAAAGTCTCGAGCACCCCCCCCCTTCGGACTCAGTAATAAGGGATCCCGCCCTCGGTCCACCTCACTTTCCCGGCGCAGAGCGCGCCGAGGGCCTCGGGAAAGACCTCGTGCTCCGCCGCGAGCACCCTCCTTGCCAGCGCCGCGGCGTCGTCCGCCGGGAACTCGACCGGGACGGCCCTCTGCGCGAGGATCGCGCCGCGGTCGAAGGCCTCGTCGACGAAGTGGACCGTGGGCCCGGAGACCCTCGCCCCCGAGGCCAGGACGGCCTCGTGGACCCGCAGGCCGTAGAAGCCCTTGCCGCCAAAGGGGCCCGGCAGCAGCGCCGGGTGCACGTTGAGCATGCGGCGGGGGAAGGCGCGCACGAGCGGCGCCGGGACGAGCTTGAGGTAGCCCGCGAGGGCGACGACGTCGACGCCGAAGCCGAAGCCGCCGCCGCCGCCGGAGGAGGCAGGGCGAGGGGCGGAGGAGGAGGAGGAAGGGGAGGCAGCGTCGGAGCTCGCCCTCCGCTCTTCTCCTCCGAAAGAGAGGAGCTCGTCGGCGAGCGCCTCGGCGGCCCTCGCCCTCAGCTCCGCCTTTCCGGCGCCCCTGGCCTCCAGGGGAGGGAAGCAGCGGGTCTCTATCCCCTGCTCCAGGGCCCAGGTCCAGCCTCCGCACCCGGGCACGTCGGAGACGACGACCTGAGGGAGAGAGGAGGGGTCGAGTTTTGGAGAGGGAGAGAGAGGAGGCGTCGAAGAGGGTGAGTTTTTCTTCTTCTTTTCGTTTTCCGATGGTCGCCGAGGATTAAAAAAATGAGTTGAGAATGAATGGAAAAAATCTTCTCCTCACCACGACGTCGGCGTCCACCCGCCCATCCTGCGTGGCAGCGTGGATCGCGCGGAGGTTGGAACCGCCGCCGGAGACGAAGACGGCGAGGCGCTTGCGCGGAGACGGAGGAGGAGAAGGGGAGTCGTTGCTCGAAGCGGCGACGGCGATTGTTTGTCGAAGCAGCCGTCGTCGGCATCGACTCCTCGGGGCCGATGCCGCCCGTGCTGCTGCTGTTCCTCCTCGCCGAGGCACTGCTGTCCCGGCCCGCGATGATGATGATGACGCTGTCGACAGCCTCATCTTTGTCTAAAGACGTTTCCAGAGAGAGAGAGAGAGAGAGAGAGGGAGAAGAAAAAGAGAGAGAGAGGGAACGAGAGCGCTGCTGAAGAAGAAAGAGAGACAGCGAAGAAGTCTGTTCTTCGTCTGTCGTTCACTCTCTTTCATCGACGACGAAGCGAGAGCTTCGAAATCAGCTCAAGCTTTCGCCCCCCTCCCCCCGAATATATCTCTTTCTTCGCGTTCTTTCTTTCACCGCAATGCCTCCGCCTCGGCGGGCTCGAGACCCGGACCTCGAAGCGAGCTCAAGCGAAGACGAGGACAACGGGACGAGAAGGGAGGAAGACGCCGCTGCTCGACCAGGGATTCAACTGGCCAGCGTTTCGACGACCGCGGCCGCAGCCTCGACAGCGGCCTCGACCTCTTCTTCCAAAGGCAGAGGAGTCGAGACGGACGAGCTCTCCCGCGAGTGGGAGGCCCGCAGGGCCAGGTTTCACAACGTGAGAGAGCCGTCAATATTTCCTTCATAGCGGACAGCAGCGAGCGAGCGAGCGAGCGAGAGAGAGAAAAGAGACAAAAAGGGTAAACAGCGAGCGCATGGAGCGGGAGCTCTCTCTCTTTCCCGGAACCCCTTTTTGTGCTCAAAAACCTCTGGTCGCCCGGCCCAAGGAAAAAAAAACTAACTCAAAAATAAAAAATCAAACATCAAACATCAAAATCAAAAACAGGCGGGATACCGCGAGGGGCTCGAGGTCGGGCACGAGCGCGCCCTTCAGTCGGCCTTCGACGAGGGCTTCAGCAGGGGGATGGAGCAGGGACTCGAGTGGGGGCTCGTCGCCGGGGCCGCCGCCGCCGCCGGGGGAGCGGCGAGGGCGGCAGCGGCGGCGGCCAGAGAGAAGGAAGCCGAGGCGGGAGGCTCCCCCTCTGCTCCTGCTCCTCCTCCTCCGAGCTGGCTCGCGGCGGCCGGGCGTGCCGCGGCGGCCATGCTGCCCTTTGCATCGACGCCCAACAAGGTACTGCTTTTAGGAAACTTGGAGGGGGGAGCAACGACAGCAGCAGCAGCAGAAGACGACGGCGAAGAAGAAGAGGCGCCAGCGGTGAGGGCGAGGGCGGAGGAGGCCAAGGCTGTCGCGCTCGCGGCGCTCGAGGAGGCCGGGGTGCCCCGGCCGACCCTCGTCGCCGCCGCCGCTCCTCCTCCTCTTCCTGCCCCTCGCGCCTCCCCCGATCTTCAGCTTCTCCACTGGGAGGTGGAGAAGCTGGAGATCCGGGGAGGCGAGAGAGTGGAGAAGAGGAGCTGCTGCTCTGCAAGTGCTGCTGCTGCAAATGCCGGAAGCAAAGAGGAGGGCTGCTGCGGCGGCGGCAAAGGCGGCGGCAAAGGAGGACAAGGCTGCTGCAAGCGGTGAGACCTTCCCTTTTCTCTTCCGCTCCCCTTCTCGCTCTCTCCCGCGTGAGCCAGACACGAACTGTAAAGATATATAGTAGTGAATAGAAAGTTTGCCTAGAGCTTTCACTGTTTCATTTCATTTTTCGTTCCTTCTTTGCTCTTCCTTTTCTTCTCTTTCGTCTTCTCCTTCCCCACCTTCTCCGCCTTCTTCTTTCCTTCTCCGCTGCGAGCGGCGAGGAGCGACACCGTCCCGTCGGCTGCCACGGAGAACTTTCTGCTTCTGACGCCTTCCTCTATCGCGCGGGAGACGCCAGAGGCGACTTCGGAGGAGGTGACCGGGTGAGGACTCTTTTCCTTCTCCTTCTTCTTGCTCCCCTTTGTGCTCCTCTTCGCCACCTCCGCCGCCGCCCGGCCCCTCGCCGCCGCCGCCGCCGCCCTCCTCCCGGCGGCTTCCAGGGCCCTCCGGGGAAGCCTCCTCCCGGGGGAGGCAGCCAAGGAAGCCTCGACGAGTTGGAGCCAGAGGGACTCCGGGGAAGAGGATCCCGTAGAAGAGGAGAGGTAGGAGGCCGCGGCGGCGGCGAGGACGGTCTTCGGCGGCAGGAGGAGGATCCCGTCGCCGCCTTGGCCGCCGGTTTCGTCGTCGTCGAGGTCGAGGTCGAGGTCGCCGTCGCTCTCATCCTCTTCTTCTTCCTCTTTCTCTTCCTCCTCGCTGTCGGAGCCGAGCCGGACCCTCTTCCCCTCCCACCGCGCCCCGGAGACTTTGCCTCCGGTCTCTCCGCGGGCAGAGGATGAGCCATTCCCGACGCCCTTTCGGCCCTTGCGGGCTTTTCCAGAGGCGGCGTCGAAGAGGGCAGCCTGCGCGTCTTCGTCAAAGAGATTTTCTTTCGGGCTCCCGTCGCTCTTCTTCTTCCTCTTCCGCTTCTTCTCGCTCGCGTCTCCCCCGACACCGCCGCGAGGGGAGGCGCGCAGGAAGCTGGAGGCCCACCAGGCTGTCGGAGGAGGGGGAAGGAGCTCTCCGCCGCCGTTGCCGCCGCCGCCGCCGCTCTCGCCGTCGGCGGCGTCTCTGGCGCCGGCGGCCGCGGCGGAGGAGAGAGGGGCCTTGGCTTTGGCCGCGGGTGTCGCCGGGGCTGCCCCTTCGTCTCCGTCTTTTTCTTCTTCGTCGCTCGAAGACGATGGAGAAGAGTCGTCGGAAGAAGAAGAATCGGAAGAAGAGTCGGACGAGTCAGCCGACGAAGAAGAAAAAGACAAAGAGCTGCTGCTGCTGCTCTTGCTCCGGCGCTTCCTCTGCGGCGGCGGCGGCAGCGAAGCGCGGCGAGCGAAGACCGTGGCCGTTGCCGCAGCAGCTCCAGCAGATCCGTTGCCGCCGAAGGGCACCCCCAGGATTGCAGAGAGATCCGAGGCCGAATACCCGCCGACCTGCTTGCCTGCCCTGCGCCGCGCGAACCTCGCGAGATGGGAGGTGGCGGGGGCGGCGCCGTTTTGCTTTCGCGTCTTCTCCTCCCCTTCGCCGTCGCTGCTGTCGCTGTCGCTGCTGTCGCTGCCGCTGTCGCTGCTGTCGTCCGAGGAGGAAGAAGAGCCGGAGGAGGAGGACGACGACGAGGAGGCCGCTGCTGCCTTTTTCGTCGCCTTCTTCTTCGTCCTCTTCGTGCCTCTTCGCCTCTTCTGGTCGCCGCCGCCGTCGTCGCTGCTGCTGCTGCTGCTCTCGCTCTCTTCGCTCTCGCTCTCGACTCTTCTCTTCGTGTCGCTCGCCTTCACCTCGGTCAGCTTTGACAGCAGCTTGTCGTACGAGACCATTCCTGCGGTCCAAGCCCTCGCGGCGTCGTCGGGGTTGGACTGGGAGTTTTTTTGTTTTGAAGAGAGAAGAACATTTTTTTTTTGTGAGAAAGAGAAAGGGAGAAAGGAAGAGGTCGAGAGAAACGTCGGAAAAAGGGCGCCGGCTCTTGACAACACCCCCTCGAGAGTGAAACGAAAGACTACTCACCAGCCCCACCCCGGCGGCGTCCGACTTTTTCTTGACGCGGACGTGCTCCTTGATGCCCTGGCCCGATGCGCCCTGTTCATTGTTGTTGGGTTTGGTTTCCGGGGGAGGAAGGCAGAAGAGGTCGTTAGCGCCGGTGAGAAGCGGGCGGAGAGCCGTCGGCGGCGGCTAGTTTTTAGGACATGCCGACTCTTCTTCTTCCTCTCCACGAATTCCGGACCAAAACACTCACCAGCCCTTCCCCTTCGCGCCAGCCCATGCGCTGAAGCAGCATGAAGCCCGCTCCGGTTCGCTCAACGCCCTGGTATTTCTGCTGGGCGAGCGTGAGAGGGAGAGGAGGAGCAGCGGTGGCATCGGTCATGGTCAACTTTTTTGACGCCATCGTTGGTCTACGTTCCCCTCTCTCCCTCGTGCTACTCTCTTTCTCTCTCTCGATTGTCTCTGGAGCGCGCTCAGCAGCAGAGAGGCAACGCGAATTCGGTGAGAGAGCTGCAGCAGAGAAGGGGAAGCGCGGCTGGAGCTCGAGGACGCTCTCAGCAGCCCTGCTCTCTTCGCTTCAGTCTCTGAGAGAGAGAGTAAATGGGAGGGAGTCGTTGACTGTTCACTCCCTTTTTCCCTCCGCTCAAAAGAGTTCTTTCTCGCCTCGTCCTCTACGCCTCTTCCCCCCTCTCTTGCATGCGCTCGACAGCGCTCGGAAGGCATCTGATGCGTTTCATCTCGTTGTCGCCGTCGTCGTCGTCGTTCCAGAGCGCTGGTGCTGCTGCCGCTGGCGGAGCTTCGACGTCAGCAGCCTGTTTGTCGAGCATCGTTTCTCTCCGGTCGTCGTCGACATTCCGCGGCAGCAGCAGAACGAGAAGCCTCCGCGCTGCTCATTCTTCTTCTTCTCGCCTCTTAGCCCCGTCTGCACTGCGAGCGATGTCGAGCTGCGGAGCCGGGAGGACAAACGTCGCTGCAGCGGCGACAGCAGCGGGCGCGACAGATGCGACGGCGGCGGTGGCGGTGGCGGCAGCAACGACAGATGCGGCCAACGCCGCCGCCGCTGCTCCTTCTTCTTCCCCCCAGACGAGGCGAGGAGCTGCCCTCGACGCCGTGCTCGCCCCTCTCGAGGCAGTCGTCGGGCCGCTGTCTCGAGAGCCGATGGTACGAAATGAAGCAGAGAGTGGAGAGAAAATAAAGGGGCAGGCTGATGACGTCCGTCGAGGGCTTTTCTCTTCTCCGCCTTGGTGGTTCGTCTTCGTCCCCCTCTCAGCATGTCCACCTCGACCTCGACCCCCCCCCCCAACCAACAAAAACTCTCCAACGACCAACAGGTCCCCCCGCCCGCCCCCCTCGTCCTCGTCGTCTCGGGACCCTCCGGCGTCGGCAAAGACGCCGCCATCCGAGCCCTGCACGCGGCCCGCCCGGGGCTCCGCTTCGTCGTGACGGCGACGAGCCGCGAGCGGCGGCCCGGGGAGGTCGACGGCGTCGACTACTCGTTCGTCTCGAAGGCCGAGTTCGAGGGCATGGTGTCTCGAGGGGAGCTGCTGGAGCACGCCGTGGTGTACGGGGAGTACAAAGGAATTCCCAGGAAAGCCGTGGAGGCGGCGCTGGAGGCAGCGAGGAGGGACGCGGAGAGGGAAGTCGCGATCCTGCGAGGCGGCGCCGAGGGAGAGGCCGCCGCCGCTCCCTCCCCCGCCTCGCCCTCCTCCTCCTCCCCGCCGCCCGCTCCCCCCTCGGGCGCCGGCGTCGTCGTGCTCCGCCTCGACGTGCAGGGGGCCGCGACCGTGCGCGCGCTGCTCCCCGCCCGCTCGCTCGCCTCCGTGTTCCTCGCCGCCGAGTCGGAGGCCGCCCTGGCCGCGCGGCTCGCCGCGCGCGGCACCGAGGGCGCGGGCGCGCTCGCGACGAGGGTCGCCACGGCGCGCCACGAGGCCGCGCGCGCCGCCGAGTTCGACTTCGTCGTCGTGAACGCCGAGGGGGACGTCGAGGGGACGGTGGGGGCGCTGGGGGCGATCGTGGACGCGGAGCGGTGCCGCAGCTCGAGGAGGCTGCCGCCGACTCCGCCTCCTCGTCCTCCTGCTTCTTCTTGAGGAGAGGCTTGCGACTTTGTGGGTTGATGAGAGCGGGAGGAGGGCTGCCCCCCGCTGGCTAGCTCTTCTTCTTCTTCTTCTTCTTCTTGTCTCCCCCCCTCCCCCCGGTCCTTTGCGCGACCCGCAAGAAAAGGAAAGAAAAAGAAAAAATAATGTAAATTCGTGGTAGTAAAAATAGAGAAAGAACCGAGGGGAAGAAGAGAAAGAGAGAGAGGGAGAAAGAGAGAGAGACAAAGGGAGAGAGCTGACATTCTGATTTTCTATCTTCTTTCTTCCTCTTCCCTCGGTTTTTTACAAAACACAAAAAGGCTGACGGCAAGGCGCGGAACGGTCTTCCCTCTCCCTTTCTCTCCTTCCCCCTCTGACTTCAATTTCCCTTGTTTGCTTGAGGCGGCGCTCGCTCGAACACAAAGCAAAGGAGACAAGAGTTCTTTTTGTAACTTTTCCGTGTCTTTCCTTTGAATGGTATTTATTGTATATCATGCCTCGGGGGCGCTGGGGGCGGAAACAGCAGCAGCGGCAGCAACGGGCGCCTCCTGGTCGCTTTCTCCTGCCCCGTCCGTCGCCGTTCCCGCTGCCGTCGCCGTTTCCGTCGTCGCCGCCGAGGAAGGAGGGGGAGGAAAGCGCGGCGTCTCGCCTCCTCCGGCCTCAGCCGCGGGGGTCGAGGGCCTCACGGCGCGTCCCTCCTCTTCCTCCTCGTCTCCTTCCTCGCTGTCGTCGTCGTCGTCGTCGGCGGCGTCGTCGCTGGTGCTCACTGCTGCTTTTGTTGCCTCTTCCGCCTCCGCTGTCGTCGTCATCGTCACCGTCGTCGCTTTCGCCGCCGCCGCTTCCGCCGCTCTCGCTTCCTCTTCTTCTGCCTCTGCCTCCTCCCGCATCTGCTGCTGCCGCGCTTCCTGCACCCGCATTGTAGCCATCGCGCTCGCCGCGGCCGCCACGGCGGCCCTAGCCGCCGGGGATGAAGAAGCAGGGCCCGAGGAGGACGAGGGAGAGGCCTGCCGATGCTGCTGCTGCTGCTCCTGCTGCGCGCGGGGAGGGGAAGGGGGCGGCGGCACGTGACTCTGCTGGAAACTCTGGAAGCAGTCGTAGGAGCCCTGCTGCCGCTGCTGGTTATAAGGGCCCGAAGGAGGAGGAGAACAAGAAGAATTCGAGGAAGAGCACGGGAAGGCGAAGAGCGGGACGACTCGGAGCACCTCCCTCTCCCTGCTGCCGCTTTCTCTCTCCTCGCCCTCCTCCTCCTCGCTTCCCTCCCTCTTCTTCTCCACCTCGGCCCCGAGCTCCACGCTCAGTGGGAGGCACGCCGGATCCCTGCTCGGGAACCTGGCGTTGCGAAAGTGCTCGACGAGGCCGGCGAGGCCCTGGATGCGGGCGTAAGCGACCTGAGGAAAGTGTTTTTGTTTTTCGATTTTGCGAGTTTTCTTTTGTAAGTCGAGGGGGAAAAAAGCGAAAAAGAAACGCCGAAGAGAAGAAAAAAAAGAACAAAAAAAATCTCACCTCGCACACTTTGCGGCTGCGGAACGCGCCCCAGGCCCTCCCGTGCAGCGCCGCGACCAGCGCCGAGGCCGCCGTGGCGTCGACGCAGTTGACGAAGGCGTATCCCAGATTGGAGCGGAGGACTGCGGGAGGGGAAGAGGAGGAAAGGGGAGGAGCCGCCGGAGAACAAGAGGAAGGAAACAAGGTCGAGGTCGACGACGGAGACTGCGACGGCGGCGGCGGAAAGCTCCCCCCGTTGCTTCCTCCGCCTCCTCCTCCTCCTCCTCCGCCGCCGCCGCCGCCGCCGCCGCCGGCGCTGTTCCGGAAGTCCACGGGGAGGTAGAGGAAGTCGAACCTCCCCGAGACGCCGGGCGTCGCCTGCAGGGCGTCAAGCAGCGCCCGCTGCGAAAGGCGGTTTGGGACGTTTTTGAGCATCAGCGTCGTCCGCGGGGCGGAACAAGGAGAAGCGCGTGGGGAGCCGAGCGAGAGCGAGGGCGACAGCGACAGCGGCGTCGGGGGAGGGCGCTGCTGCTGCTGCTGCTGCTGCTGCTGCCGCTGGCTGCCGCTGCTCTTCCCGCGCGGGCTCGAGCAAGGAGCGAAAAAGGAGCCCCCCCCACCTCCTGCTCCCCCCCCCCA
>Ga0210003_1003442_pt1 | contig 12862 bp, 19 predicted proteins | sample LantaG_FD_182804 | JGI IMG/M metagenome (GOLD analysis project Ga0210003, IMG submission 182804) | Deep subsurface microbial communities from Baltic Sea to uncover new lineages of life (NeLLi) - Landsort_02402 metaG (SPAdes) (version 2) | ecosystem: Environmental > Aquatic > Marine > Oceanic >... | reverse complement strand
TTGTAGGTTGGTGACCTGAATACCACTGTAAAATGCTCCTGCACATAATGCTAGAGCCAATGCTATAGTAATTGGTGTTGACTTACTTAGTACTGATGTCTCTTCTTTGACCGTTTCTATAATTTTATCTGCAATTGGCATTGAGCTACCTCCTGGTATAAAAAAAAATGGATCAACGATATACACCGATGATCCATTCATATCGTTAATTAATGGTTTAACCAATTAATCTCAGCCAGTACGCTTTTCGTAATTAGCTTGAGTTGGGTCAATACCCTTAACCATGTATACCAATTCACCAGGAACGGCATCAGTTGGGAATGCTTCGGAGTTAATTTGAGTACCAGTTGCAGGATCAATAAATGGTACACCTGAGCCTTGTTTGCCAGAATCATATGTTACTGCACCAGTAAACATAGAAACGTCAGTAATACCAAGTGCTTCTTGCTTGTAGGCAGTGTGGAATGGACGACGGACTTTGTCAGAACCACCTTTTAGGAGATTGCTAGCAGTACCGGCAATTTGTACGTTGTTGTATCCTCGACCAATATAAACACCGTCTACCATAGGTTCTGATGACTTGAAAGTACCACCAGAAAGAATCTTCTTGGTACCAACATTTGAACTAATTTTTGGACCACCATGTACGTCAGATGTAGTTAGTGTAGCTAAAGTTACCGCATTGGTATCTTGTGTGTTCGCAACGTTTCCACCATTTACAATGGTTTGACCGTTGTTCTTCTGTGCGTTTCCGCTAATAATCTTTTTCGTTGCCATTTTAACAAACCTTATTTTAAAAACATCAATTTCCTAGATGTTCCATTTTTCTAAATCCATATCCTCTAGTAGATTATACTCTATTTATAAGGAAATACTGTAAAATGTCTTTTAAGGCGATCCATAGCTCTATTATAATGTTTCCGAGCAGTTTCATGACTCTTACCTATATTGTCACCAATCTCTTTAAAGGTCTTTTGTTCCACAAAGTATTGAGTAACAACATCTTGCTCTATTTCAGATAAACCAGCGATCAATTCACTAAACGGAATTTCCGTACTTGGAGCTTCTATGTTAGTGTCAATTAGGGAATGCTCAAGTGTCATGTGCTTCTTTAAGTGGGTAAGGCACTCCCATTTGACACAGTTGTAAAGATATGACGTAAACTTAGTTTTCCCATTATGTTTGCGTATTGCGTGAAATAAACCTACAATCTGACAGGAGTGAAGTTCTTCTTTTGTCATGTATTTCCGAAATGGTTGACATGCCGACTGAATGATCAGGTAGTAATCTTTATTGTTTAGGTACTTCTGCATTGTCTCGTTACTAATCGTTTTCATTATGTCTTTCTGATGAGTAGCATTGTCCTCCAGATAGATTGGAGGCTTCTTCGTATACTGACATGTTCTCTTCAAAGTCGTCTTTGCTGTCCGTGTAAAAGCTTTCTACAGAACCATTTGGGAATTGCACGATCCCCCAATAGTCATGCTCAGACAACTCTTCTTGCATGTTTTCCAATAGATCGTCGTCAACCTCCCTGTCAACACCAAGTGCTGTACCAATATTATATCTAACATTAGGAGAGTCAAATAACTTTCCGACCCCAATAATACACATATATCTAGAGATGACGGTAAAAACTTCTACACCATCAATATTTTCGATTATGTCTTGTACGGATTCCCCAATATTAAAATTGGTATACATTTTCCATAACTTGTGTTCAGCAAAGGGGTTAAGTCGTTGATCCAGATTCACCCATCCAAAAGGCGTGTTGAATAGTTGTGGAGTTTTCTCGTATGGCATAATTCCCATCTCTGCGAATTCGTCATCTATTTCATCGATAAAGCTATCTTCTGTAACGAAATCGTCTAACGTTTCATCAACATGGTAGCTCTCCCATGAGATTTGTCTAGACATAGTATCTCTTTCTAAAGGTATTTTTCAAAGTACATTGCGTTTCTAACTCCCCAATTGACAGGGGGCACGTACAATCTATATCCATGTTTGATTAAATTGTTAGCACTATGTACATTGTCCAAAGAAGTATAAGTTATGATCCTACTATAGCCTTCCTCAACAGCCTGCTTCTCTCTCACTTTGATAAATCTCGATTGTAAGCCGAGACCTCTATACTCAGTCAACACTCCAACACGAGCTAGAAAGGCACTAGGATCGTCCACGTCAGGAGGATTCCAAAAATCCAGACCTGCCATGCCAATCGGTGTGCCTTCATGATACGCTATCCACCAGAATGCGTATTTTCTCCACCAAGTATGTCCAAATAGCTCTTTCTCAATTTTGTTGAGTATGAGTTCTTTGTCTTTTGGTAAATCGCCAGGAGTACCAACCTTACGGATGATAATTCTGCTCATTTATTTCTCTTTACATAGTTCCTCTTTAGTTAACCATTTAAACTGTTTGTTGTGTTCTTCGTCCAAGTAATATGTGCCTACGCCATGCTCAATAGCGTCTGTGCGTAATTCTGCACGAATATCTTCTGGGGTAGGGATAACATATATACCAAGCCATAACCAAAAAGCAGTCGTACACAAAAAAGAAAACCAGGCACCACAAAATATGCCTTCAATTTTGTCGTGACTCATTCTTTCTCCATATCTATTATCTTAGAATAATCTAGATTGAAATCCTGTTCGGTTGGTCTAGTGAATTTGTCTCGAAACTCTTGCAACTCTCTTTTTCCTAACCCTAGCTGTGTAGCATATTGGTCAATGTGTGCTTTAAATTCATCATTACGCTTATTCCATTCAACATGTTCTGATGGTGCTAGTTGATTCATTCCAGAGTTAGCAAACCCCCTAATGTATTCATCCATCAGTAATCTTTCGGGGCGACTATATGTTACCGACTGATAGTGATAATCATACCAAGCCTCAAACACTAGCGGGTATAGTTCCTTGACTATCCCAGCGATGACATTTGCGTACTCTCGAATTTCTTGTTGAGCGTGTGAGTCACATCGTAAAGACATAAACCCTAAGAGATTCTTGAGGTCCATCTGCCAATACATTTGAGAATAAACTGAATGAGGTATATCTTTGCGAGCTTGCTCTTTTGCGACTCCTTTTTCAAGTCTGTCTTTATATAGTTGTTCAGCTTGATATATATGCTCTATTTCATCTTCTGCTAGGTAGGAACCGTCAATATTATTTAATACACCTTCGCTACCTTGTTTATTATTGTCAGATTGCATTCTCCATTCGCCATCTCCAACTATATGAAAATCATAACTAATTTCTGAATATCTGTGTGACTCTTGATTCAGCTTGGCGGTTCTGTGTCTCAGTACTTGTTGAATAACATAAAGTGGCAATTTCATGTGAAACGTTAGGTTGCAAATTTCAAATGGGCTGGTGTGTCCGTGAGAATACAAAAAGCGTAAAAGATTATTCGTATCATTCACACTCCTTGTGCCTTTTTGATAACTAACTCTTGCGGCTGCCTCTACTAATTTATCGGTACCATGATATGACACCAATGATACAAACCCTTTATCCAAAACCTTAAAACGCTCACCAATCAAAGACTCTCCAACTTCTGAGTGTCGTAATTCTGAATTCTTTTTATCCATTCTATAAAATCCTTTAGTGACAGGTCTCTTTTAGCCTTATTACAAATCTCACAACAACTTACACAATTGTCGATAGTATAACCAGATTTTGCATTAACTCTGTCTACACCGTTCACGGTAATGCTACCATTAGTTTTTTTAGTTTTTGGGTGTTGTCTAAACGGAGGCGTTCCACAATATACACAATTGTCATAAATCAAAACCGTAAACTGATCTACATCTAATTTAAAATCTATATTTTTTTTACGCGCCCGTTCTTTATATTGTGTATAATAGCTATTGAAAGCCGCTTCGCCCTTTGCTAATGTGCGAGGGTTGCTGCCTCTTTTTTCCTTCAACAAACATCCACACGACAATATTTGTTTACTGATTATGGAATTGCGAGTAAGAGTGTTGGTGCCACCGCAACTACAATCACACTTCCACAGTTCTAATGTTCGTGTTATATCGTTTCTTACCTTTTCTTGAAAGCCTACAAATTCTACCACAGTTAATCTTCCAAGTTTAGTCCCTATCAAATTTTCTATGTATTTGGTTTTGCGACGATGCTTATAATCTCCACATGTTTTTGTGTTACCAGTTTTAACCGCATTTGCAAATTTCTCACATGTTTGACCACAGTCACATATAAATTTATAAACTGCACCATTTCTACCATTGCTCCTGGGTTTAAAGCCCATAAACTCGATACAGGTAAGGTGATTAAACTTTTGACCTATCATCTGTTGATAATCCATACTGTATTGTCTTTCGTTCTTAAGTAAAGTGTTCTTTGACTATACAGTATTATACTCTAAAAGCTCAGATTAATGATTTTTCCCAACTTGGAATTTCATAGTTCGCTTTTCTTATATACTTCTGATGGCTTAATTAGTGGCTCCTCTTCCAGATCGTCTACATCCAGGTCTTCGAGACAGGCATTAACACCAAGTGCCAACAGAAACGCCTGACGTTTTTCTTCTTCATTGTCACTTAAGGTTGCCTCAAGTACAATGTTATTAAATGTGTCCCTAAGTTCTCCACTGATAATTTGATAGATCAATGCTGCCAACGAAGCCTCTTGGTCTTTTTCACATTCCATTTTGATACCAAGGTTTTGCTCCTTGTCAACAGTCAACATAATGCTAGCGTTGGGAGTATCTTTGGTGTTCTTTTTGAATAGTTGTTTAATTTGTTGTAACATAAATTATGTTCCTAACTCTAGTGGTGCTGGACCATTTGGAATTTCTGGGACCATAGGGTTTGGTAGTAGTTCTGGTGGAGTAATAATAATAGTCTTTGGCGGAATGTGTACCGCATGTGGACAAAATAAGAAGTAAGATAGTGTTACCATCAAACCTAATGATGACGCTAGCAAAAAACCAATTACAAATGCCCAGAATTTTCCCATTATAGATTCCTTGTTAATGATAGGAGCGTGTATGTCTCCATAGATTACGTCATATGGTGAACTTGGTTGCTTATTCATTGATCCAAAATCTTTTCGTATAGATATTAGTATTAGTGTCGATAGTGTGATTGATAAAGCTATGATAAACATTCAATTAACTTCTTAGCTGAATTTTCCCAGGAGAATTGTTTTGCTGTTTCTATACCTCCGGTGTTGAATGTGTCTTCACCACCTTGTTTGATGTAATGAAAGCCTTGCATATGAGATACGGCTGCTTCAATTTGACGATCACCCAACTTAGCCCAACTACCTGCTCCAAAAAACCACTTACCATCATACGCTGTCTCGGTATCATCTATTTCTACTAACATAGAATTGTCACTGTTACAAAACTCTGTGTGGGCAGAATAGTCCGTAATGATAATGTCCTTACCCATCGCCATCATCTCTAACGCCTCAAGGTTCCAGCCCTCAGCCCGACTGAGAAATACTCCACAGTCCATCTGTAACATAACCCTGGCAACATCATGACTGGTATCCACTCGCGGCAGGAATTTAATCTTACCAGCTTTGCCCATCGGTGTCAATAGGTACATTTGCTCCCACTCGGCTTTTTCTTCATCCTTGAGGAACGGATTGTCCCACATTATGTTCAGTTCAACATCATCATCAGGAGTAAATGCTTTATTAAACACCTCATGTAGAATATCGTGACCTTTGCGAACTTCTGTCTTGCCGCAATTAAAAAATCTAGTAGTCTTGTGAGACTCTGTAACCATATTGCAGTCAAACACATCCGTGTCCACACCAAGAGGAACAACCTTAACAGCATGATCTTGATAGAAGTCTATGTCATAAGCTACGTGTTGGCTTGTCTTATAACTTGCTAGTTCTTTGCAGACTACTTCCTTAGCCCATTCAGAGCAAACCAGGATCAAATCTTGATTGACTAGGTGGTGCTTTTCTCTATCTGTAAATTTGTCTAGCTCGAAGATAGGAAAAGCGACATGCTCACCACTCCCAACCATGTGACTCATATCATGAGCGTGCCAAATTCTAATACACGGAGATGTGAAGTTTGGTGTTGCTGAGTTATTGATGGATGTTTGAATATTGGGTACACATTTGTCGTTCTTTAGTATCTGCACATTACTAATTGGGAACAACGATACATTGTGTAACTTTTGTAGTTCGTATGCTATGTTTTTACCAACATTCCCATATCCTAAGTAATTTATGGGAGCTACTAAGTTTATGTCCATATTATATTTTTCTATTATTGTCTGCCACATCTGTGCATAATTTTATAAAATAATCCTGTTTTAAAACTCTTTTCATCATATTAATGTCCTTGTGTACCCATTGAACGTTGGTTTTTCTATAGTCTAATTTGCTATCTATTCTGTCCAATGAAGCTGTGACACTAGAATTATGATTATACACAATCATTGATCGGTTCTATCAGATTTAGGTTCATACTTCTTTTTCTCTTCTTCCATTAAGTTTCTATGAATTTGTTGGTGGCGTTCGATGTAATGTTTTTCTAATTCCTCTAGAGTCATACCCTTGAGTTTGCCGTCACCAAGACACTCTGGACAGAACATGTGAGCGTTACCATTTGCGTGTCCATCTACGTGGTGTAGGATACGAATCTGCGTGTCTAACACAGCGTTCATGTGGTATTGTGCGTAGAAGGTATCCTCCGCTGTCATTCTGGCTTCTTCTTCCATTCTGCTTGTAATATCATAGTAGGCATAGCCTCCACCGAGCAATAATACAACAACAACAGCACGAAAAAACCAAATACTTTTGTCAGTAAGTTTCATTTATCATCTTTCTCATATTTGCTTAGATCGAAAAAGATTTCTGCAATTTTATCGTCTGCAATAATCTGGTCTCCCAGATGTACGATATAATCATAGTGCTTTTTATGATCGTTGAATTGGTGTTCAATAGTGACGTACTCCATCATGTTCTCAAGTAGTTTTTGTACCCTTACCAGATCACCGATTGTGCTGGTCGTTGGGGTTGCTGCATTGATCTTCATATTCTGAAATGTCTCCGTTCTTTTGAATACAGTTGTCCTCATACGGTGCCGCAAGACGACGATACATCTCTAACTTGGCACATTCCAAAACGCCGATAGCAGTATTAATCTTGTCGTATCGCCAGCCATCACCCTTTAAGGATTTGGCTAGCAGTTGAGTGATTGTGTAGTTGCATAGACCAGACAACTTTGTGTTGTCGTCGTCTGCGATCCACTTGATAGCATCTGACAGTTCTTGAACATTAGCATCTATACTAATCTCATAATCTGCACGATCTCTATCTTCTGGTTTAATGTACGGCATTCGGTCCCCAAACTTTATTAAAGTCAAAAAATGTCCATCGTCTCAGATGATCTACTTCGTCATCGTAAGCGATATGATCCAAGTATCCTTCCAAATCTTCCCACGAACTAAAGATATGCTCGTGAGGAATACGTCCAAACAGCCAGTTGGGAGCCTTCTGCTTCCCTTGTTTGACCATACATAGTATGGGCTTTCTTTGGCTGGCGGCTAAGAAGTCTTCATCATACGTTCCACACATGTGGCTGTCAATATCAATCAGTGAAATGGTAAACGATGTAATGTCTACCATTCTCAGGTCTACACCAACAATGGGCTTGTACGCAGCACGCACCTTATCCCACTCACCTTGACGCTTCCACTCGTCAACCTTGCTGTGTAGCTCAGGGTCTTCCACAACCCCCACCAGAGGCTTGTCGCAGGGGTCAAAGACCCCCACGCCCCTAGCCCATAGACGTGGCTTGATCCATTCTCGCCACCCCTTAGCGTCTGCAAAATCTACCCGATCCATTGGACCGGATAGATAGCAGGACATTCCTCTAAGTCTATTACGACTCACTATAGTACCTCAATTTTACACATATCGTCTGCATCAAACCAGACATAAGCATTAGGCTCATTGTCTGTGTTAGACATACATAATTTGACACAAGTATAATCATGATCATCCCACTCGTCATATTCATAATCAATTTCATAGACTACACCATATCGTAGATCACCACTCCAACTCTCAAACTTAATACTGTCATCTACCCGTAAGTCTTCAAAATCGGTATAGATAGACTTCTGAACTTCTGGTGCCTCTCGATATGAGTCTAATTCGCTGGCATCATCTTTGTAACAAGGCTTGACCATAGGTCCATTGTACAGTGATACAACTTCGTATCGACATGTTCTCAATTTACCTTGATTAAAATCGTTAGGAACCGACACAGCATCTCGTGGATTGATCTTAACGATTACCACATTGTCATCGCTACTATTATAAGTACCACCAGGACCAGCGTAATGTAGTCCACCAGCGTGTAGACCTTGTGAACATCCTTTAGCAGAGTCGTCGTCAATCAAGTTGCGATCCATAGTTACAACTTCACCAACACTATTTTTAATAGTTTGTGTATACTTGTCATAAAAGTTACTATCAACAGTCTTATAAGCCAAGAAGTGACCATCTGATGTGATAGGTAAAGCGTGCTTCTCCAAAAAGCTGTACAACTGTTTGACAGAGTTGAATGATGGATTGTCCATCAAGTTCTTAAGGAACTTAAGCATATTCTCATAAGGAACTCCAGCACGCATATTCTCAACAATGCGAGTGGTCATGCTGTTATGTAATGGCTGACCATTGTACAAAACAACACCATCAACCACTTCAATACCACTATCAGTATCAGACTCATTAACGGTCTCAACATAAGTCTCAACAGCTTGTACGATATTGATATGGGATTCAAATAGCTCCAAATCTTGATCATCTAAAGCTTGTAGCAATACCCCATACTCAGGATGGTCGTGATCAAATGTGTACGACTTTCCAGTACTCAGGACAACTACACTCCAACCATCATTTGACTGTACAAAACTCAATTCATCCATTAGTTTTCTCCATTGCATTAATATATTGTGCAATTACCTTTGGTGAAGCAGACTTGTAATCTCGATCTTCACCCACGAATTTTAGTAGTGGATATTTCGCGTCCACACAGGAAAGAGTACCAGAGACACTCTTGTTAATAGTCTTAATCTTAAGTTCGTCGTTATATACACTCCTATAGAGAGCGTGCATATGAGAATGCTTCTGTAGCTCTTTATAGTAGTCTTTACCAAACTCTACCAATTCTTCTAATAGATCATTCTTATCATCCAACTGTGAAATGATTGCTTCTAGATTGGTAGTATACTTAGGCATACGAACTCTATCAGTAGCCTTAGAGATTGCTTTTATTCTAGCATACTCTTCGACTGGTAGGTCTTTTTGTAGATCGACCAGTTTTCCCTTAAGCCAGTCCATCAACTCTTTCGGATTCTTCTGACAAGCTTTAAGCGTTTTGTTTAATGCCGAGGTCTTTATACCATGAATCGTAGGAATGTCAACCCCAATTGCTCTCAGTTTACTTAAAAATCCAGAAATTACACTCGTATGAGTCCAATTTCCCTTGTAATTAAATTTATTCGCCTTAATCTCAACGTAAATGTTAATATCATCAGGCTTATCGTTACATTTATCCCAAGCCTCCGTTAGTACACTACCTCGACCACTAAAACGACACACAGGAACAAAATTGGCACGCGGACCACCACGCTTACTTGTGGGTTTTGGTAGATCAGATGCCTTCTTAATTTCAATATCACCAACTACATAGTTATGGTGAAGTCTATTAAACAGACTGGAAAATTCAAAGTCGCAGACCTTAATAAATCTATTATTTTGTTCACGAATATAGTGACGAATACGCTTATTGTAATCTCCACAATCTCGTTCGTAAATTTCGTAATGAAGAGGCAACTTACTAAGGTTGCTCGTAGTGATACGATTCAGATTGTAAGTATCGTAACGGTTACCAGTGATTGAGTACGATGCACGATAAGACCTATCGTCACGACTCATAATGCGAGCACCCTTGAAACGATAAGGCTTTACCATATCGTGACTTAGTTGAGCCATTTGCTGGTAATACTCATTACACTCGAAGAAGTCATCAAACCCATCCAATTTGGCGATAACATCTTTTGCTAACTCTCTACAGATATCCTTAGCCATATTGAAGATAGCTAACGCATTACGATTGGTCTCTTCAATATTTTCACGACTAACACTAATCTCTAAATCGCCAACCTCATAGAACAGATCAATACTATTGTTAGTAAGAATGTTGTATACCTTATTTACCTCATCCTCTGCTACACCACCAATTTTTAAGAAGTTACGAGATGGGAATGGATAACTAATGTTACCCATAACAATACGTGAACCACTTCGATTGGTCTTGATGCCCCATGTAGGATGGCTAACTTCATAATCGATCATTTCAATAGTAGTATTAATGTCAGGACACACATCAAAGTAAGGATATATTCGCTTTGCAGCCTCCTCAAATTCATAAATGTCGCTCTCACGCACACTGATACTGATTTTCAAACCATTAGGCTCAGTCGTAGGAACCGACCCCATCTCAGTGATACATGGCACACGTTCCTCATTGTAGTGACACGAGAAAATGTGCTTCTCGCCATCTTTGAACGACTCAACTAGAAAATTATCGGTATATGAAAATGGGCTTTTTGACCCCAATCCAAAGCAACCACCTACATTATTAGTGTCGGTTTTGGTTGACTTGAAGTACACAGTGTATACATTATACACTTCGTCCACGGTCAAACCGGTGCCGTAGTCTCGAATAGAAAAGGTACTATCCATTCTACTAGGTAGAATTACCTTAAATGGCTGGTCCTCGTTGCCATTCATAATGTGAGATTCTACCGCGTTTGTAGACAATTCCCTAACGATAGCTAGGACTTTGTCAGTGTACAGCTTATCAGACAAGATAGAGAACGCCTTCGCACTCGCCTCCATCTGAAACCCTTGACTTGCCGATACGCCGGAAGTCCGAACCTTTTGTGTTTTCGTTGCTAATTTCATAATTTCCCTTTGATGTTGTGAATGTCCAATAGATTATAGCAGATACCGCTGGATTTGTCAAGTGTAATGTCGAATCATTTCAATATTTTGCAATTTTTCTTCTTTTATTTGCGACCACCATGATCCATAGCCAAAATTACCTTCATCACACAAATAGCGAGTCATCCCCATCTTGAATGGTTGGTTGACTTTACGACAAGCTTGAATAATTCGCTCAGATAGTTTTTTGTGTTTATTGTCGGCTTGTGTAATATCATCTTCCAGTTCATTTATATCAACTGGGATAACCACAAGATCATTGTTAACATTATTGACTAACTTATGAACATCTTCTGTGTCTAACTCTACTACTGTATTGTTTGTACTTTTAGCAGCATTAGTAATTTGTTCAATAAAATACGGCACTTCTGTCGCATACACTTTGTCATACGGTAAAAAGACTACTTCCACGTTGTTACCCCTTATAATCGTAAACAGTTACATCGATACCATTTCCAACCCAGACGCCCTGGATTGCATCCTCAATGTCTTGCCACACGTCTTTATTGTAGCCCTGACGTACACCGCTCGCCAACCCTGCCCCGAACCTGGGACAATGAATACTTGCGTCATGCTTCTCAGCTAAGACAGCGACATGAAGCATACACTCATATAAACTCGAAAACCGCAGAGGGTATAGTACAATGTTTTTCTGGTTTGTCAAGTCGAAAACCTGTCCACCTGTCGATTTTTGAGCAATCATGTTAGCGACGATAATATCATCTTCGACCTTAATCGCCTGGATATTTCCGAGAGTAAAGTCAACAGGAGCCAAATTTTCCCAATCATCGTCAGACATATCTAGACAATTAATATCGATACCATCTGCATTCTTGTCGTAAGATGTAATCCGATGCCACGTATGATAGTGCATAGCCAGTTTCGACTTAGCCCATCGTTTAGTGAGAGCCACAACGAACCCACTACCCCATTGTCCATCTGTGTTGCAGATATGAGGAATTATCTTCATACCTGATCCTACAGGTTTAGTTGCATCACCTTCAATATACTTTAAACTTGCCATCATGACTTCTCCAAATATGTTTGACCAACTACTTTTAAAGCAGCACGACCAAATCGTGCGTTTACTCGTTCATGGATAGGCTTGACTACCACACCCTCACGATGATGCTCTGCACCTTCGATCATGCTTGGTCCCTCTGCCATTTCAATAATACGATCCAAATCGAACTCCATAGTTTCCAACAAGGGTACTAAAGGAATATTATAGTTAATCGCCGCACTAACCACATCATTAAAGTCCATAAAGTCACCATTAGGTCGCATAACATCGAACATGGCAAAATGAATTCCCTCTTTACCATACTTCAAGTCGGCAACCTGTCCGTAGACTTCACCATAAACGATGTAGCCAGGATTGTCAATACAGGCTTTGCGAATTCCTGGATAATTTTCCAAACATTTCCACCAAATATCGCCAGGAGCCTCTTCTTTCCACTGGTTGCGACTGCCACAGTGCATCTCTCCATCGATACACACGAAACGACCATTAGCACCATGAATCTTCTCAGTGACGTTGACCTTCTCACCTTCGACGAAAATGTGATGATACTTCTTCATCGCCTCAATATCATACTTGTAAGACTTCATCATGTGTGCTGGACCTTTTACGGCACCACTACCGGCTGGCAAAGGCGGATTCCAATGTTCCACTCCTAGAATGTCCGCAACGTCGTCACCCAATTTTGATCCCTCTGGTGCTGGCACCATCAAGCCGAATGACTTAATGCCACGCAACTTAACAGCCTTAACACGAAACTTACCTTCGTCACCTTCCTTTGCCAAGAATGCAAACTCAGGACGTGTAGTATCTACAACACTATCAGGCTGGA
>Ga0210003_1003440_pt1 | contig 12865 bp, 10 predicted proteins | sample LantaG_FD_182804 | JGI IMG/M metagenome (GOLD analysis project Ga0210003, IMG submission 182804) | Deep subsurface microbial communities from Baltic Sea to uncover new lineages of life (NeLLi) - Landsort_02402 metaG (SPAdes) (version 2) | ecosystem: Environmental > Aquatic > Marine > Oceanic >... | reverse complement strand
TCTCTGGCAATGCCCGTGCGAATGGACCGCAACGAAAGGCTGCAAAACCTGATTGGCTATCTGCAACTGACGGGCGACTGCTTTAACAGGCATAACGTTGTGACTTCCAACCTGAATCAGGTCAGGATGCTTTTTGCCGGGGCCCTGGTCAGGAGCGAGGCGGCAGATGCCAACGAAGAAGCCGAGCGGGAGGTTATTCCACTTCTCGGGACGACCAGCCAGGGCAATACATGGTCGGTCGAAGGGCCGTGGGACTGGGTGAGAATAAATCCTGAGCGGATGATTACTTACTTTAGCGACGGCAGCAAGCCGATAGTTATGAGCTACCTGATAAAGGGTCGTCTTAAATCCAATTTTCCCGACGGTATTGAAATAACAGAGGACTCCGGCGAGAAGACGGACAACAAGGACCAGGATACCGAGAAGCCTGAGACCAAGACGGTTACGAGAAAGCTCACCGGTCTGACGGAATCTTCAGGCGAGTGTGCCGTTTTGGTCTTCTCGGATGTTGATTTCATCAGCGATATAGTCGCCTATCAGGATACGGTTTTTGGTATGAAGATTGCGGTGGGCAACAACAGCGACCTGGTTCTCAATGCCCTGGACGATTTGGCCGGGTCAAGCGAGCTGATAGGCGTCAGGTCTCGCGGCAACTTCCGGCGCCCGTTTGTGGTCGTTGATGAGATACGTGCCAGGGCCGAGCAAAAACACGCCGAAGAGGTCACGAAATTGCAGGCCGAGATTAAGCGGCTGGAGACAGAGCTTAACCAGGTCGTATCGTCGGCGAAGAAGGGGCAGGAGGATTTGATAGCGAAGTCTATCGTCGATAAGCAGAGGCAGCTTGAGACCGAGATACGTCGTACACGCGGCGAACTGCGCGACGTGCAAAAGAAAAGGTATGCCAGCATCGAGCACTTGGGTATGAGGCTGCAGAACCTTAATATGTGGTCGGCGCCCGGCGTTATTCTTTTGATAGCTGTTGTTCTGGCGATACGTCGGCGTGTGCTGCGCCGGCGGCATGTCAGTCACGCCAGTGACGCTTGACCGACTGAGTTTTTAAAGGTCTTTCGGTAGCAAATAGGAGCAGATATGAGTAACAGAAAGCTTCGGATATTGGCGATTGTTGCGGCCGTGATGGTTTTCCTTGTTGTTATACAGTCGCAGCTTAGCCGGCCGCCGGTGAGGGTCTCTTATGCCGGTGCGCAGCTTGTTCAGGGTCTTGAGGTTTCCAGCATTGCCGGTATCGAGATAGGCACAGGTGATAAGGCATTTAAGCTCGTCCGTGAGGGCAAACAATTCCTGGTGCCGAGCAAACAGAGTTACCCTGCCCAAACGAGCAAAATAAATGAGCTGCTTACATCCTGCCTTGACATTACCACGCTGGAGTTGATAACCAGCAACCCGGCAAACTTCGATGAGCTTGGCGTTACGGAGGAAAAAGCCGCCGATGTTGTGAAATTCCTTGACGCGGGCGATAAAGTAATCACAGGCGTTATCCTCGGCAGACAAGAGCCAAAGACAAATACGAAGTACGTCAGACTCGTTTCCGGTAATAATGTCTATAGTGTCAATAAGGCGCCGAATGTCCGCGACGCTGTTATGGATTATATCGACAAGCAGATTGTCAATGTAGAGCGCAGCGACGTCGCCAGTGTCACGGTGACGGGCCCCGGAAACAAATATACTCTCAGGACCGACCCCTGCGACAGCGATAAGATAATTCTCGATGGCCTTGAGCAGGGAAAGCAACTGAAACAAAGCGATGCCGGCAGTGTAATGTCGGCCCTGTCTTATTTTTCTTTCACCGACGTAAAGCGGCAAGACTCCTTTCGGGAAGGTGAGCTTGTCTTTGACCGCAGTTATGTCGCGCAGTTGAGCAATTCCATTGTTTATACACTGCAACTCGCCGGGGCTCAGGACAAGACGTATGGCAAGTGCAGCGCTCGATATACGCGTGATGCTGCTGAAATAGCAAGGTCCAAACAGGAGTTTGAAAAGAAAGAGGCGGCCCTGCTTGCACGCGACCAGGCGGTTAATTTCACGAATAAGCACGAGGGCTGGGTGTATGAAATCCCTCAGTACAAAGCGAACAACCTGACAAAGAAGCTTGCGGACCTCGTTGAAGATAAGAAAGAAGAGGAAAAGGCCCAGCCGGCGCCGACCGAGGATGCGAACCAGCCTGGCGACGAAGCCCGGAAGCAGACAGAGCAGGTCCGGCTGGACGATGCAAATGCAGCCGAGCCCAATTCTCCGGAGCCGAGCCAGCCTGACCAGCCACAGCAGTGACAGGCGTATGCGGGGCGGAGTGGTGCCGACAGGTTGGTTTTGTACGCTTACCTTTCGCTGCCGCAGAAGCTTCTATTCCGGGCATAAGTCGCAATTTTCGACAAGGATGAGCTTTGGATTGCATCCGGCGTCTGAGATGCTATAATTACAGAAAAGTGGCCTGTGCCGGGGTATTTGCTGAGGATTGCCGGGCTGCTTGTGTTCGTGGTGCTGCGGCGTCGGGCCGGCAGCAACTTGTGGATGTTCGACAGGGGTAACAGGTGGAATTTCAGATTTTCGGGAATGGTAAAGTTGTCACAGATTTTGCACTATCCGGTGCGTATCTGTTTGGTACCGACGGAATTGCGCTTCGGCGGGCCCAGATTGCCTACAAGGACGGACTTATTGTATGCAGCAAGGCCAATCTCGAGACAGCCGGCCTTGCCTTGCTTTGGCCCGTTGAAGGCTTTGGCAAGGTGCTGCTTTCAACCACCTGTCTTCCTGAGAAGCGCACAAGGTATATATTAAACGTGGAACTGGCCCGGGCCAAGCTCATGCATATCCTCAATAAGCGTGAGGACTGGTCGTTTTTCAACAGCATCGAGGGCCTTGAGGACCTTTTGAATGAATCACGAGACCTGCTCATTCGTGCGATTCAGAAGATTTCAGACCCTCCGGCGGCGTCGCAGCTTGCGGATGAGTCCCTGAAAAAAGCCCTTGACTTTTCTGAGAGCCTGGCGATTAGACAGGCTGAGTCTCTTCTTCGCATCCGCGGGCGGAATCGAGGCTTCGGCAGGCGATGTCTGGGCTGTTGCGTGGACCAGCGACAGATTGCAAACGTCGCTTACGTGAGGAAACTTGTCGAGTCTTTCGGGTTTGTCACCATACCTGCAGACTGGTCTCTGATTGAGACGCACAAAGGCACCTACAACTTCTCAAAGGTTGACGCCTGTATGCACGTTCTGGGCAAAAAGCGGCTGGCGATTTGTGTGGGGCCGCTTCTTTGCTTTTCCAAGCCCTGTCTGCCGAGGTGGCTTTTGCAAAGCGGAGTTGGTTTTGAAAAAGTACGCGAGGCGGCTTATCGGTTCATCTATCGAATCGTGTCACGGTATGCCGGTAAGGTGCACTCGTGGCGCGTCGTGACGGGGCTGAATGCATTCAATCATTTTGGGTTTACTTTCGAGCAGGTCCTTGAGCTGACCCGTGCGGCGACTATGGCCGTGAAGGCAGCCACTAATCGGGGAGTGAAGATTGTCGAAATCTGTAACCCGTGGGGCGAATACTATGCCACCACGCCTAATACCATTCCGCCCCTGGTCTATCTGGATATGGTCGTTCAGAGCGGAATTAATTTCGATGCCTTCGGTCTTCAGTTGCGTTTCGGAAAGAATCAAGCCGGCATGCACATTCGCGATATGATGCAGCTCTCGTCCGTTCTGGATTATTTCGGCGCCGTAGCCAAACCGTTATATATAACAGAAGTCGAAGTTCCCGGCGCGGACGAGCCAGGTTCGCATAATGGTAACCTTGCCGGTATGTGGCACGGGCCATGGGACGAGGCCCGACTGGGCCAGTGGGTCGAACAGTTCTACAAAATAGCATTGAGCAAGCCTTTTGTGGACACGGTGACATACTCGCACTTAACCGACGTTAAGGATAGCGAGCTTGCGAAAAGCGGTCTGTTTACCGCCGAGCTTGAACCAAAGCAGCCTTTTAAGTCCCTCAAAAAGCTGGAGGAACTTGTTTTCAGCCGGTAACCTTCGGCCCGCAAAAGCAGGAAGCGACAAATATGCCAGGGAATATGGCCACAGACCCTTTCGCCCGCCGGGCGGCAAGTGAACAGTCTCGAGTTCCGGCGTTTGCTTTTGTTTTCGCTGTCTGTTTGTGTGTTGTGTTTTGTGTTGGTTTCGCGGCGACTGGATTTGTGCGGTCTCGTCAAAGCCGCGATATTGAGCTGAATGGGAGAATTAATCCGAACACAGCCGACGCGATTAGTTTGATGAGGCTGCCGGGCATAGGCGCCAGTCGGTCCCGTGCCATAGTAGCCCACCGGCAAGATTGCAGCAAGAGCAACGGGCCGGCCTTTCAAACGCCGGACGATTTGCAAAAGGTCAAAGGAATAGGCCCACGCACGGTAGAGAATATAAGTCAATGGCTGGAGTTTGAAGATAAACGGCTTACGGATATCACGGATGCAAAAGATGGACGAGTGGGAAATTGAAAAACCGATTGGTCAATGCTCCGGGACGGGTAAGAAGATTGGACCCGGCGAGGAATACTTTGCCGCCCTGGTAGAGACCGATGAGGGGCTCCAGAGACGGGATTACTGCGCCGAGTACTGGCAGCAGCACAAACCTCGCGTCTACTGCTACTGGAAGAGCAAGCTGCCCCGTCCCGACCAGAAGCGACAGATATTCGTTGACGATGAGATGCTTATGGCCTTTTTTGAGAGGCTGGGCGAAGAGACGGAGCAGCAGAAGCTTAATTTCCGTTTTGTTCTGGCACTGGTCTTGATGCGCAAGCGCCGGCTCAAATATGATTCATCGAGGCTCGAGGACACGAATGAACTGTGGCGGCTGCGTGTCGTAGGTGGAGATAATGAATTTGTGGATGTGTTAAACCCCAGGCTCGACGAGAGTCAAATCGAGCAGTTGTCTTCGCAGATAGGTCAGATATTGCAGGTGGAACTTTAAGAGCGACTCGAAAATGTTGCGTTCGGTCAAAATAAGGAAAGCTCGGCAGACTTTAAGCGGTCGGTGCGCGATATCGGTTTTCTTGTATCTCGTATTGATTCTGGTTCTTGTGGGCTGCGGGCCCGGACCTAAGGTGCCGGTCCGCGTATGTCCGGGACTGGGGGCGTCGCAACAGTCGCTGTCCAGGTTGAAGCTTCATAGCGAAAGCGCCGTGTCGTTTAGAGGCCACGGCCATTGTCGCCTTTCGTATCATGACGCCAAGGGCAAACAGCATAAGGAAAATTTTGCGGTAAAGCTGTGGGCCAATCCACCTGCCGAAGTTTATATGCAGGGCGATGTCGCTTTTAATCCAAAAGGAATCGTGCTTGGCTCGAACAAGAATGAGTTCTGGCTGGCGATAAGGCCGAAGGAGGTCAGCAGCTACTGGTGGGGCCGGTGGGCTGAACAGAAGGAGCTTCTCACGTTGCCGGTCAGTCCCAGGATACTGCTCGAGGCGATGGGCGTTGCTGAGATTGACCCGGAAGCACATTGGTCCTTGTCGAACCAGGGACCCTACGACGTGCTCAGCAGCAGCGACCCAAAAGGACGTCTGCTCAGGAAAATATACATATATTGCTGTGATTATCTTGTCAGAAAGATTGAGTATTTCGATAAGGACGGTAAACTCGTGGTGCTTGCCGAGCTTGGCTCTTACAAGCAGGTTGGCAAGGAGTTTTCCGTGCCGGGCTATATTAACGTGAGCAGGGTGTTCGACGACGGCAAGAAGGATTCGGTAAGGATTAAGCTCAGCTCTGTCAAGCAGACGCAGTTCAGTCAAAAGCAGCGCCAAGTGATTTTCAGTCGACCTGCACATCGGGGCTTTGCGCACGAATTCGTCATCATAGAAGGAGAGCGTGTGGAAATTCTCAGGCAATAGTTCGAGAAACGGGGTGGCCGGATGACCAGGGCAAAATTGAAAGACAGATTGAAGCAAGGCGTGTTCCTGCTTGACGGCGCCATGGGGACCGAGTTGATTGCCCGCGGCATCGAGACCGCCAAAGCCAACAACTATCTCAACATCGAGCAGCCGGATGTTGTTGCCCAGGTGCACCAGGCCTACTTGAATGCCGGCAGCGATGCGGTTCTGACCAATACATTCGGCGCCAATAGATACGCGCTGGGCAGGCACGGCTTTGGCGAGCAAGCGGAGCAAATTAATAAGGCAGGGGCGCAAGTGGCTCGTAAGACTGCCGGAGAAGACCGGTACGTATTGGGTGATATTGGGCCGAGCGGTGATTTTCTGGAGCCTTTGGGGACATTGAAGGCGGACGATTTAAGGGAGGCGTTTGCCCAGCAGGCGAGGGGGCTTGCAGGCGGGGGCGTGGATGGCTTCATCATTGAAACGATGGCTGCCCTGGATGAGATAACCATTGCCGTCGAGGCTGTTAAGTCCGTTGCCGGGGATTTGCCGGTTTTCGCCTCAATGGCCTTTGAATCGGCCGGTGGGGATTTCAAAACGATGATGGGCGTTGGCGTCGCGCAGGCCGTAAATTACATAGTCCCGCTGGGAGTCGACGCGGTCGGTTTTAATTGCGGCACAGCGTCACTTAATGAATACGTGGAGCTGGCTCGGGAGTTTATCTCGGCGGTGAAGGCGGCGGGTCAGGATATACCGGTTTTGGCTGAGCCCAATGCGGGCAGGCCACAGTTGGTTGACGACAAGGTTGTTTATAGTGTGTCGCCGCAGGATTTTGCAGCCGCACTGGCCGAGATTCATTCGGCCGGCGCCGCCATTATCGGCGGCTGCTGCGGAACAGGCCCGGCGCATATCGCAGCGCTGGCCAAGAACCTGAGATAGGAATGGTTTGGCAAAGCGCGACAGTGGGAGGTCCTTCAAGTCAGGGAGCAACTATCAGGTAACTTTCAGCAAAGACCGCAAGGTCGCGTTCGTCTATGAAATTGTCTTTGGGTTCTGCAAGGTCACAGAGTGGTTCGTAGTTTTGGTCGCCCTGGCGACTTTTCCAGGCGGCGGCGAAGACGGCAAAGTCTTCCAAGTCTACATCGGTATCCGGCTCAAAGTCGGCGGGTCCTGCGGATATGGGTGTCAGCAGAAATGAGTTTCGGTGTCCGGGTGGGTAGCTGACGTGGTAGCCCCAACCCACAATCCAGCCGTTATCGTTGATAGACATTGCCAGTGATAGAAACCAGCCGGAATCCGGGTTGATAAGGTCCTCAAGTTTGATGTTATTGCCGGCTCCGGTGGTGTCAAACATCACGGCCGTATCGTCCCAGAAGCCCGTGGGCCATTCATTAATTAGGGCACGCCCGACCATCTGGCCTTTGTTATTGATGGAAAAGACTTCCGCGCTGTCATAGCCTGGAAGTGCACCAAGGTCGATGTTTTTGCCGTCGCCGGTAGGGTCAAAGAGCACGGCACGAGGGTTCCAGTTTTCGCCGGACATATCAAGATTGTTGGCTCGGCCTACGATTTGACCTTTGTTGTTGACGGAAAAAGCTAAGGAATAGTCGTATCCGGGCAATGTACCCAGGTCGACGTTGTTTTGGCCGCCGGTAGGGTCGAACAAAACTGCCCTGTCTTTGTAATAATGGAACGGGTCAGGTTTTTTCGCAAACCCGACTATAAGGTTGCCATCGTTTATAGACAATGCCCCGGATTCTTCATATCCTGGCAACGTACCCAAGTAGAGTGTATTTGGCTCGGCGTCCGGCTCAAACAGCGCCGCCCGCCAAACGCCGTCCTGTATCCAGCCCGCGATCTGTCCATTATCGTTGTTTTCCTAGGTCGCACTTTTCGGATTCAGTTTGGTGTTGTTTCCGGTGCCATTGGGGTCGAATATTGTCAGATACCAGGTCGGTGGTTCAGTGTTGGCATCTGCGGACCCCACGATTTGACCGTTGTTGTTGATGGAACAAGTTGAACTGTTTTCTCCCCCGAGGGTACCGAGGTCGATGTTGTTGCCGGTGCCGTTGGCATCAAACAGTACCGCGCGGCTATGATTTGGGAAGTTGGCCTGCATGACAAACCCTACAATCTGTCCGTTTTCGTTGATTGACCAGGCCTGCGCAATTTCGTAGCCGGGCAGGGTGCCGAGGTCGGTTACGTTGTAGCGGATGGCTGCGACCGGCCCGACAAGGCCGGCAAGTATAATTGCAAATACCAATGGTGACGATCTTTTCAAAGTCTCAACCTTTGTAGTGCTTTTTGCAAAAACAGGGCAAATAAACAGCAGTTCGGTGCCTTTATCTTATCGGACTATCTATGGCAAAAACTTTAGCCTGTGCGGCGGTTTGCGGTCTTAGCAACCGCGCTCTGTCAGAGCGGTTGTGATAGCTGTGTTTATTTCAGTGGATTTAGCAATTTTGCGATTTCGTCCATCGTCCTGGCCGTTGCGCCTTGGTTTTTTCGTATTACTGCTCTGCCGTTTTGGGCGATTTTTTCAGCAAATTCCGGTTCGCTGAGGCATTTTTGCATTGCCTGCAGCAAATCCTGCTTGTCCTTGACCAGAATAGCACCGTTGCCTTCCAGAAGCGCGTCGACGGTTTGAGTGAAATTAAAAGTGTGAGGGCCGAATATGGTGGGTTTGCCCAAGGCGGCGGCCTCTATCATATCCGAGCCGCCCATCGGCACCAGGGACCTGCCGACAAAGACTATCGTCGCCAGCGAATAAAACTTCCGCAAATCGCCCATCGTATCACCGAGAATTATAGGTGGTTTGTCCGGGAGCGTCTCGGTCGCGCCCTTGATTTTGCTGTAGCGGACATAATCAAAGCCCGCATCGGCGATGAGCCGGGCGACCTCGTCAAACCTCTCAGGCTTGCGGGGGACAATTACCAGGCGCAGGTCTTTGCAGTCCTGCCGCCGCTTAAGCTCCCTGTAAACATCGAGCAGTATTTTTTCTTCGTCGTTGCCGGTGCCGCCCGCTACCCATACTCGGTCGGTTCCGGCGATATTGAGTTGTTTCGCCAGGGCGTCGGCGCCTTCGACCTTGTCGGATATTTGTGCGGTGTCATACTTCAATGAGCCGGTGACAATTACTCGCTCGGCGACGGCGCCGATTTGTATAAAACGCCTGGCGTATTCTTCGGTCTGGGCGAGAATAAGCGTCACTTTCTGGAATATCCTTCGAGCAATGGGTTTGATTTTTCCGTAACGATAGCAGCTTCTCCTGGTTATTCTGGCGTTGATTACCACCACGGGGACATCCAGGCCGCAGGCGGTTTCAACAAAGTTGGGCCAGACTTCCAGTTCCATCAGCAGGCATATAGCCGGGCGAATTTGACGAAAGGCCCGACGCACTATCCACGAAAAATCGAGCGGAAAATAAAAGACGCTGTGCTCGGCAGCGTAAAGAGCGGATGCCCGTGCAAAGCCCGTGTCGGTTGTGGTGCTGATAACAATTTCGTTCTCAGGGAATCTCTCTTTTAGCTCTTTGACGATGGTCCTGGTGGCATTTACTTCGCCGACGCTCACGGCGTGAAGCCAGATACTTTTTTTCGTCGGCGCTCTGCGCGTGATTTTACCGAGGCGATTGGCCCAGCCGGTCCGGTAGCGCTTTTGCCGAATCATTCTATAGATGACCCAGGGACTTATGCCAATACCTGTCAGAAGATATGCTAAGTCAATTACAAATCTCATCGTCACTTCCTCTTAGGATAATAACGGCGCAATGGTATTCTGAAGCCGGAGATATGTCAAACGAATACAGAGCTGTCGCGGTGTGTTTTGTGGTACGGCAAGACCGGATTAAGGCGCAGCGACTTCGAGCCAATGGTTTGCAAGCACGGCGTAATCGAGGAAGTTTATGCTTTCATCCGGGTCAGATTCCGGCGCCAAGTCGGCGTCTGGATTCCAATTGGGCGATGCCGAGGTTTCGAGCCAGTGAGCGCACAGTTTGCCGAGGTCGAGATGGTCGACCGTGCAGTCGCCGCAGAACGGCGCAATGTCACCCGTAATGCGGCAGACCGGGTCATATCTTATGTATGGGGCCCCCATGCCGAACAGACCTCCGCCACTGAAAACGAAGTTCAATTCGTTAAAGAGATTCATTCCGATAATCCCATCCAGGTAACCGCCTTCCGGCGATGCAACATCGAGCATGAGTACGGGTACGTTTGTGAAACGAAGCCATGCCGGCGTGGCAGTGATTTCAAGAGCATCAACATAGTAACCGTTCACCATGGTGACCTTACCTGTAACGTCGGTAATCGGGACGACAAAACAGGGGTCGGAAGGGTCAAGGCCCACTCGGGCGCCAATGGCCTCGCTTAGTACGGTGACCTGGGCGCCGGTGTCATACATGAAGCCGTCCTTGTCAATAGCACTATTGCCGTCGTGCGTGACGTCCACGCTGGAGACAAAGAACAGGGCTTGGTCTTCCCACATACCGTCGACTATGATGGTGGGGATGAGCGGAGAACCGTCTCCATCGGGGCATTCAAGAATCCCCGGGATGTAAATACAGGGAAAATACTGGATATAGTCGACCGACGTTGGGCGCAGCTCGAGGTATATCTTGTTGGAATAGTAGGGGATGCGAGAGTCGTCGTGGGCGTAGACGCGCACTCGCGGGGAATTGACGTCGTTGCCGTCCATCAGCACCGGCACCTGGCGATTGTTGCAAAAAACGGTACTGAAAAAGATTGCAAACGGCGCCCCTATAGCCGTGGGGACATTGGGTGATTCGACCGCGTCACCGACAATAATAGAGACGTTGTACTCGCCCGCCAGGCCGGAATCATCAAGGAGCAGCCCGTTCACATCGAGTACATCGACCCCACCCACGAAAATGCCCAGTTGCTGGCTGGCCCAGGCCAACGCCTGGCCGGTAGCACCCTGGAGTATCACCGGCGAGCCGGTAACATAATCTGGTTGCATTCCGGTCAGAAATGCATCCAGGTGGTTTATCAGGTTTGCACTGGCGCCGGTGTCAAATATACCCAAGGCGTAGTCGGACTCCGGATGAGCGGTAAGGTAATCCCCCTCGACGTAGTTTACATCGCAGGCATCGCTATTATACGGATTCCACGGGTCCTCAGTGTGTGCATCAGTGACCGAGACAGTCACAAATGGCACGAAGCCGTCCAATGGGGGCGAGTCGATAACGTTGGCAAGGACCAGGTCGATAGACTGCTGGTCGAGCGTGGCAAGGCCTGTTTTTGCCCTGGCCGGGACAATGAACCTGCGCTGGACGCCGCGGCTGTCGGCAGACTGGGTAGCTCGAGTGGGCGGCGGGGCGTCTTTGGGGTAGTATATTTCCCTGATTCGGGCCCCTCCGGGCGCCCGCCAGTCGACCTGTCTTCGCTCCCAGCCGGGGCGCTGCGGTTTCGCCGCAAAAGCCGGGCACAAAATAACCCCAGCCAGCAAAACAGCCCAAAGCCTTAAGCCCAAAAAGCGTCTGTCCTTTAACATCCGGGCGTCACCCCCTTTAACATAGCTGTCATTATAGCATATTTGCACCTGCTCTGCACGGATAAAATCGCGGCCGAACGAACATCTCCTAACCTAATATAGCCGGTTATAGCGTGACTTGTTCGCCGTTTTCGGTTGTTACACAACCTAAATTCCTGCCTCTGCTACACTTATCTGGTTAGCGGCAAAATGCCAAGGAAAAAGGGCCCGCCAAAAACGTCTGGAATTTTTGCAGGGCTGTCCCGCTCGGCGTGCGACGTCCAGACTCCGACGCGCTTTTGCTGGGCCCATTCTCGTCCGGTCGCCGTTCCGAGCGACCCAGTCCTGGAGCCTTTCACAGATGTTCGTTAAAACCTTTTCACAGGGAATGAATAGTGATTTGTTTATGGCCTGGAACCTCTCACAAAATCAAACAAAAATTTTCCACTTGAACCCTGTGCCAAGACAGGAACAGACAAACAACCACCGTGCTAAATGTGCAAGCCTCCAATCTGTTCGCGAAGACTCGACGATTTGTCAACACGCTGGCCCCTGTTCTCACAGAGCTTGGCGACAGTATCAGAAGCTAAGGATAATATGCAAGAGCAGGGGTTGAAATTGGCTTTGTTTTTTGGCGCCTCCAGGGGCGGTTTGTGTTCGTAAGTGCTTGTTAGAGCTGAGGTTAGGTTCATTAGCAGGGGTTGGTAAATTGGCTTTGTTTTGCATAAAAGGTGTTGTTTTGTGCGCGCGGGTTGCCTGTGGCGGAGGAACCCCGGCCAGAGGCCGAGGCTAAACACAAACGAAGCAGAGGCGAAGGAAGCGGCGTGGTGCGTCGCGGTTTTTTTGCCAATTGGTTTTGAATTGGCTTTGTTTTTTGGGGCCTCCAGGGGTGGTTTTTCTTCGTAAGTGCTTGTTAGAGCTGAGGTTACAGTCATTATCATGCCTCCGAAAATTGGCTTTGTTTTGCAAAAAAGGTATTGTTTTGTGCGCGCATACGCCTCCAACGGAGGAGAAGCAAGTAGAAAGTAGATAGTAGAGCAGGCCAAAGGAGACAGGAGACAGGAGAACAGTAGAGCAAGCGAGTAGTAGAGCAGGCGAAAACGCCAAGGGGAGATTTTGGCTCCAGGCTTAACGTATTTTCAGTTGAGAACGTCAGCATAGTCTCGATACTCCTTTTTTGAGCGCGAAAAAAGGGCGCCCTTCATATTTAGGCCGACCTGCGCGTTTCGTGCGAAAATTCGGTATTTTTGAAGTTTGTGAAGAGCGTAAGTGCTTATATAGAAGGGAGTAAGAATTTTTCAAAATTTCTGTTTTTTGCCGCTGAGCGCCTGCGCATTTGGTTGATTTTGGGGGAGCAGGAGAACAGAAGGCAGAAGACAGAAGGCAGGAGGCTCGCCTTAGGCGAATCTGCGCTGCGCTCCGACGTATGGGCATTTGGTTGATTTTTGGTCGAAATCCGGCTGGGTTGTGTGCTTAAGCTGTTTGAATTACAGATAGTTACGGGTGTTTTGGGCGGCTA
>Ga0210003_1003439_pt1 | contig 12869 bp, 9 predicted proteins | sample LantaG_FD_182804 | JGI IMG/M metagenome (GOLD analysis project Ga0210003, IMG submission 182804) | Deep subsurface microbial communities from Baltic Sea to uncover new lineages of life (NeLLi) - Landsort_02402 metaG (SPAdes) (version 2) | ecosystem: Environmental > Aquatic > Marine > Oceanic >... | reverse complement strand
CCTGTTGGCCAGCCCGGAGACCAGGACCTCGTTCACGAGGTGGTGCACGACGCGCTGGAAGAAGGACATTCGGGCGCTCGCTCGCTGCTGCTGGTTGCTGCGCAAGGGGAGAGAGAACGAACGCAAGGGAGAGAAAAAAAAAAGTGGAGTGGCCTTTCGTTCGAGTTTTTTTTTTTTCCGAGCGACCCTCCGAAATCGGCTCCCACACAAAAAAACTCTATCCAACTCCTTCCCATCTCCGCCACCTCCCTTCCTTCCACCTCCACCTCCTTCCACCAACCCCCACCACCTCCAAAATGGCTGACGCAGGTGAGTCTACTCATCGCGCGGAGTGGAGATCGAACAGCTGCCCCGGAACGCGGACAATCAGGCGAGCGAAAACAACGGCAGAGATTGAAATAATCAATCCTGTCCTCTTTCTCTCTTCTCTCTCTCTTTCGCATCAAAGTTGGCAGATTGCTCAACTTTTCGACACAGAGAGCGAGTGCTTCAGGGGCTTGCCGTCCGTTTCTGCTCCGGTGAAAAGTTGCGGCATGGTCGAAGAAGGCCTGCGGCGGAGGAAGGGGCGCCGTTCCCTCCGAGCGAATGACGTGGAACAGAGGAGCAAAAGGCACCGTTGATGATGAGGATGATGAGAGACAACAGCCGTCGGGGGGGTCGCCGACCGGGCGCTTTTTGCTTGCTGTCGTTTCTTTGTTCTCTTCGCTACCCTCTTCGACCTTCTCCTTTCTCCTCCTCTTCTCGTCCTCTTTTCTTCTTCTTCTTTCTCTCTCTCTCTCTCTCTCTCTCTCTCTCTTCTCCAACCATCTCACACATTCGAAATTCTCCGATCCAATCAATCAAAAAAAAAAAATCAAAAAAGTCGGAAACGCCGCCAAGAAGGTCGGCGACCTGCTCACCTCCACGGCCTCGGGCATCGTCGACGGCGGCAAGGCCGTCGTCGGCAAGGCCGGCGACGCCGCCAAGTCGGTCGCCGGCGCCGCCGACTCGGCCCTGTCCAAGATCACCAAGGACGACAAGAAGAAGATCGCCATCGCCGGCGGCGTGGTCCTGGCCGTCGCCGGCGGCGTGCTGGCCTGGCAGAACGCGCCCGAGGAGGACAAGGAGCGTGTGCGCGCGAAGGGGCGCGAGACCAAGGCGTGGATCAAAAAGACCGACGCGTCGGCGAAGAAGTCGGTCAACGACGCCGCCAAGAAGGTCAAGGACCGCGCCGAGGCCGACACGGCCAAGACCAAGCAGGCGCTCAAGGACGCCGAGAAGGCCGCGAAGAAGAAGGCCGATGAGGTCGCCGCGAGGGCCAGGGCCGAGGCCGACAAGCTTCGCGGGAAAGTCGACAAGAAGGCCGACAAGACGGCCAAGGCGGTGGACAAGGCCGACGCCAAGGGCAAGGACTTTTTGGCTTCGGTCAAGGCCATCTTCGGGCAGTAAACAAGTTGTTTTGGACTTCGTTGAGAGAGCAAGAGAGAGCGCGCGCGCGGGTTGGTAAGGGGAAAGAGAGGGAGAGATGTTTCCTCTTTCCTTCTCCCCCCACCCTCCTTCCTTTCAAGCGCGAAATTTTTAAATAAAACAAAAAGTAGGATCGTTTTTTCCCCTTTCCAAATGCAGCTGTTCTTCCCTTCCTTTGCTTCTTCTTCTTTTAGATAGAGAGAGAGAAGGAGGGAGTTTCTTTGACGTGCAACAAAAAAACAAAAACAAAAAAAGACAAAAAGAGAGGCGACAGAGAAGAGAGAGTTTGAACAAAAAATCAAACTTTTTTTTGTTGAAAATCCGCGCGCCTCTTTTTCCCCCCTCATCTCACCTCGATGCCGAGGGTTGCTTCAACGAGTACCGCGCCAGTTGGCAAAAGAAAACGGTCGTTATCAAGCAGCACCAGGGCAAGAAAGAAAGCGGTTTGGGGGTGCAAAAGGCGCGCGAAGGGGAGTGTTTTTGTTTTCTTATTGCTGCAAAGATGGGTGGGGGTGGAAAAAAGTCAAAAAACGAAAAAATGATTTCTCTCTCTCTCTCTCTCTCTCTCTCTCTCTCTCTCTCTCTCTCTCTCTCTCAAAATTCGCTCTCTCTCTGACACACACTGTTCTACCCTCTCTCAACCCGCAAGGAAGAAGAAGAAAAGAAGAAGAACGGCATTCACAGTTTAGAGCTTGACGCCCTCGGGGAGCACGCGGCCGAGAATGTCGGCCGACAGCTTGTCGACCTGCGCGTCGAGGTTCTTGAGCGCGGCTTCCTTCTCGGTGGCGAGGGCCGCCAGCGCCGTGGCGAGCTCGCGGTCGACCGCGGCCTTGACGTCGGCGAGCTTGGCGGCCTGCTCGGCGGCGGCGGACGAGCGCGCGGCGGCGACGGCCGCGGCCGCGTCCGCACGCGCCGAGCGCAGCGCCTCCTCGGCCTGCTTCTGCAGCGACTCGAGCTCGCCGCCGCCGTCCTTGGCGAACGCCATCTGGTCCCGGAGCAGCTTGTCGCGCTCGTCCAGAACTTTCCCGACGGGCCCGAACCAGGTCTTGTCGAGGAAGACCATGAGGAGCAGGAACTGGCCTGCCATCAACGGCAGCGTCAGGTTGAAGTCGAAGATCTTTCCGGCCTCGGCCATGGCGGGCGAGGCGGCGAGGGCGTTGGCGAAGGCGGTGGCGGCGGCGACCGAGAGGATCGGAGCGGCGGTGCTGCTGGCCGAGGGGGCGGGAGCGGCGGCGCTGTTTAGAGGAGGAGTGGGGGTTGTTGGACGAGGAGAAAGGGAAAAGTGAGGGAAAAAGAAAAGGAAAGAAAAAGAGAAGAAGAGGTCGAGAGGCGATAAGGGCCAAGCAGCGCCCCGAGATCGTTCTTTTTCCTTCGCTCGAAAAAGAGCAAGCGATTTCGTCTCTCTCTCCTCTCTCTTATCGCCACCGAACGCGTCCGATTTCGATGTCAGATTGAAAGAAGCGTCAGGAGACTGCCTCCACTCGGTGGATAGGGCAGCGAGAACGAGCGCAAGGGCGAGAAAGGGGCCCTCGGCAAAGGACAACACAAGCTCTTTTCCGAGGCGGCGGCGGCGGCGGCGGCGGCGAGAGAGAGTCGAGAGAGAGAGAGGTTGCCGCTCTGTCTCTTGGCAACATTCAGAGAGGCGCATTCGCCCTCTTCGAAGGCCTCTTCTCTCCCTTCTCCACGGCCCAGAGGTGAACCGCGGTCTCTCGCGGCCTCTGCTACAGCGAAAGAGCGCCGCCGATGCCCGCAAGGGGGCCCTTTCCTCTGCCTTTTGCGCAAATGGAAATCTTGCGGCCGAGAAGAAAAGTCGATTTTCTCTTCTTTTCTCCACCATCGTCGCGCGTCGCCGTGGAGGGGCTAGCGCGTCTTCGATCGGGCTTTTGCAAGGATCAGGCGATGAAGCACATCGGTGCGGTCCATGCTGTCCAGGCGGATTGGAGCATGGACGCCCAGAAGCCCCTGCGGCGGGGGCGATGGGGGAAGAGGGAGCAGCAACCAAGAGAAGAAAGAGAAGAGAGGAGCTTGCCTCCTCTTTTCTTCCTCCCTTCTTCTCCTTCTTTTTCGCTTACCGTTCGGGCCTGGCGACCGCGCGGACCGCGACGGCGCCCCTGCGTGCCGTGGGGGCGGCCACGCGCGTGGATTGGGCGAGGGAGCACTGCATTTCTCTTCGGAGAAAGGGGGAGCGGCGGGGGAGGGAAGGGAATCGAGCAAGCTGCAAAAACAAGAGAAGAAGGTAGTGGAGAGCAGAAGAGTTGAGGCCAAGGCAAAAAAAAACGAGCAGAAAAAAAAAATTGACTTGTCCCCGAAACCTTTTTTCTTCGGCACTCACACACTTCTCGTCTTTCTCCTTCCTCGACAAGCAGCAGCGTCAATCAGCGAGAGCCCCCTTGAAGAGCGAGAGAGACTGAGCAGTTGACCCCCCGACTTCTCCCTCGTATAGCTCGAGAAGCAGCACTCCTCGAGAGGCAAAAGAGCAAAAGCAAAGTTTCGTTAACGAAAAAAAAAACATCAATCAAATCTCTAGGCGATGGGGAAAGCTCACCGAAGCGCCCGCGGTGGCAAGGTGAGCAGCTCGAAATGTCATCTGTTTTTTCTTGGAGAGCATAGATCTTGAACGTCTCGTCTTCCATGCGGAGTTTCAAAGCAGAAGAGAAAGGAGCTAGCGAGATGACGCGCGATCTCGATCGAGCATGCAGCCGCCGAAAAAGCGACGGCTGCCAAACGTTTTTTTTTCTTCCTCTCTTTCTCAACCTCGACCCTCGACCTTCTTTCTCAAACCCACCACCAGCGCCAGCGCCCGCACCACGACTTCCGCAAGAGCAACCGCCCCGACGCCTGGGTCCAGGACCAGGAGGGCGCCGGCAACAAGAACGCGGGAGCCCACAACAAGTCCCTGAGCAGCGATGCCGCTCAGTCCTCGAACGAGGCCTTTGAGCTCTACTACAAATCCCAAAACATAATGCCCGAGGCCGAGTTTCCGGAGTTTTTGGCCGCGCTGCGCCGCCCGCTGCCTCTGACCTTCAGGGTCAACGGCACGGGCCCGTTCGCGCTGGACCTGAGGGCGGAGCTCGAGGCCGGGTTCGAGGCCGCCGGCTTCGGTGGAGGGAAGCCGCTCGTGATCGAAGGAGGAGGAGGAGGCAGCGAGGACTGGAAGAGCCGCGGCAGGGGCAAGAACGACAACGCCGACAACGCCGCCGCTCCCGCTTCAAGCAACAACATCTCGACCGTCATCGAGCCACCCAAGCCCTTACCCTGGTACCCAGACCGCCTCGCCTGGCAGCTCAACACCTCCCGCGACGCGCTCCGCAGGTCCAAGCCGCTCGCGGCTCTCCACGCCGCCTTAGTCCAGGAGCACGAGGGAGGCCGCGTCACCCGCCAGGAGGCGGTGTCGATGGTCCCTCCTTTGCTGCTCGCCCCGGAGCCCCACCACCTGGTGCTGGACGCCTGTGCTTCCCCGGGTTCGAAGACGGCCCAGCTGATCGAGGCCGTCGCGGGGGGAGGCTGCGGCGGCGGGAAAGGGGAGGACCCGAAAGGAGCAGTGGTCGCCAACGACCGCGACGCGCGGAGGTGCAACATGCTCTGCCACCAAGTCAAGCGCCTCGCCTCCCCTGCTTTGCTCGTCACCTGCCACGACGCGTCGACTTTCCCGGTCCCTGGACCCAAAGGGTGTTCGGTCAGGTCCCCGGAGGCGCTGCTGTTTGACAGGGTGCTGGCCGACGTGCCCTGCTCGGGCGATGGCACCATGCGCAAGGCCGCCGACCTCTGGCGCCGGTGGTCTCCAAACCTGGGCAACGGGCTGCACCCGCTCCAGCTGCGCATCGCGCTGCGCTGCGCCGCGCTCACCAAGGTCGGCGGCAGGCTGGTTTATTCTACCTGCTCGCTCAACCCGATCGAGGACGAGGCGGTGGTCGCGGCGCTTCTTCTGAGGGCAGGAGGAGCTTTAAAACTCGTCGACGCCCGCGGGATGCTTCCGGGTTTAGAGACCGCGCAGGGGCTCACCGAATGGAAGGTGCCCGCCAAGTACGACGGCAAGAAGGGGCCCGGAGGACTGGTCCCCGCCCACGGCATCAGGCTGTTCTCCACAATGGACGAGGCCCTGGAAGATTCCCCCAACGGCAAGAGCGCGAGGGGGCTGCGCGCGACGATGTTCCCTCCGGCGGCGACGCAAGAGCAGGCCGAGGTCGAGTGGGTGAGGTCCGAGGCGCAGAGGAAGCGTGCCGCGGCGGCGGCCAGGGAGTTTGCTGCCGCGAAGGTCGCGAGGGCCGCCGCGGCGAAGAGGCAGCGGGAGGAGAGGGAAGCGGCGGGGGGGAAAGACGGGGAGAAGGAGGAGGAGGGAGAGGAGAAGAAGGAGGAGAAGGTCGAGGTCGAAGAGAAAGCTCCTCCTCCCGCCGCCGCTCCAGCAGCAGCTGCCCCTCCCGCCGCCGCCCCCGTGCCCCCTCGCCCCCGCGCCGTCGACGAGGCCACCGGCGCCGAGCTCTCCGCCTACCCTCTGAACTTGCCCTACTGCATCCGCGTGCTCCCGCACGCCAACGACACCGGAGGCTTCTTCATCGCGCTCCTTGAAAAAGTCGCCCATATCCCGGAGATGGGAGGAGGGGAGAAGCAGAAGCAGAAGAAGAATGACGCTTCTGCTGCTTCCCTCGTTCCCGGCTCCGATGCTGCCGCCATCACGGGGAAGAAGAGGCGCGCCGAGGGCGAGCCCGGGGACGATGACGGCGAGGCGGAGGAAGAGGACGACGACGACGAGGAGGAAGAGGTCGACGCTGCCGACGCCGTCGACGACGGCGACGACGACGAAGCTGCAACCGCCGCCGCCGCCGCCGCCGCCGCCGCCGCCGCCGCCGCTTCCGCCGACCCCTCTTCCGCCGACGCCGCCGCCACCCCCTCCGGAGGCGGCGGCGGCGGCGGCCAGCGCGCCTGGGGCGGCGCCGACCCCGTCGTCGAGGTCTCCTCTTCCCCGGGCGGCGGAGGGGCAGAGGCCGTGAAAGCCATCTGCGACTACTACGGCCTCTGCCCCGAGTCGGGACCCATCTCCCGCCTGTTCGCCCGCCTCGTCGAGGGCGTTTCCACGCCCAAGAGGCTGTTCACGGTCTCCGAGGGGGTCAGGGCGCTGCTTCGGGCCGACAAGGACCGGAGGCTGAAGGTGACGGCGGCGGGCGTCAAAACCTTTGAGAGGCAAGACCAGAAGAGCGAGGCTGCGGCCGTCGCAGAGGCCAACTCGAAAAACCCGCCGTGCCCCTTCCGCGTCACGCACGACGGGCTGGCGCTGCTGGCCCCGCTGCTGCGGAAGCAGGTGGTGAGGCCTACGGCGCTGGAGATGCTGGCGCTGCTGGAAGGGAGGTCGGTGGCGCTGGCCGAGGAGGCGCGCGTCGGGCTGAGCGAGAAGGAGGAAGGAGGAGGAGGTGAAGAGAAGGAGGGAGAGGTTGATGAGAAGAAGGAGGAAGCCGGAGCCGGAGCCGGAGCCGAAGCCGCCGCCGCCGCCGCTCCTGCCCCTCAGCAGCACAAGCACGCCGGCCTCTGGAGCGACTCCGCCACGGTCGCCGAGGTCGCGGCCTGCGCGATCGGCGGCTGCGTCGTCTGCCTGCGCCCCGAGGACGCCGCGGCGCTCGGCGTCGGCAAAAACGGCAAGAGCGGCGGCAACGGCGGCGAAAACGGAAGCGGCGGTTGCAACACCGAGCCGGACGTCGCGGCGCTCGCGACGGCCTGCTGGCGCGGCCGCGCGTCCGTGACCGTGCACGTGACCCGCAACGAGTCGTCGGCCTACGCGCGCAGGCTGCGGGCGGCGCTGGAGGCCGGCGGCGTCGAGGTCCCGACGCCGGCGCCGCCGGCGCCGAGGACGGTCAAGACCGGGAGCGCGCGCGACGCGACGAGAACGGAAGGAGGAGAGAGGGGAGGGGCTGCTGCCTCCGCACCTGTTGCTGCCACCACCGAGTGATTTTTTTTTAGTTTTGTTGTCTTTTGATATGGTTCAACGATTTTTTGTAGTGATTTGCTTTGCTTTGATTGTGTCCCGGAGAGAAAAAAATTGGAAGAGGCTTTTACACACGAATTGAAAAAAGAAGAAGAGAGGTTTTTTTTCTTTTTTCTTTTTGAAAGACGACTGCTGTTTTTTTGTTGTTGATTGTTTTCGAAGTTGTTCTTTGTTCTCTCTCTCGCTCTCTCGCTCTCCCCCCCCCCCCCCAAAAAAAAGGAAATGAAATGAAGTAACGCCGATCGAAAGAATGAAAAAAAGCACACGCGCCGAAGGGAAAAAGCGGGGGAAAAAAACGGAAGCAAAAAAACTCGTTCCCCTTCTGTTGTTTCTCTCTCTTTCTCTCTCTCTTTCTCGTTCTCTCTCCACCCCATTCTCTCTCTCTCTTTCCACTCTCCAGTCTAGTACAGCCTGTCGAGCACGTACTCGACCATCAGCTCCAGGCTCGCCTTGGCCTCGCTGCCGTCCGGCAGAGGGTACAGCGCCTTCCTCGCGGCGTCGGCCTCTGACCTAGCCAGCGCCCGCGCCGCGTCGAGGCCGCCAGACTTGTTGACCAGCTCCATCGCCCGGGCGAGGTCCCTCTCGCCGTCGGGGAACTCCCCTTCGATCAGCTCCCTCAGTGGAGGTCCAAACTCGGCGTGCTGCAGCGCGAAGACGACGGGGGCAGTCAAATTCCCCGAGGCCAAGTCCTGGCCCCGAGGTTTACCGAGCAGGGCCTCGTCCTGAACGAAGTCCAAAACGTCATCGACGACCTGGAACGCCAGCCCCAGCCGCCTCCCGTACTCGAACATCGCGGCTTTCACGTCCTCGTCGCAGCCCGAGAAGACCGCGGCAGAGCGAGCAGAGGCCGCTATCAGAGTCGCTGTCTTGTAGAACGACTTGTCCATGTAGGCCTGCAGAGTGAGCTCGGTGTCGAACAGCGCCCCGGCCTGCGAGATCTCTCCGTTGGCGAAGTCGGCGATCACCTGCGAGATCAGCTTGATGACCTCCATGTTTTCTAAATTGGCCAGCGCCCAGGAAGACTGCGCGAACAGGAAGTCGCCGACGAGCACCGCGAGGCGCGAGCCGTAGGTCGAGTTGACGGTCGCGCAGCCGCGGCGCGTCGAGCACTCGTCCAGGACGTCGTCGTGGACCAGGGAGGCGGTGTGGATCATCTCGGTGATCTCGGCGAGGCGGCGGTGCTTCGGGGTGAGGTCGCTGTTGTGTTTTTGGTGGGGTGGAAGGAGGAAAAAGAAGAAAGAGGAAGAAGAAGAGGTCAGCGAAGTGCAAAACGGCGATTGGAAGGGGAACTTTTTTAATATCTCTTCTCTTCTCTACTCTCTCCCATCTCTACTATCTCACCTCAACCCTTCCAGCTCCGCCGTCGCCCTCGCCACCAGGAAAACAATAGCGGGACGCAGCCTCTTCCCGCCGGCGCCGAAGATCTGCTCGGCCGCGGCCTGCAGCATCGGGTGCCTGTCGCCGACGATGCCGCGCAGGTTGGCGTTCATCTGCTCCATGTCCGACGCCACCGGGGCGAGGATCGCCGCCGAGGAGGCCGTGTTGATCGTCGAGAGGGTGTCCGGCGACGAGGAGGACGAGGAGGAGGGGGAGGTGGGGGAGGCCGAGGAGCTGCTGGCTACTGCTGTACTAGATGATGAAGAAGAAGAGGAAGACGGAGAAGAGCTCGAAGAGCTGACGGGCGCCGAAGCGGCAGCAGCGGCCGCGACGGCGACGCTGCCGACGCTGCTGCTCCCCCCTCCGCCGTTGTAATTCGCCGACGCGTTGGCCGACTGCGGCACGCGCAGGGGGCCCGCGACACCCCCCCGATTGGCAGAGGCGCTGATGTCGCTGTGAAGTTGCGATTGTTTCGGGGGAGGGATAGAGAGAAAGGAAGGAAAGGAGGAGGGAGGGGACGTCAGCAATCGGAGGAAGAAGCGAGGGAGAGGAGCGACCGACGAAGAGCGAAGGAGGGCCACGACGGCCGCAAAAAAACGAGCGAAGCAGAGTCGAGAAAGAAAAAACATCCATCTCGCTCCTCCTCCTTACCTCGGCCCGTTGCTCCCTGGGGTCGCCGCCGCGGCGGCAGCGACCGTGCGGGTGGCTGCCCGCCTCGCGCCAGCCTGGGCGGCGTTGACGCGAGCCAGGACGTGGAGCTGCGATGCGTTGGAAGAAGAAGAGAGAGACAGCGCCGAGAGCGAGAGCGACGCTGCTGCCGAAGAAGAAGCGACCGGCGCTCGCCACGGGGAGAGCGCCGCCGCGACGGCCGCCGTGGCGACGGCTCCGCCCTTCCGCGTGGCCGTGGAGCCCGCTCGCGCTGAGCCCGTGCCGCGGCGCGGAGGTGTCGGGCGCATCGTGGTGGGGAAGAGAGGAGAGCGGGAAGAAGTTGGACGAAGAGAGAGCTTGGCTTGATTTTTTCTCTTCCGTCCGTCGATTTGAAAAAAAACCACGACGACGACCAAAAGAAAAGAAAAGAAAGAGTGGCATTTATCGTCGAACGTCGTCAACCTTTTTTCTTTCACTTCTTCAGAAGAAAATTTCCCCTCCCACCAAAGATGCCCGCCAAGCCCTCGCGCAGCAAGTTCTACGCCGTGGCCCACGGCCGCGCCACGGGAGTCTTCCGCTCGTGGGACGAGTGCCAGCGGCAAGTCAGCGGCTTCAGCGGCGCGTCGTTCAAGGCCTTCACGACGAGCGAGGAGGCCGAGGCATTCGTCGGCAGGGCGAGGGGCGCGGTCGACGGCGTCGCGCCCATCACAAAGCAGCCTTCCTCGAAGCGCGCCAGGAGCTCGGTCGATGCTGTCGCTTCTGGAGGGGCGGGAGATGACAGGGACCTTCCTGCTGACGCAGCGGGAGCTTCATCCAAGAAGAAGCAGAAGCCGAAAGAGGAGGAGAATGCCGCAAAGGGCATCGAGGCCATCGAGAAGAATTCGTCGTCGAAATCGATAACGACCTCTTCGACCTCTTCGACCTTCAAGCAGCTCGCCGACCCGCAGTCGCTCTACGCGCTCTTCTTCGACGGCGCCGCGCGGGGCAACCACGTCCAGGGGAGAGGGGCCGTCGGAGGGGCCGGGGCGGTGCTTTATAGGGTGAGCGAGGAGGAGGAAGGAGACGAGACAGAAGAAGACGGGATTTTTTCGAACTCGAGCAAGCTCTCCGAAGTCGGCCGCCTCTGCGTCCCGCTGGGCAACGCCACCAACAACGCAGCCGAGTGGGCGGCCCTGGAGCTGGGGCTCGCCGCCTCGGCCGCGACGGGCGTCAGGAGGCTGCGCGCGCTGGGCGACTCGAAGCTGGTGATCAACCAGCTGACGGGAGAGTGGAAGACCAAAGAACCTGCGCTCGCGGCCGCGCGCCGCCGCGCTTGCGCTCTCGCTTCGACTTCCTTCACCGAGTTCGAGGCGAGGCACGTCTACCGCGAGGCCAACGGCGTGGCCGACGCTCTTTCGAACGAGGCTCTCGACGCCGGGGGGTGGGAAGGGTGGAAGACGCCCGAGGGGGAGGTGCACGCGTGGCGGAAGCTGGAGCTTCGCGGTGGAGGTGGAGGTGGAGGTGGAGGTGGAGAGGAGGACGAGAGAGAAGGCGGCGGAAACGGCGACGACGACGACGACGACGGCGGCGTTCCTGCTGCTTCTTCGTCGCCGCCGCCGCCTCCTCCTCCTTCTTCTCGCAGGGGTGGAAGCAGCGGCGGGGCGTCGAAGAGATTCGACTGGAGCGCGCGGGCGCTGCCCTTCGGCGGGAACAGCAGCGGGGTCAGCGGGAGTCGGAGGAGGGGCCCGCTGCTCCCTGGCGCGACGGCGATGAGTTTGCCGCCGCCGCCGCCGCCGCCGCTGCTTCTGCCGAGGCCGCAGCCGCTGCAGCAGCAGCAGCAGCAGCTCCGCGCCTTCGCATCTCCCTACCAGCGGCGAATGATGCCCACCGCGCCTTCGATGCGGCTGATCCTCCGCGCTGCGAGAATGGTGTTTCTGTAAATAAGAGGAGAAAAAAACGAACAAACGAAAAAAATTGGAAAAGTTTTTTGTTTTGTTTTTTTTCGGGTTTCATTTTCGTTCGCGTCCTCTCTCTCTCTCTCTCTCTCTCTCTCTCTCTCTCTCTCTCTCTTCCTCTCCCTAATTATTATTATCATCACCGTCGTCTGTTTACGCGCCGCTGATGTAGTCCCAGACGCGAGGGCGCCTCGAAGACTTTTCGTTCTCCTCCATCCCCTTGCCCGCAGCGGCAGCAGCCGCTTCCTTCCCTCCGTTGCTGTTCTCCTCGTTCTCGCTCTCCGAGTCCCCGTTCAGCACCGCCGCCAGCCGCCTCCGCAGCCTCTCGTTCTCCCGCGTGAGCCTCTCAGCCTCTGCCTCGGCGCCCTCGGCCCTCGCGGCGGCGTCGGCGGCCGCCGCCTGCGCCGAAGCCAGCTGGCGCCGCATCAGCGCGAGCTCCGAGGGGGACGGGGAGGAGGAGGCCGCCGCTGCCGTTGTTCCAGCTGCTGCCGCGGCTGCGGAAGAGCGAGGCGCCGAGCGGGTCTCGGCAGAGGAGGGGAGAGCCTCGTCATCGTCGTCGCTCATGTGAGCGCCGTTCGCAGCTCGCTCTTCTCCTTCTTCCTCGTCTTCCTCCTCTTCGTCGATGATCAACCCCGGCTTCGGCCGCAGCACAGAGAGGTTCGCATGCAGCCTCCCCGCGTTCCCGCCGAACGCCAGCAGCGCGCGCACCTGCGGCAGGGCGATCAGCGCGAGGCCCTCGGAGGAGGCGGGAGAGGGAGACGAAGACGAAGAAGTTGCGTTTTCGTCGTCGTCGTCGGTTGCGGCGCGCCGCCAGACGAGCGGCCCCCTCGGCAGCCTCGAGCAGTCGAGGGCCAGCGTCGCCGCCTCGAAGCTAGAGGAAGACGAGGAGCTGTCGCTGCCGTCCCCTCCGCCGGCGACGAAGACGGTTCTGCCGATTACGGCGGCGGAGGCCCCGGCGCGAGGGGAGACGACGAGCCTCTTGCTTTTGCTTCTGCTTTGCCGTCGCCGCCGGCGCTTCTCATCGTCGCCGTCGTCTTCCTCTTCCTCCGCGTCTTCTTCATCTTCTCTCACCTCGACCTCGGGCCGCAGCCACTCCAGGGCGTCGACGTCCAGCACGGAGACGTCGCCGAAGACCCGGTCGCCGTCGGCGCCGCCGAAGACGACCAGGAAGCGCCCCACGGCCGCCGCGGCGTGCCCCGAGCGAGGGATCGGAGACGAAGCGGCGTTCTTGCTGCCTCTGCCGTTGCTGCTGCTTCCGCCTCCGCCTCCGCCTCCGCGGACGCGGAGCGGCCCTCTCCAGCTCATCGAGTCGAGGTCGAGCTCGAAGAGGTCGTTGGTGGGGCCCCTGCCGTCGCCGTCGACCTCGCCGCCTGTTGTGTTGGAAGGGAGAATGTGACGCGAGGGGGGGAGAGAGAGAGAGAGAGAGAGAGAGAGAGAGAGAGAGAGAGAGAGAGAGAGAGAGAGAGAGAGAGAGAGAGAGAGAGAGAGAG